>PDWJ01000287.1_pt1 | contig 148907 bp, 124 predicted proteins | sample 1430881 | NCBI WGS metagenome assembly PDWJ01 (sample SAMN01162460, study PRJNA174530) | Oral metagenome, whole genome shotgun sequencing project. | biome: Marine environment; feature: Marine mammal; material: Swab sample of the gingival sulcus; isolation source: swab sample of gingival sulcus...
GATCACGCCATCCCAGGCGAGATGTTCAGCCCGTGGGTGAACACTGGCCGGTGAGTGGCGATAACGCCAATACGGACGCACCTCGGCCACCTCTTTCATCTGCCGATAGCGTCCAGCGCTGTAGCTGGTGAACAAATTGGTGTCGTAGATCACCCGCGCCCGCCATGCTCTGCCGCCTTTGCTGTCTTCGCCCGTCCAGCCGGTCCAGCCGCATGGCGCCCAACACCTTGGATCGCCAATTCGAGGTCGATGAGCCGAACCGGGCCTGGGTTACCGATTTCACCTATAGCCGCACCCACGAAGGCTGGTTGTACCTGACGGTGGTGCTGATACCTGTTCTCACGCCAGGTCGTCGGCTGGAGTATGAAGAGCAACCCACGTGCCGACTTGGTGATCGATGCGCTGCTGATGGCCATCTGGCGGCGCAGGCCCAGGCAACAGGTACTCATCCACTCCGACCAGGGTATCCAGTACACCTGCAGCGACTGGCGCAAGTTTCTGGACGACCCCAACCTGGAAGCGAGCATGAGCCGCCGGGGCAATTGCCATGACAATGCGGTAGCCGAGAGCTTCTTCTCGTTACTCAAGACCGAGCGGATCAAGCGCAAGAGATTCAAGACCCGAAATGAGGCCCGGGTCGAGATCTTCAATTACATCGAGTTCCTTTACAACCCGAAGCAGCGCCACGGCAACAACGACGGCCTGTCGCCCATGGCATTCGAACAACAATATCTAGAAAACTGGGGGCTTGCCAGTCATTATTTTTAATAAAATCAATTTATATGAGCTTGGCTATAGATGACATGACAGCGCATCGACGACACGCTATATCCGCGCTCTGGGTATGATTAGAGTCGCATCTGCCGGGGTCATGCCCGCAAAAATCAGAAAAAAGCAATAATTATGTATGGCCCCTACCGCAAATCCTTAGGCAAGGCAAAAACCACGTTTTCCTCTCGCCCTGTACTTTCCATAACCACTACAGCACCCAGGTCACGTAATCGGGTAACCACTTGCTGCACCAACACTTCCGGCGCTGAAGCACCCGCAGTCACCCCCACGGTCATCTTGCTGATAAACCATTCTGGCTCGATATTTTCTGGCCCATCAATCAGGTAAGCTGGCTTACCGGCCTTTTCAGCCAACTCTCGCAAACGGTTGGAATTGGAGCTATTACGTGACCCTACCACCAGTAATATCTCACAATGTTGTGAAAGTTCCTTGGCAGCATCCTGCCGATTCTGCGTGGCATAACAGATATCATCCTTGCGAGGCCCCTGAATCGTAGGGAATCGTGCGCGCAACGCATTAACAATTAAAGACGTATCATCCACTGACAAGGTTGTTTGTGTCACGTAAGCCAGTTCTTCAGGATTATTGACTTTCAGTGTCTGTACGTCATCGACCGTCTCCACAAGGTACATTCGCCCATCTGAATCGGTCTCATACTGTCCCATAGTGCCTTCTACTTCAGGGTGTCCGGCATGACCAATCAGAATGACTTCACGACCTACGCGACCATGACGGCTCACTTCCATATGCACCTTGGTCACCAACGGACAGGTTGCATCAAAAACCTTGAGCCTGCGCCGTGCTGCCTCCTCCTGCACCGCCCGTGCTACACCGTGAGCACTAAAAATAACAGTTGCACCATCGGGAACTTCATCCAATTCCTCAACAAAAACTGCACCTCGCTGGCGCAAATCATCCACTACGAAGCGATTATGCACTACCTCATGACGTACATAGATCGGCGCTCCAAAACATTCCAGTGCCCGCTTAACAATACCAATAGCGCGGTCTACTCCAGCACAAAAACCACGAGGATTAGCGAGATAAACATGTGAATTCATGAATGAATGATCTCTAATAATTATTTTAATAACAGGCTATTCCAGTGCACAAGGCGAAGATTGGTTATTTAATCACTCTACTATTAGACGTTACCCGCCAACTTCTATAGATTCAAACGGCATGAAAAACTGCATTTTTTAAAAGACGGCCTGGCGCTATCATTTTAATTTTAACAGGCCACCTGTCTCCGAGACCTTTTATCTACTTATGTATCGCTCGCTATACTATGTCTTTCCGGCATAGAAACTATCCAGTATCAGCAGCATTGCACCTATCGTGATGGCTGAATCTGCGATATTAAACGTAGGCCAGTACCAACGATCATAATACAACTGGATAAAGTCAATAACCTGTCCAAATAAAGCACGATCTACCATATTGCCAATGGCTCCACCCAAAACCAACGACAGCGCTATAGCAAGACGCTTTTCTTCCGGCTTGAGTCGCAGTATCCAAAGAACCAAAACAATGCTAATCGTCACAGCCATCCCCAAAAAAAACCAGCGTTGCCAACCACCAGCATCAGCAAAAATACCAAATGCTGCACCACTGTTGTACGTCAACGCCAGATTAAATGACGGTAAAATCGATACCGGCTTATGTGCCACTAAAAAAGCCTCGGCAAACCATTTCGTGCACTGGTCTAGCACAACCACCGCGATACTCAGCCACAACCATTGTTTGAGCATATTTTTTTAGGTACGTTTTTATGGGTATAGCAACCCTGAAAAATACAGGAATGCGGTAGTATCCTCAGCAAAACGGCCAGGATAATACCAGCCGATCAATGTTCCAGCATCACCTGAAAACACAAGGAACCAGCATGGGTACATCAACCATCTTTACATTCAGCAACCCTCTATGACCTTGCTGCAAATTAACTAATTAACACTAGCATACAGGCATGAGTATCGCCGTCGTTTCTGAAAAACCAGCCGTTGCCCGTGACGTTGCGCGTGCTTTAGGCGCTTGTCGGCGCGGCGACGGCTTCCTGCATGGCAATGGCTATGTCATCACCTGGGCAATCGGCCATCTCGTGCGGCTAGCCGAGCCTCACGAAATCAATCCTACCTGGAAAACATGGCGGCGTGAATCGCTACCCATGCTGCCAGAAAAATGGCCACTGGTTGTCAACACACAAACCCGTAACCAATTTGAAGTCGTGCGCCGAATTCTTAACGATAGTGCCATTGACCATGTTGTGTGTGCTACTGATGCCGGACGTGAAGGTGAGCTCATTTTTCGTTATCTCTACGAGGCAGCCGAATGTCGTAAACCATTTAGCCGCTTATGGATTTCATCGCTGACACCGGATGCTATCCGTCAAGGTTTCCAAACGCTACGTCCTGGTCGTGATCTTGATGCGCTGGCTGCCGCGGCCCGCGGGCGTAGCCAGGCAGACTGGCTGGTGGGAATGAATTTATCACGCGCCTATACACTGGCCTGTGGCATTCCTGGCGATGATGCTTTATCTGTGGGACGGGTACAAACCCCTACGCTGGCCATGATGGTAGAGCGTGAGCACGCTATCCGTACTTTTCTGCCCGAAGAGTATTTGGAAGTCGCAGCAACATTTACTCCACTGACCGAACAGCCTGCACAATCAAACACCGCCGCTGAGCCGGCAAAGGTAACCTGCTATCAGGGAATCTGGTTTCGTGGCAACAAACCTGAGCCAAAGGCCAAGTGCCTGCCCGCTGATGGTGTGGAGGCTGCACAAATTGTTTCTCGTGCACAACAGGGTCAGGCCGTCATTGAAACCTGCCGCACCGAAACTCACCGTGCTGCACCACCCCTGTTATATGACCTGACAGAATTACAACGCCATGCTAACCGACTGTATGGCTTCAGCGCCCAAACCACACTCGATATCGCCCAGAAGCTGTATGAACAACGCAAGCTTATCAGCTACCCACGTACCGATAGCCGCCATTTGTCAACAGCAGTCGCCACTCTTCTGAGTGCAGTCGTCGCTGCTATTTGGGCGCCATATAAAACACGTTTGGCGCCACATACCGGTCAACGCACACTCGGGTCGCGCTTTGTCAATGACAGCAAAGTTACCGATCATCACGCCATCATCCCCACACCTATCGTTGCAAAAAAACTGCCTGCTGATGAACAAAAAATATACAATCTCATTTGCCGTCGTTTGCTCATGGCCTGGCATGATGAACATATCCGGGCAATAACCCATCTTGTTACCACAATCACGACGGTTGATACCACAGGCAACACGCTTATCGACCGTTATCACAGTACCGGCACAGCCGTCGAGCAAGTGGGCTGGAAAGTTCTGGAACCCCGCCCAACGTCTGGAAAACCGGCTAACACATCCAGGAATAAAAAAGATAAAACCAGCACCAAACCATCGAGCGCAGAAACGCCTGAGCAGAATCTACCCGCCGGTTTGACCACAGGTCAGCAACAACAAATACTGGATACCCGCACTGTCGCCAAACAAACCCGACCGCCACCGCGCCTAACCGATGCCACCTTACTCACTGCAATGGAAACAGCAGGCCGTACTCTAGACGACAAGGCGCTATCAGCGGCAATGAAAGATAGCGGCCTGGGTACACCCGCTACGCGCGCTGATATCATCGAAACCTTGATTCAGCGTCAATATCTAGACCGCGATGGCAAGGCCCTAAAACCCACCGAGCGCGGTATCCGCCTGATTGAGCGTGTACAACCCCCTATCAAAAGCCCTATGATGACCGGCCAATGGGAAGCACGACTACAGTGTATTCAGCGCGGTGAAGCAAATCTGGATGACTTCATGCGTGATATTAATATCTACCTGCATCAAGCAGTGACACAGGCATTTCAGGCAACGCCCCCTGCACCACCAGTGGCACACACGACATTGCCTGCAGTTGCCACGATACCCCGCAAGCCTGTTTCGGAAAATCAGCTCCTTGAGCTATTACGCACTGTCTTCCGGCTACCCGACTTTCGTCCTTATCAAAAGCTGGTCTGCCAAACTGTAATACAAGGCCATAATGTCCTGCTGGTTATGCCAACCGGAGCCGGAAAATCGTTATGTTTCCAACTGCCTGGCCTGGCTCGTGCCGGAACAACACTGGTCATCTCACCACTAATCGCACTCATGGAAGATCAGGTGGGCAAGCTTCAGCAACTGGGTCTACATGCTGAACGTATTCATTCGGGACGTGATCGACTGGCTTCACGACAGGTATGTGTCGAATACCTCAATGGCCGACTGGATTACCTGTTTATTGCACCAGAGCGACTGAGTGTGCCCGGCTTTCCCGAAATGCTCGCCAAACGCAAACCGGTACTCATCGCAGTTGATGAAGCCCATTGCATTTCGCAATGGGGCCATGATTTCCGCCCTGATTATCGAATGTTGAAACGTCATCTGCCACGCCTGCAACCTGCACCCGTCATTGCCTTGACAGCAACGGCGACGATATCGGTACAGGATGATATCGTTGCCCAGCTTGATATCAGTAATGCCACTCGCTACATTCACGGTTTCCGCCGATCAAATCTCGCTGTCGAGACCGTGGAAATGAAAGTGTCGGAGCGACACGCCGCTGTACACCGAATTTTGACAGACACGGCACAACAGCCAGCCATTGTCTATGCCCCAACCCGCAAAGCCACTGAAGCCTTGGCGCTGGAGCTGGCAGAAGCGCTTCCAGCTGCAGCCTATCATGCCGGCATGCCACCGCAAGAGCGCGAGCGTGTACAAGGCCTGTTTAGCTGCGGCAAGCTGGCCGTCATCGTTGCGACCATCGCCTTTGGTATGGGCATTGATAAACCTGATATTCGCACTGTCATCCATACTGCTCTACCCGCTAGTGTCGAAGGCTACTATCAGGAAATTGGTCGTGCTGGACGCGACGGCCAACCCGCACGCGCCATCTTGCTGTATTCCTATGCTGACTTACGAACACACGAATACTTTCATCAACTCGGCTACCCCCAAACCCAAAAACTGACACAAATTTTTCAAAAATTAGGTACACATCCACAACCTAAAGCATGGCTGCGGGATCAGCTCAGCATGATGAAACCAGAAGAATTTGACGCGGCTGTGGAAAAACTACTCGTTCATGGCGGTGCGCAACGTGATATTAAGGATAACCTGAGTCGTGGCCACGCCAATTGGCAAACCCCTTATGAGCACCAAAGCGCCCACAAACTGCTTGTTCCTCGGCAGATGCTTGATTTTGCTGACAAGGCAACCGGTTGTCGCATGGTGCGTCTCGTACAACATTTTGGCGATCGGGATGACGATCAACCTTGTGGCCTTTGTGATGTCTGCGCCCCACAAAACACGGTGGCACGGCGCACGCGCCCGGTGACCTCCAGCGAATCGCGGTTGATATTACAAATTCTGGAAACATTACGTTGGCGTGAAGGACAAACTATGCGTCAATTACATGCACGATTGACCAATGGCTCACCGGATCGACGTTGTTTCGAACGATTGATGGAGGCACTCGCCGGTAATGGCCTGATTAAACTTCGGGATGATACCTTCACCCGCGATCATAAGGTTATCGCTTTTCGACGACTTTATTTAACTGCACTGGGCCAATCCGCTGGTATCAGTGAAGTGGCGGCAATACGCTTGAGTGAAACAGCAGTAAAACCAGCACAACGAAAACGTACAGCCAGGCAGCGCTCCTGAAAAATAAAAGCAGCTCCTCGACTATCTTCAAGTGATAAAACTGGCATTCCTGTCTGGTATCAATTGTTATTGTTTCTTTTTATGCTTGCCCTTGCCACCATCCTCGCCCTGTACACCATCAATAAATCCAGGGCGCTCTCTACTTTTCCAGAGACTGTAGCTGACGAGCGCAAACACTATAAATTGGAACAATTTATAGTGTTTGCGCGTTAAAACAGATGGATATAGCGGAACCCACTAATCAAATTTAATGGGTTCTGCTATATCAGGCACAAACTTTATGTGTTAATTAGTAAAGCATTGTGACCATAATGGGATAAATTCCGCTAAGCTTTTGTGTGCATCATTACCAATAGACACTACATTCAATTAAAGTTAGGAGTTACGCAGTTGGTAGGATCGAGCACAGCATATAGTGGTTCTAAACGCATCTCGCCTACTAAATTGAGTGTCAACTGCTTAACTCCTAAAAGTATCATTTTCAAGCGCCTTGTGATCAACGTACCCAACAGGGCTAGATATGCATAAATTACTGTCTGTTTTATTATTCACATTCTTCCTTTCTTCAATCGCACTGGCTGATAATGGTCTTATTAACGCCAAAAGCGCTCACGATGTTACTATTATTAATCCGGTGGACATTGGCATTATATCTTTTGAACAAAAATGATGTGGTATCATAGCGATAAGCGCAAGACGAAATAAACCCTCAATTACAGCACAAAATAACTTGAAATATATCTATTATGCTTCCGAAAATTCATACTATCCTGTACACCACAGCACTGGGTAAACATACGCGCCCTGTATTCCGCTTCGCAGTTAGCCTGGCTCAGCAACACAATGCCAAGATTATACTGCTCAATGTCGCCGAACCCTTGAGCAACTCAGTCCGTTTTCTTATGGAAAATTATCTGGGGACAAAAAAAGCCGAGGAGCTGCGTCACGAGGCAAATAGCGGCATTCTGGAAAAAATTCATAGTCGGCTAGAAGCTTTCTGCAAGAAAGAGCTGGATGCTACATTGACAGAGACAGAAATTATTTCGGAGATCCGCGTAACTTGCGGCACACCTTGTGAGGTTATTTTGGAAGAAGCGGATCGTTGCAATGCTGATTTAATCGTCATGGGCACCCACACCCACAGCGACATATACTCCCATCTACTAGGTTCAACTGCCCGTCGCGTTACGTTGCTATCCAAACGCCCCGTTCTCATTATCCCCATCGTTGACAACGAAGGAACTCAGTGGAATGAATCAGTTATCTAAAAAACAGCGCTTCCGTCTAGCACGGCGAATAATCCCAATACAGGTACTATCAGGACTCGTATTGGCATCGTTCCACGCTGACGCATTGGCTGAAGACGAATTTTACATATGGCAAGACGACACCGGCCAAACACATTACAGCAGCCGCTTGCCTAAAGATCGGCCGGCAGAATCGGTTCGTCTTGGTTCCAGCTCGACCAAAGTACAACCGACTGAGCATATCTATACCTGGATCGACGCCAAAGGCCACGTGTATTACGGCGCTAAGCCGCCCGCCGGCATGCCGGTTAAGGAACTTTTGGAAGAGGACAGCTCACTATCTACCATTCACCAAGGTAAACTGCGTCACGGCGAGCAACGCCTACTTCAACACCTGCCCTAAACCCAAACACCAAAAAATTGATTATCATGTGATCACAACCACCGCACAATCGTACGTTACCACGGCTCATACCGGTCTCTTGACATCCAGCCAGCAGCGGCGAATTTCACTCTGCCAATCACCATATAAGCGCTGACGTGTGCTAGCCGATGCTCTACCCAACAAAGCACGGTAGTACAGGTAAGAGGCGCGAGTAACAGCCTGCTGACTGGATGGTAATTGTTTGATCTCGTAACTCGTCATAGCAACAAACCTCGCACATTGCCAAGATAACTATCGAATAACTCGTCTAACTATCAGTAAGGCAATAATCGTGCCTTTTTAGAGCCAACCATAATCCTTAAACTGCATAACCCACAGACCGATGTCACCAAAGACTTTTTAACGGATGCAATCTTCCTATGCTACCGGACGAATACTGCCGAAACCTGGCGGCTCCACCAGGTTCGGACTTCCATTACAGCCTGCTCGGTTTACCGCTTACCCGACAACGGGCCCTCATTGCGGTTCAAGCCTTCTACCTGGAAGCGTCCAGAATCACTGAAGAATGTCATGATCCTGGCGTTGCCCGCACCAAACACGACTGGTGGCGAACTGAACTGGATCGTTTGTTCGCCAGCCATCCACAACACCCGGTTACAGTAGCTTTGCAACCACATCTATCTGCTTTCAACTTACAGAAAGTGCTTTTTCAGGACATGCTGGATGGTGTGGTCATGGATCAGGATTACACTATTTACCCAAGTCTTGCTGAACTGACGCTGTACATACACCGCAATGGCAGCACACCCACCTTGCTAATGACAGAAATACTTGGCTACAACGACACCCATGCCACGCCCCGATTTGCCCATGAAGCCGGGGCAGCATTGCTACTGTTTGATCTTTTATACAATACACGCCGACATATTCACGGCGGGCGTTGCTATTTTCCCGAAGATGACATGCAGCGTTTCAATGTCCATCCAGATGATTTGCTTGCAGCACAAACCACTGAATCTATTAGACAATTATTTGCTTTTCAAGCTAAGCGCATTGGTGAATATTATCAGCGGGCATTAGATTATTTGCCTCCATCCGATCGCTATGCACAATACAGCCTGTTGATCCGATTAGACCTGGCAATGACACTCCTAGCGGAGCTAGCCGAGGAAGGTTACCGCTTGCTGGAACAACAAACCCGCTTAACACCCCTGAGAAAGCTATGGCTTGCCTGGTGCCTGAAACGCCGTGAACAACAACGTTACCGGCATTTAGCCAAGGCATAGTAAACTTGAATGATGAACTCATCCTTTTATCTGCTCTCTTCGTGCCTGTAGATTGAGATAATTGTAAGGAACCGCTATGAAGGACTACCAACCTGTTGCTGATCTGCTGAAAAACCGAATTATTCTAGTCACGGGTGCAGGCGATGGTATTGGGCGTGCTGCAGCACGCCGCCTCGCCAAATATGGCGCTACGGTAGTTCTGCTTGGACGCACCCTGCATAAGCTAGAACAGGTTTATGATCAGATTGAAAACGAAGGCCATCCGAAACCTGCAATTTATCCAATGAATCTGGAAGGGGCAACGCCCAAGGATTTCCTTGAGCTAGCGCAGGTTCTAGAATCCGAATTTGGCCAGCTGGATGGATTACTGCATAACGCTGCCCTATTCCATGGACTAACCCCAATCGCTAATTACGACATCGAGATCTGGTATCGAATATTACAGGTCAATCTCAATGCACCCTTTATGCTGACGCAAGCGGTGCTGGGATTGATGAACCGTTCTGCTGATGCCTCCATCATCTTTACGGCCGACCAGGTCAGTGAAACCGGACAAGCGTATTGGGGTGCTTACTCAGTGGCCAAGGGTGGCGCAGAAACCATGATGAAGCTGCTGGCGAACGAACTGGAAACCAACACCCCGATTCGGGTTAACAGCGTTGACCCTGGACGAGTGCGTAGCGGCCTGACATTACGTGCTTATCCAGGACGGAACCCTGAGGAATGGACCGATCCGGAAAACATACTGAATATCTACCTCTATCTGCTGGGCTCAGATAGCAAAGGGATTAACGGTCAGATTTTACGCGCCCAGGATTAACCGTTCGATACCGCGCTGTCGATGCTGACGGACGCCTGGTCGGTGATGGCCTTGAATGATCGGCATGACTTGAGTGCGATGCGGTAAATACCGGTTTGGCATCGTCTATCCGCCGCTTTTGGGGTTCCCTCGTTCTGAGCCAATGCGTAGCTTGCCGTGCTGAAAAATGGCGGCCTGTGCTCTTACCCTTCGGTGGCACAGCGCGAGCCGATCGTGGCTTTGAAGCATCAGGCTTAGGGTCTTGCAACGGATAACCCGCCGTTTGCAGTAGTGCTCTCATCTGAGCCTCATCCAGCTCATCCCAGTGACCTGGTGATAAGCCGCGCCGCAGCACCACAGAACCGTAACGTACCCGAATGAGGCGACTCACAGCGACACCCTGTGATTCCCATAACCGGCGCACTTCACGGTTACGGCCTTCTCGCAATATGACGTGATACCAGTGATTGACACCCTCACCACCAGCCTCACGGATTTCATCGAAACGTGCCAGGCCATCCTCAAGCAGGACACCCTCTTGCAAACATTGCAACATGGCTGGTGTGACCTGACCCAGTACCCGCACGGCATACTCACGCTCAACCTGTGATGATGGATGCATCAAGCGATTCGCCAGCTCACCATCATTACTCAGCAATAATAAACCTTGCGTACTGATATCAAGCCGACCAATGGCGATCCAGCGTCCGCTGCGCAATACCGGTAAACGGTCAAATATTGTGGGTCGCCCCTCAGGATCACGACGGCTACTCACCTCGCCTACCGGCTTATAATAAGCAAGTACGCGTCGCCTCGACTGGATATCACTCACCTGAATCAGTCGGCCATCGATACTGATGGCTTCTGTGCCCTTAACCTGAGCACCCAACTGTGCCGGTACGTTATCAATAGTCACCCGACCCTGGCGAATCCATTCTTCAATCCGACGTCGGGAGGCAACCCCCACACGAGCCAGGAATTTTTGTACACGTTCAGACATCAGAAAATCCTGTAGGTAATAAAGTTAAGGTGTAGATAGCATCGAACAACGCTATTTTGGCTATATTGATACTATTGCCACCAAATGCTTCACCGTCGTACTAACCTGGTTTTAACGCGCAAACACTATAAATTGTTCAATTTATAGTGTTTGCGCCATATTCCAAAAATATTATTGATGTATCAATAATATATTATCACTCTGGCTCCGCAGGTTGTGCGCCGTCATGCTCCAGTTCAGTACCGATTTTGTCCAGATCGCGTGGCTCAGCCAACGGTGGCAATTCACCCAAATTTTTTAGATTAAAATAATCAAGGAAAATACGGGTCGTTGCATACAGCGCCGGACGACCTGGTACCTCGCGACGACCAATGACCTTGATCCAGCCACGTTCCTGCAAAGTCTTCATAATGCTGCTGCTGACGCTAACACCGCGTACCTCTTCAATTTCAGCGCGGGTAATCGGCTGCCGGTATGCAATCAACGCCAACGTTTCTAGCAGCGCACGGGAATAGCGACCAGAACGTTCTTCCCGCAACCGTGATACCCACGGCGAAAAAACAGGCGGAACTTGTAACCGGAATCCACTCGCCACTTCCACCAATACCATGCCGCGCCCATCATAGTAACAGGCCAGGTCACGTAAAGCTGCACGTATCACAGCTCGCTCGGGGCGTTCGTTTTCAGGAAATACCCTTTCCAGCTGCTCCAACGATAGCGGCTCATCAGCCGCCAACAACAACGCCTCCAAAATACATTCCAGCGCTGGTATGGCCATGATTCACGCTGACCGACGAACATAAACGGGTGCAAACGCATCCGCCTGCATCACTTCCAGTAACGCCTCACGTAGCAACTCCAATATAGCCAAAAAGGTGATCACCACCCCCATTCGACCTTCTTCGGGATGGAACAGTGCTGAAAATGGTGTAAAACGCAGCGCATCCAGTCGTTCCAATACCTGGCTCATCCGCTCACGCACTGACAACGGTTCTCGCTGGATATGATGATGGTTGAACAGTTCGGTACGTGCCATAACTTCACGTAATGCTGCCAACAAATCCATCAACGCCACTGGCGGCGGCGTGCGCGTCACTTCACATTGCATCGATGGAGCGCTGGCAACGAAAATATCGCGCTCCAGACGAGGCAGCGCATCTATCGAACGCGCAGCCTGCTGAAAACGCTCGTACTCCTGCAAGCGACGGACTAATTCAGCACGCGGATCCTCATCCTCATCCTCGACCGGTGTTGAACGAGGCAACAACAAACGTGACTTGATTTCCGCCAGCCAAGCGGCCATCACCAGATATTCCGCAGCCAGTTCCAGTTGCAATTCCTGCATCAACGCCAAATACTCTGTGTACTGTTGAGTAATATCAGCGATGGGAATATTCAGGATATCGAGATTTTGATGCCGAATCAGGTACAACAACAAATCCAGCGGCCCTTCAAAGGTCTCGAGAAACACTTCCAGTGCATCGGGTGGAATGTAGAGGTCTTGAGGCAATTGGGTGTAAGGGACACCACTGACCCAGGCAAGTGGCTCCGTATCAGCATGGGCACTCATCACCATTTAATAGCGGCCAGCACGGTAAACTCATCTATCACTGACTATACCGGCTTATCCTAGCGGCCAAATACCCACAGCACGCCGCAATTCTTCGAGAAACGGCACACTGTATTCACGTGCCTTTGCCGCACCGCGCTTGAGAATCTGTTCAATATGACCAGGTGCCTGCAATAATTCATGATAGCGTTGACGCGGCTCACTGAGACGAGCATTCAGAGACTCAAATAGAATCTGCTTCATCTCGCCCCAGCCAATACCCTGTGCATAACGTGCACGTATAGCAGTACTCTCCTCAGGCGTTGCGAAAGCCTGATAAATCTGGAACAAGGTACAGGTCCCAGGATCCTTGGGTGCTTCCGGTGGCAAGGAATTGGTCTTGATCCGCATCACGAGCTTGCGTAACTTTTTCTCCGGTTCAAACAGCGGGATAGTATTGCCATAGCTCTTGCTCATCTTGCGCCCATCCAAACCGACCAGAATTGCAGCCCGCTCATCGACTACAGCTTCCGGCAATACAAAGTGCTCACCATACAAATGATTAAAGCGGGCAGCAATGTCTCGCGCCATTTCCAGGTGTTGAACCTGATCCTTACCCACAGGCACCTTGCTGGCCTTGAACATCAGGATATCTGCGGCCATCAACACCGGATAGCAAAACAATCCCATATTAATCCCTTTGTCAGGATCGTTATCCGCACCCTCTACATTGTCGGCAACAGCAGCCTTATAAGCATGAGAACGATTCATCAGCCCCTTGGCAGTCACGCAAGTGATTAACCACGTTAATTCCAGAATCTCTGGAATATCGCTCTGAGCGTAAAAAATCGCATTATCAGTATCCAGCCCAAGCGCCAACCACGTCGCAGCCACTTCCAGGCGTGAACGATGAACCTGTTCAGGATCGTGGCACTTGACCAGCGCATGGTAATCGGCAAGAAAATAAAATGACTGTACACCTTGCCGGTGGCTTGCCTCAATCGCCGGCAGGATAGCACCCACATAGTTACCCAAATGGGGCGTGCCGGTTGTAGTAATCCCGGTAAGCGTTATTTCCATGGCAAACAGATTCAGATTATCAGCAATGAGTTAGAAAAAGGGGGATAGCAGGAAACTACGAATCGCCACGACGACAGGCATGAGCACATCGAATAATCCAACCGCCAGCAACATCAATAAAACTATCAGGCCATAAGGCTCTATCTGGGTCATTATCTGACCCACACGGTCAGGCAGAAAACCTGCCAGCACTTTCGAGCCATCCAGCGGCGGAATCGGCAACATATTGAGCACACCCAACATGATATTAATGTTCACACCGTATATGCCCATCAGTAACAAGGGCCTACCCAGCCACGCTGCTTGATGCTGTAACGCAAGGCTGATGGCCATGATGATGACCCAACCGATAGCCATGACCAGATTGGAACCCGGTCCGGCCAACGCCACCAAGGCCATATCCCGTTTAGGCTGGTGTAACCGATGATAACTAACAGGTACCGGTTTTGCCCACCCGAAAATAAAGCCACCAAACACGGCCAGTAGCCCGGGCACCAGCAATGTGCCAACCGGATCAATATGGCGAATCGGGTTAAGACTCAGCCGGCCTAGCGACCTGGCCGTGGTATCGCCACAGCGCAAAGCCATCCAGCCATGCGCGACCTCGTGCAAGGTAATCGCCAGCAGCAACGGCGGCGCTATTACTATCAGTAATTGAATCGTATTCAGTTCCGGCATTTGAGAATTATACAGACCACTAAAGATGTGCGCTAAAGAAATGGATCCGCGTTACCCAACCCTTGGCGTACTTGTTGTGGTGTATCACCTGTCAGGTCAAGCACTGTTGTGGGTTCACGTTGACTCGCACCACCGTCAATAATCAGATCAACACTGTTGTCCAATCGTTCCTCGAACTCCTCCGGGTTATGCAGTGGCCATTCATCATCAGGCATAATGAGCGTACAACTCATAATAGGTTCACCTAGCGCCTCCAGTAACGCAAGTGCAATCGTATTATCAGGCACACGAATACCAATCGTCTTGCGCCGTGGGTGTTGCAAGCGTCGTGGGACTTCATGGGTTGCTCGCAAGATGAAGGTGAATGCGCCGGGTGTTGCTGCCTTGAGTAACCGATAACACCGATTATCCACCTTGGCGTATGTGGCAATCTCTGACAAATCACGACAAACCAGCGTAAAATTGTGATGGCGATCAGTTTGGCGAATTTGACGGATGCGCTCTGCCGCAGCCTTGTCACCCAGCTGACAACCCAAGGCATAACTCGAATCCGTGGGATAAACGATAACAGCACCATCGCGCAACTGCTCAACAACCCGGGTTATCAAGCGCGGCTGTGGGTCGCGCGGATGAATTTGTAAAACACGACTCATGATTTTTTGTATTCTTTATATAGATAGTTATGTACTGGCATCAATGCAGCAACTTGCCATCCTGATAGGCTCTGGTCAAGATCATGACCTAAAAAGCAGGCCCTGACTGTTACTAAACACCTGGCTAAAACCCTTATCACTTCACGGAAAAAACGCGATCCGTATGAAACTGTTGTTCGATTTCCTGCCTATCCTTCTGTTTTTCACCGCCTATAAATTAGCGGACATCTATGTTGCGACCGCTGTACTCATTGTTGCTACACTCGCTCAGGTCGCCTGGAGCTGGTCGCGGCAACGGCGCATCGAAAAGATGCCGCTTATCACTGCCGGACTGGTAATAGTCTTTGGTGGCGCAACACTGGTTTTCCAGGACCCTGTTTTCGTCAAATGGAAACCTACCGTTGTAAACTGGTTATTTGCGACAGTATTTTTAGGCAGCCGTTTTATTGGTGAAAAAACCGTGCTACAACGTATGATAGGTGAACACATGGAACTTCCGGCAACAGTCTGGGTCAACCTTACGTTTGCTTGGGGGCTATTCTTCGTTGTGATGGGCTTGATTAATCTATATGTTGCCTTCACATTTGACGAAAATACCTGGGTTAATTTTAAACTGTTTGGCATGATGGGATTAACCCTGATTTTTGTACTGGCGCAAGCGTTTTACATGAGCCGCTATATCAAGGTTGATGATACGCCGGAGGAATCCTGAAAATGTTATACGCTATTCTCGGTCACGATACATCCAATAGCCTGGAACAGCGACTCACTGCCCGACCTGCTCATTTGGAGCGCTTGAATGCTTTACTTGATGAAGGTCGGTTGATATTAGCTGGCCCACTGCCTGCCATAGACACCCCTGCTCCAGGTTCTGCCGGTTTCCAGGGCAGCCTGGTTGTGGCTGAATTTGCTTCACTGAAAGAAGCACGCATCTGGGCAGATGCTGATCCCTATGTTGCCGCAGGCGTTTATGCTTCAGTCGATGTTTATCCATTCAACAAGGTATTCCCTGCTTGAACCATCGGATTGCATGCACTGAAGAACGGCGACATGCTGCGTTGGCACCTAGGCAGCTGGACATCATTGATGATAGTGCAGCACATGCTGGCCACGCAGGTGCGCGTGAAGGTGGCGACTTTGCTGATACATATTGTCGTCTCTACCGCCTTTATCGGAAAATCGCCCATTGCACGCCACCGCCTGGCACATGCAGCGGTGATTGATCTCATGCGTCGTGAACTTCACGCCCTGAGCATTCGGGCACGAACCCCCACAAGAACCATAAATTTATCTTGTAACAATTCCACTTCACCAAACCTGGAAATGATGATGACTAAAATAACGTATCAATTCTCCCTGCCACTGCTGGCGCTATCTTCCGCTTTGCTATTTTCCGGCACAGCATCGGCTGCCCAGGAAGAAAAAAAGGCAGAGTCAGCGCCAGCCGCTACCACACCTGCACCTGCTGAAAAACCAGTTGCTGCAAAACCAGTTGCTGCAAAACCAGCAGAATTCACCATTCCTGACCCAGTTGCCGTGGTTAACGGTACACCAATCTCCAAGGCAGCATTTGATCAACAAGCTCAACAATTGCGTGGCAAGGTCACGGCCAACTCACTGGACACCAGTAAGGCACTGATCGATCAACTGATTCTGGAAGAGCTACTCGTACAGGAAGCTGGCAAACAAAAACTGGCCAACGATCCAAAAATCAAACAGCAGCTGGAAATGGCTCAGCGTAGCATCTTGGCCAGTGCTGTAGTACGCGAGGTCATGAACAAAAACAAACCTGATGAAAGCGCTATAAAAAAGGAGTACGAAACCGCTACAAAGGCGATGCAAGGGAAGGAATACAGAGCCAGCCATATTCTGGTCGACTCGGAAGATAAAGCAAAGGCTATCATTGCTGAACTAAAAAAGGGTGGCAAATTTGCTGAACTGGCCAAAACCAGATCGAGTGATAGCTCTGCCGCCAAAGGTGGTGATTTGGGCTGGTTCACACCAGGCATGATGGTTCCCCCTTTCGCCAAGGCAGTTGAAAAGCTGGAGAAGGGCAAATATAGTCAGGAACCGGTGCAAACCCCGTTCGGCTGGCATGTCATTCTGCTGCAAGATACCCGTAATGCCAAACCACCGACACTGGAAAAATTGCGTCCGCAAATTACCCAGATGCTACGCAGCCGGATGGTTAATGACTATCTAAAAAAACTGCGTGCCGACGCCAAGGTTGAAGTTATGGAAATCAAGGTTAGTGAGACGAAACCAGCCGCCGCTGATGCCAAGAAAGCTGATAAGCCTGCTGCCGCCGCTGATGCCAAGAAAGCTGATAAGCCTGCTGCCGCCGCTGATGCCAAGAAAGCTGATAACAATACTCAGTAAAAAGAGAAGAAGTAACGCTGCGCGAGCAGCATAATTCTGCACCACATCACCTATCCGCTCTAGCCATAGAGCGGATTTTTTATTGGTGGCTTTCCAATAATGCCGCGAATCCTGCCTCATCAAGCACCGTTACCCCCAGTTTCTGCGCCTTATCCAGCTTGGAGCCGGCATCATGGCCAGCGACCAGGTAATCTGTCTTTTTCGACACGCTGCCTGACACTTTAGCGCCTAGAATATGAAGACACCCTGTAGCCTGGTCGCGGCTCATCGACTCCAACGTTCCGGTAAGGACTACGGTGCTGCCGGCGAGTGGTTGAGCAGTTTTAGGTACTACACCACCGGCAACCTCTCCTCCAGTCTCCGGCCACTGCACACCCGCAGATTGCAACCGGCTAATGACTTGCAGATTATGGGCTTCCTGAAAAAATGCTCGAATAGCTGAAGCTGCAACAGGACCAATATCAGTAATCTGCTGCAAGCGCGCCTCTTCTGCTACCACCAATGGCTGTAACGCCCCAAAATGTGCTGCTAACGCCCGTGCTGTCGCTTCCCCAACTTCGCGGATACCCAATGCGTATAAGAATCTTGCCAGCGTTGTATTCTTGCTTCGAACCAATGCGGCTAATAGCTTCGCTGCTGATTTCGCTCCCATACGCTCCAGACCAACCAGTGTTTCAGTATCAAGTGTATATAAATCCGCAGGGTCACGAACCCGATCCTGCTCAACCAGCTGCTCTACCAACTTGTCACCCAGACCTTCAATATTCATCGCTCGGCGTGAGGCAAAATGGCGAATCGCCTCTTTGCGCTGTGCCTGACAATACAAGCCTCCAATACAGCGAATAACAGCTTCACCTTCTGGATGAATAATCGCTGAACCACATACCGGACATTGCTCAGGCATCGCAAAAGGCCGCAAGCTGGCAGGGCGGCGCTCCAGCACGACGCTAACGACTTCAGGAATAACATCACCCGCTCGCCGTATAATGACCGTATCGCCCACCCGAACATCCTTACGCGCCACCTCATCAGCATTGTGCAAGGTCGCATTGGTCACGGTGACACCGCCTACAAATACCGGTTTTAATCTTGCGACAGGTGTGAGCGCACCGGTACGACCCACTTGCACCTCAATCGCTTCAACCAGAGTGAATTCTTCTTGTGCCGGAAACTTGTGCGCTACAGCCCAACGTGGCTCGCGGGTGCGAAAACCTAATTGCTGCTGCCAGGCAAGATCATTAACCTTGTACACCACACCATCAATATCAAAAGGTAAGCTATCACGCCTCTTGGCGATAGTACGGTGAAACTCAGCCAGACCTTCTGCACCCTGCACGACTTTTCGGTCACTGCTCACCGGCAGGCCAAATGCCGCCAATCCATCCAAGATAGCGCTATGCGTAGCAGGTAATGCCCAACCTCGCACTTCACCCAGTCCATAAGCAAAAAATGACAGCGGGCGCTTTGCTGCCAGCTTAGGATCCAGCTGCCGGATACTACCGGCCGCACCGTTGCGTGGATTCACCAACGCGGGATATCCGGCAATACGCTGCCGGGCGTTATAACGCTCAAAATCAGCGCGCGCCATATACACTTCACCGCGTACTTCCAGCACTTCAGGTGCAACACCTTGAAGCCGTAAGGGAATGGATCGGATGGTTCGCACATTTTGGGTAACATCCTCGCCATTGTGACCGTCACCACGGGTCGTGGCTTGCACCAGTACACCACTTTCATAACGCAAACTGATAGCCAAACCATCGAATTTGAGTTCGCACGCATAGGCGATTACAACAGTTTCTGCCAAATTCAAGTCACGCCGTATCTGGGCATCAAAAGCGAATGCACCACCAGAGCCCGAATCAGTTTCGGTACGAATAGACAGCATTGGAACACGATGCTGTACTGATACAAAAGCATCTAGTGGTTGACCGCCAACTCGCTGAGTCGGTGAATCAGGAACAACGCATTCCGGGTATAAAGCCTCCAGCCTGCACAGCTCCTGAAAAAGCCGATCATATTCGGCATCGGGTACCTCGGGCTCATCAAGCACATAATAATGATAAGCATAGCGATTCAGTTGCTTGCACAGTTCAGCGATACGCCACCGGGCAGTATCGGGATTAGTCACAATATATTATCCCCAAACATGATCTATTACTGTGAGGTCTGTATCCACATTCGCCGTCGCCGACTCAGATCAGCCACCTTGCCACGCAAGTGCAGCCATGCTTGCCGCGTCATCTGATGGCGACGCTCATCACAAACCGTCCCACCCAGATCAATAGCAATCTGATCAGCGGTGTGTGTAAATAAATCAAGCGCCTTCATTTCTTCCAATGCACCAGGTAGCTGCATAAATAGCAATAAACCCGGCGTGGCCAGGCTATCTAGCGTTTGTAAATCGAATATACCCGGATTATGTAAGTGTGCCATACTGAAAATTGGTGATGAACCCTCAGTTACGCCCTCATTTTCGAGGCGAGCAAACAAGCCATTAGTCGAATCAGAAAAACTAAGCTGCGCATTCTCGGCAGCCACAAGAATTTCAGGCCCCAGAAACATGCTCCCCTGAGGCGCAACAATGGTTAAAACAACTGTCATTTGAGGTGGTGGCGCAGGTTTTTCTGATCGTAGCCCGGCCTGTTCAGTAGACGATACGGATTCATCCACAGAATCATTCTTCTCTGGAAGCGCTTCAAGCGGCTCAACGCTTTCGTCAATGCTAACGTGTTGATCAGCAATATTATCGTGTGCCTGCTCGGTTGCCAGCGTGTTCCCTGCTTCAGTAACGTGCGAATCATCAGGCAGTTTAAACGACCTTGAATCATTTTCACGCTCAAAAGGCCGGATTTCCACATCCACCAGCGCATCCTTTGCCAAAGGACTATCCGGCGTAATGATACGACCGCCGAACTCATAAACATCTTCAGAAGTGCTCTCAGGTGGTGAAGAACCAGGGTCTCCAAATACAGGCTCATTGCCTAATGAAGGTTGACGCCGACGCTTGCGTAGCCTATCGCGGTTTCCCCAGAGGAAGATTAGTGCCACGACGACGAAGCCAGCACCCGCTAACACCCATTGCAATTGTGTTTTATCTAGTTCCATCAATGTAAAAACCTCGGGTCGATCATGCGCGTCGTAATCAAACTGCCAGCCAGCCGTCAAAAGCTCCCTTCCAGGGGTCTAGGGATCCAGCAATTGGCTTGATACCAAATCATACAGAACTGTTTCGGCGGATTCCTGCAAGCCGCTTCACTGCACCGCTCACGCCAAAAAGACCAAGCCTATCTTGATTCACACACAGTAAAATCATCAATCATTCTATATTGTTAGCTGACAGTGCCATTACAACTCTCTATATATACTGAAAATAGAGCCTTTTCACAACTATTAGACACTTTAGAGATGTATGTCATATTAGCTCATATCATCCTTCTAATAAAAACGGGAATTGCATACTGACAAAGCTGGATATAAAAAAACCAAAAATTTGCTACTTAAAAAAAGTAAAAGAACATAAAAATCAGTTAGCTATATTTTTTGTTGTTTTTAACCACACAATAGTTTCTTTAATACAACGATTAAAATCATTATTGATAACCCGGTTATTTTATCTCACCTATTGTAGCCATCGCACAGCAGCATCCATATCGACTGCAACCAAACGCGACACACCAGGCTCCTGCATGGTCACGCCAATTAAATAATCGGCTATTTCCATCGTCGCTTTATTGTGCGTAATAAAGATGAACTGTATGTGTGCAGACAAATCTTTAACCAATGACCCAAAGCGTCCTACATTGGCTTCATCCAATGGTGCATCCACTTCATCCAGCAGACAAAATGGCGCGGGATTAAGCTGAAAGATGGCAAATACCAGCGCCATAGCTGTCAGCGCCTTTTCACCACCTGACATCAAGCCAATTGATCCGATCCGTTTACCCGGTGGTTTGGCCATAATCATAACCTTGGCATCCAGAACATCATCGCCAGTTAGTTCCAGATATGCCTGCCCCCCACCAAATAAACGCGGAAACAACATTTTCAGGCCCGCATTAACCTGATTAAAGGTATCTCGAAAACGGTTTCGTGTTTCCCGATCAATCTTGCCAATAGTGTCTTCCAAAGTTGCTAGCGCTGCCAACAAATCAACATTCTGTGCATCCAGATACTGCTTGCGCTCCGAACACTGTGCATATTCTTCAATTGAAGCCAGGTTGATTGGCCCAAGTCGCTGAATACGCTGCTCCAATTGCTCCAAACGTGTCACCCAGTCATTTTCAGCGGCGTGCTCTGGCAAAGTTGGCAATAGTGTCTCAGGCTCGGTTTCCAGCTCACGTAGCTGCTCGCACAAGTGTTGCCGGTGAACCCGCAACTCCCCCAAAGCCAGGCGCTGCTCCTCAATATGATAACGCTGTTTCTGGGCCTGGCGCTCACAATTGCTGCGCTCTTGCTCCAGCATTTTCAGCTCGGTGTCACAAGCATCCAACGCTTCCCGAGCTTGCTGCAACTCCGTCTCGGAAAGCAATCGGATTTCAAGCCATTCATCACGCCTTATCTCGATTTCAGCCAACACCTTACCGGCATCACAGGTCTGCTCTGCTGCAAGCTGATCTTTGCGTTGCTGCAATTGCACCTTTTGTGCGTCCAAACGCTGCAAAGCTTGCCGGGTAGCACTCAAACGCGCCCGCAGCGCCTCGGCAACGGCTTGCTGGCCAGCCAACGTTTGTCGAGCAGTTTCCGCCCGCACGCGACTTTCCTCAAATACATGACGTTGCTGCTCGCGCTGAGCATTCATATCAGCCTGTTGATCACTGAGTGTTGCCAATATTGATAAAGCCTCCTCAAGCCGTTCCCGTGACACCTGTAACTGCTCCCGATCCTGCTCAACCTGAAAGCCCAGTTCTTTATATTCTGTAGCAACCGCAGCACAACGGCTACGATCAGCTTCCCGGCGCGCTTGTGCGGCTTGCAGTTGCCCCATGGCTTGTACCTGCGCTTGATACCCCTGATGAACGTGTTGCTGTAACTGGTGACACGCTTGCTCGTGCTCATGCAAACGTTTGTCCAGTGATCGAATTTCCGTTAAGGCTTGCTCAAGTGCAACTGCCGTCCCGGCCAATGCAGATTCCAGCTCATGGATTTCACGCTCACGCGCCAAAACACCTTCGACCTCACTACCGCGCGACCACCGCAACCAGCTGCGTCCACACAATACCCCTTCCGGGGTCACCAAAACTTCACCATTCTTCAGTCCGGCACGCCGCATCAACGCCTCATCAAATGTAGTGACAGCGCTGACTTTGGCAAACGCACCAGGCAATGACCAGGGCATCTCCATGTTAGTGGCCAACGGCCCTACTCCCATACTGCGCTCTACTGCCGACATTTCGAGCAACGTTAACTGGCCTTCGGTCAATGTCTCAATAGCATGAGCGGATTTATCCAGGTCGGATACACATACCGCATCCAGAAAATCTGCTAATACTGCTTCCACTGCCGCTTCCCACCCTGGAGCCACAGCAAGCTTTTCTACCAGGCGTGGGCATTGCGCAAACCCATGTTGAGCCAACCAGTCTTTAACACTGCCTTGGTGACATCCCATGGCGGCCTCATGCAGGGTTCGCAACGCCATTAATTGCCCCTGAGCAATTTGCTGCTGCTCACGTAGCGATTGCACCTTCAAATTGGCTTGATTGTGCAATTCGCGGATTACTGATCGTTCAGAGTCAAGCGCTGTTAGCTGTGCCTGATCACCTTCCAGCTTTTCAGTAACAAGCTCTACAGCCTTACGACATTCTGCCAATAGCGCTTTTTGCCTACTGTCATCGAATTGAGTGCGTTCAAAATCCAGTTGCTCCAAGCGTCGCTCATTTTGTAGCGCCTGCCGATCCAAATGCTCAATTCGGGCCTGCTCCATATCAGCCTGTCGTTGTGCCTCGTGTTTACGATGTCCAAACGCTTCCCAAACCACTTGTCCATCACGTAAAGCTGCTTCATGATCGGTTAACATCGCTTCAGCCGACGTCTTGGCGGCTAGCGCCTGTGCCAATTCAACCTCGGTAGCTGCCAGCGCCGTAGCTAATTCATCACATTGCATTTGATCCTGGATACGCTGTTCATCAAGCTGATCCTGCATCACTGCAATCTGATGCCAATCATCCTCGCGCCGCTGCTGCAACTCCCGCTGGTGCTCAATATGCTGCTCTAGCCGGCTGATCTCTGCGCCGGATTGGTAATAACGACCCTGGATTTCATTGTAACGGTCATTCAGCGCCATCTGCTCAGTGCGTCTACGCTCCAGGCCTGTTTCAACCTTACGCTGTTCAGACACTAATGCTTCCAGTGCCGTTTCCTGTTGATTTAGACTCTGTTCCCGATTCAGCACATCGGCCTGAAGACCACGCCAACGTAGCGTCAGTAGCTCTGCACGTAGCCGACGCTCTTGAGCACGGTAATCACGGTATTGTTCAGCCGCTTTAACCTGTCGCTGTAAACGTTGGATTTGCCGACCCAGTTCTTCACGAAGATCATCGAGCCGGTCAAGATTTTCACGGGTATGGCGAATACGGGTTTCCGCCTCACGACGACGTTCCTTGTACCTGGAAATACCAGCAGCCTCTTCGAGAAACGCCCGCAATTCCTCAGGACGTGCTTCCACTACCCGCGAAATCGTACCTTGCTCAATGATAGCGTAGCTACGCGCCCCTAAACCTGTGCCTAAAAACAGGTCAGCGATATCACGGCGACGACAGCGAGTGCCATTGAGAAAATACGTGGATTGTCCATCACGACCTATGAGCCGTCGAACAGCAATCTCGGAATAGCTGGCCCACGTACCACTTAAACGCCCTTGATTGTTATCAAATACCAGTTCAATGGATGCTTGCCCAACCGGTTTGCGGCCGGCTGCACCATTGAAAATAACATCGGCCATGGTTTCGCCACGCAAGCTGCGCGCCGAACTTTCACCCATCACCCAGCGTACCGCATCAATAATGTTAGATTTTCCACAACCATTGGGACCGACCACAGCCACTCGATTAGCGGGAAAATGCAGCACAGTAGAATCAACAAATGACTTAAACCCGACTAGCTTTATTTTGTTTAACCGCATGGGCAAGTCAAATTCAGAATAATGGAACTGGAAACCAGCGGGGATTTATATGTTGAGGATCAACGTTGTATAGCGATGGGAACCACGCCGCCTAAATCCATTGAATACTGCTCTCAACATCACTAACATGCCGCACCCACGTAAATGAGCATTCTTGATGAACCATTCAGTTGCGTCGTACCAATGGCTGTAACACGCTTTCAATCGCCTCCAGGTCAGGAATAATGACTGGATGTTCGTTATAACGCGCCCAGCCAAGAACGCCAAGATGATCTGAGTCCTCTTCAGGTGCAGCCGGGTCAAGACAAATATCCTCACGCTGCATACTAAATGGCCGCGGTGCGGCAGTACCCAAAATACCAAAATGCGGTAATTTAGGATCCACACCCAGCGCATTGACTATCACAATACGCGAGTTGGTATCGTCATCGGGAGGTACGCCAAAAACCAAACGTCCCAAACTTACCAGTGGCGTGGTCAAATTTTGCCATAGCATGGCACCAACTACCCATGGTGGTGCAGCTTCAATACGCAAAGGTGTGGCAAAAGGCAGCACCTCAATCACCAGACTACTCGGTAAAATTACCTGACCACCATGTAAAGTAATTAACAGGCAACGCAACGAAACAGTGTCCATAATAAAATCCGTTAACAGTGGTGGAGCCACCCGACGCATCGCACGCCTCTAGCGTGCTGCGATTCAGGCATCAGCCAAGCCTTTCAAACACTTCTTCGCCCAAAATATTACGGATGGATGCCATCAGTTGTTCTTCCTGATAGGGCTTGGTCAGGTAGTCATTGACACCCAACCGCATCGCCCGATCACGGTGTTTATCACCACCACGCGATGTCACCATGATAATCGGCATATGCTGCAAATGCGTCTGGTTACGAACATGCGCGAGTACTTCAAAACCATCCATACGTGGCATTTCAATATCAAGAATGGCAAGATCCGGCACACGAGTCTGCAATTGTGCCACAGCATCCATCCCATCCTTGGCTGTAATCGCTTCAATCTGATGCCGCTCCAGAATCCTGGCGGTCACCTTACGCATTGTGATCGAGTCATCAATTACCATAACGCTGAGTTTCTCTTCACGAATTTCCTGACGAGCTACCCGTAACGCGCGACTCTCGAACTGTTTCAAAGTCTGAGAACCAATATGGCGCACCAGCGCCGCCAGTTCCAACACGACCACCACACGTCCATCACCTAGAACCGTCGCACCGGAGATACCGTGTACGCTATTAAACTGTGGGCTAACAGGCTTCACGATCACTTCCTGATTACCCAGTACAGATTCAACCTGCAAAGCAGCACTCGCTTCCGCACTGCGGAACAGCAAAATAGGTGGACGACGATCAGCAACCTCCTCATAAGGAACAATACGCTCACTACCGACCAAAATACCAAGATTATGAACGGGGTACTGATTCTCATTGTGCTTATAGTAAACTTGCTCACCTGTCAGGTAGCGTTTGAAATCCTCCTGGTCGATACGAGTCACCATCTCGATGCTAATCAGAGGAATAGCAAGCGTAGACTCTCCAGCTTCAACCAGCAGCGCTTGCGTTACTGACAATGAAAATGGCAGACGAATAATAAATCGGGTGCCTTGGTTAGCTTCAGTCTCTACCAGTAATGCGCCACGCATTGCACGAATCGCTGCATTGACAACGTCCATGCCTACGCCACGTCCGGAAATCTGGGTGACAGCACCGGCGGTAGAAAACCCTGGACGCAATAACAAGGCGATAAGCTCATCTGGAGTGGCCGGCTGTCCGGGTAGCAATATACCCTTTTCTTCACCCTTGGCACGAATAGCCTCAAAATTGAGACCCGCACCATCGTCGCCCATCTCCAGCACCAATTCGGCACCTTCCCGTCGTAGACTCAAGGTGATGGTACCAACATCACTCTTATTGATTTCCCGCCGCCGAGCAGGGGTTTCAATACCATGCGACAAGGAATTACGCAGCATGTGCTCCAACGGAGCCACCATACTCTCAAGTACGGTACGGTCAACCTCGGACTCATCGCCGCTGACCAGCAGCTTGGCGCGTTTCCCCAGCTCCTGTGCGGCTTGTCGCACGACACGCCGCAATCGCGGAATCACCGTACCGAAACGTACCATACCGGTACGCATCAGCCCTTGCTGAATCTCCTTGTTAACCTTTGCCTGTTGGTCGAGAAGATTGGTAATCTCGCGGGAGTGCTCGCCGAGCGTGCTACCTAAATTACCCAGGTCATCGGCAATTTCCATCAACGAACGACTAACCTGCTGCAACTCGGTAAAACGATCCAGCTCAAGAGGATCAAAATCAACTTGATGGCCTTTAGCATCAATATCCTGACGCGATTGCATACGCGTCTCAGCCTGGTTTGCCAAGTTAGAAACCTGACGGCGCAATCGTAAGACCGTTTGCTCCAACTCGTTCATATTGAAGCTCATCGCACTAACACCCTGGTCAATACGAGCACGGAAAATACTGCTTTCACCCATCTGGTTAACCAGGTTATTCAACAACGAGACACTCACCCGGATAGTGTCAGCCGCCGCATCCGCTGGCTTCTTTCCAGGTGCAGTGACAGCCTCTGCCGATGAGGGTCGTGCAGCAACCGATGTCGCCGCAGCGGATGTAACCGTCCGGGTTGTGGGCGCCGGGCCTGTGGGTTTGGCACCTAGAACCTGATGCAGCTCTTCGATTAGCGACTGCTGGACAACAGGTTGTCCTCCATCAAGCACATCCACCAGCATTCGGTTCAAGTGATCCATAGCCAACTGGATCTTTTCTAAAACTTGTGGGGTTGCTTCTAGTTGCTGTTTATCCAAGGCATCCAGTATAGACTCGGCTGCGTGCGCCAAATCACCAATGGCCATGAATCCTGCTAACCGTGCCCCTCCTTTGAGCGTGTGCATCTCTCGACGCAGGTTATTCAGCAAACCCGTGTTGCCTGGATTGTCACCCAAACCCCGCAAAATAGTATCGCTGGCATCAAGAATTTCACTGGCCTCAGATACAAACGCCTGCACCAGCTCTTGATCCAGCTCTGTCATCGCAGAGGGTGATGCAACCGGCTCCGGTACATCTGCGGACTGTTGGGTGATTGCAGCCCGACGAGCCGCCGATGGTAGCTGCTCTGACAATTCACCACTATTGATCGAATCAGCCAAATGCAACAAATCTTGCATCAGATCAATGGCCGGTGCTGGATAAACGCCACCACTGGCTCCCGATAGCATCCGATTGAGTTGATCTAATGCATTTTGTAAGGTTTCCAGTACAACGGGCGCAGCGGGAATATTATGCTTGCTCAGAGCATCCAGCACCGACTCAGCCGCGTGTGCCAAATCACCGATAGACATAAATCCAGCCAGACGCGCCCCACCTTTAAGGGTGTGCATTCCACGGCGTAAATCATTTAATAACGTAGAGTTATCAACATTATCTCCAAGCTTCTGGAGAATTCTGTCACTATTGTCAAGAATCTCGCCTGCTTCGTACTGAAAGACCTCAGCCATCTCCGGATCAATATCCGGAAGTGCCATTGGCGCTGGCTCCGGCATCGGCACTTGAGGTGCAGTAGTGACTGCATCTGCCGAAGGTGTAACTTGAGCAATCAACGTAGGTCTTCTAACTGTTGTTATTGGCTCAAGCGGTAATTCTGGTAATGGTTCTTTTACAGGAGCCGCCGATTCAGGAACTGCCGATTCAGGAACTGCCGATTCAGGAACTGCCGATTCAGGAACTGCCGATTCAGGAACTGCCGATTCAGGAACTACCGATTCAGGAACTGCCGATTCAGGAACTACCGATTCAGGAACTGCCGATTCAGGAGCCGCCGATTCAGGAGCCGCCGATTCAGGAGCCGCCGATTCAGGAGCCGCCGATTCAGACGAAGATATGCCCTTGATGGCCATATCAGCACGATCAACCAAACGAACCATTGAGTCCTTAAAATTGCCAGGCACAGGCTCACCGCTCACCAGCGGTTCCAACACAACCGCTGCTTCCTCCACCAAGTCAGAAATAGCAACTGAGGCAGGTAATTCTCCACTGAGAACATGTTTCAGGAGTTCCTCAAATGTGCAGGCAAAATCACCAACCACCGTCATACCAACGACACGGCCGCTTCCTTTAAGAGTATGAAAAGCTCGGCGAATCGTACCGGGGATCTTGTGATCATCCAGATTTTCCTGCCAAAGAATACGCTGTGCGCGGATTGTCTCCAGTTCACCGCGAGCCTCCTCCAAAAAAACGTCCAGGAATTCTGAATCGGCGCCTGGAGCGAGCTCTTCAACCGTAATAAGCGATGGCGTGGCAGGCTCCGTTTTCGATGCCGGTTCTGGCGTTTGTTGCGGCCTAGCCTCAAGTAACGCTCGTGCTTGCGCTGACAATCCGGGCAGTGCATCCAGTTCACCGCCTTTCAGCGGCACCACCCCAACCAGTGGCGCCAACGCTGTTGCCGCCGCTACAACAGCATCAACCATGGCCGTGCTAGCGGGCAATCCTTCGTTTAACACATGATTCAGCAGATCTTCAAAGTCCCAGGCAAAATCACCAATAACCTGTGCGCCTACCGTTCGACCACTACCTTTCAATGTATGAAAGGATCGGCGTAGTGTGGCCAATACCTCAGAATCTTCCAGATTTTCACGCCAAAGCGCTGCATTTTCCTGGATAACAGCGATTTCGCCTTGCGCTTCTTCCAGAAAAATCTTCACAAATTCCGGATCGGCCTCGGCCAATCCAATAATTGTTAACAGATCCCCTGCTTCTGGTAGCATATCCGGCTCAGCAGTAGTTAATGAGCTATTATCTGCTGCCGGTAACTCAGAAGCTGATGATTCATCTGTATTTTTCAGTAAATCTTCCAACTGGCTCATCCGCTCCTTAGTATCACTTAGCGCATTCTCAGGGTGAGGATTACTGGAGGCTGGTGATTCCAGATAATGCTCAAGACTGGCTAGAATATCGGCACATTGACCCGCCGCTAATGACCCGCAATGCACCACCTCTCTTTCCGCGAGAACACCTGCAGCATGCTCCAGACCCTTGAGCACCTGTACGACACCAGTATCAGTGTGTTCTTCAGGCAAATTTTGGGTAAATGCATGTAGATCATTCCGAAAAGAAAGCCAGGCGCTCGCCTGGTCGGCTCGTTCCTTTAGGCTTAAAATCGCCGTTTTTTGCAATGAATCTAATTTATTTTTTGCCATGTCTCATGGGCATTGTGACTGGTGGCTCTAGTGAAGACGCTGATGAATCAGGATGCCCACAATATAAGTCCGAATCGAGCCGAATCCCACCTAAAGCAACGAGTGAATCATCTTTAAGCACGTTGAGAGAATTATCGACGGACATGCTGCACAACCATCACGTTACCTCCATATGTGGAGAAACCCGTCTAGCCGATTGCTATTTTTAACACGGGTTCTAGCCAGGGTGGATGGCAATCATGTGTCCACCCTGGTGATAACTGTCTATTCGGGCAACTGGAAGCCCGCAACCGACTGGCGCAACTCCTGTGCCAGCTGACTCAGCTTGCCAATAGCAGAAGCTGTCGCCACGCTACTTTGAGCCGACTGGCCAGTGATCTCATTAATCGACATCATCGCACCTGATACTCGTGAGGCCATCTCTGACACCTGACCTGCAGATTTGGAAATCTCATCAATGAGCTCAGCCGAGTTCGCCGAAACTTTCTCAATTTCCTCTAATGCCTCACCGGCCTTCTCGGCCAATCCTGCACCACCGACAACTTCAGAGGTGCTTTTCTCCATGGAGATAACCGCCTCGTTAGTATCAGCCTGAATGGTTTTAACCAGCGTTTCAATTCGCTTGGTTGCATTACTGGAGCGCTCTGCCAATCGTTGCACTTCATCAGCGACCACTGCAAAACCACGACCTGCATCACCCGCCGCTGAGGCCTGAATCGCAGCATTCAACGCCAGAATATTGGTTTGGTCAGCAATATCATTAATCAGCGCAACAATATCACCGATTTCCTGCGAAGATTCACCCAGCCGCTTAATGCGCTTGGAGGTATCCTGAATATGCTCTCGAATGGTGTTCATGCCATTGATAGTACGCCGCACACGCTCGCCACCTTCGTGGGCGATACCCACTGACTTTTCAGCAACTTCGGCAGACGCAGCGGTTTTGGTCGAAACATCATCCATCGATTGCGCCATCTGCACTACCGTGGCACTGGCATTTTCAATTTGTCGTGCCTGAACTTCACTGGATTTGGCTAACCGGTCAGCAATATCACCGGTCTCTTGCACCGCTTTTGCAACCAGCTCCGAGGTCTTGTTGATCGTGGATACCAAGTCACGCAACGCTTCAATAGCGTAGTTAACCGAATCGGCGATGGCACCGGTGATATCCTCAGTCACACTCGCCTGTACGGTCAAGTCACCTTCAGCCAGATTTCCCAATTCATCAAGCAGACGCAAAATAGCGTCCTGATTACGACGATTTTGATCTTCAGTATCCTGCTTGCGCTGCTCACTCTCAATCAGTTGCTGACGGCTTTCCCGACTTTGTACATAAAGCAGCACTAATAGCATGACCAGGGCAATTACACCCAACAGGAAAGCAATCGGGTAATTCAGCGCAATACCAAAGAAGCTGAGATTTCTACCTTCATTTTCATACCGCTCAAGAAGCTTACTGGCATCAACCAGCAAAGCATCGCCCTGATCCGCAACAGTTTGCAAGGCATTCTGAACCTTCACCAGATTAGGAACAACCTTATTGATGCGAGCGGCCTGCGCTTCGAGTGCATTGAATGATTCATCCAGCTCAGCCAACTTTCCTGCGCTATTGGGAATCGTCAAACGGCTAATACCCAGACGGCTATCACCGTTTTGCATGCCCCGTAATACACGACCGTACGACACAACACTATCGCTAAAGCGACGTGCAGCTACAGTAGCGCTAACTCCACTCTCGGATAACAAACGCTTCAGCTCACTTTGAATGCGCTGCCCAAGCAAGATCTGGTTGGTCGCAAAGTAGACCTGGCGGGGATCGGCTTTGCTATTGGCCAAGCTTTTGGCAATCTCGTCAGACAGTGTTCCCATCTTTACAAGAGGACCATCCAATAATGGCACCAGATCACTGACCACCTTAAACGAATCGTGTCCAGCGAGCACAGTGCTAATCCCAGCACTGACCGAAGCCCATCGATTTTCCAGGGCCTTCAATTCTGGCTGCACTGCTTCAGGTAAAGGCGGCAGATCAAATTGTCCCCCACCGCTTCTCTGCACCTGAAGAATGTGCTCGAAGCGATCACGGCTTTTCTGCAATTGATCAAAAGCAGCTTCCTTGCCACGTCCTGCCTCAAGCACATCCACTACGATCGAACGTGCCAGCACGCGCTGGTCATTGCCAAGGATCAGAAAGCCTTCCCTCTGCTCGCTGTGCCATGCCAGCAGGACAAAGATCAGCCCCATTAACACAATAAAAAACACCAACCCCCCCAGCAATGCCAGGTAGGTGACGGAATACCCTTTAGACGCTGAATTTTCTTGCGAGTCGCGCATTTTTATTTCTCATCCAAACGAACCACCCACCCGCCCCCTCCGGCGGGAACATGCCTGCATAGCTAGCTGGCTGCGTTTAAAAATCGACTATCTTCCAGTAACTTCATGGCATCAAAGCCTAGCCAGAATTGTTCTTCACTCAAGAACGCATCAGTTACAAACATCCGCAATCCAGCATCTACTTCGTCTAATGACTGTAAACGCTGCTGCGACCCAAAATGTCGCATTCCAACAATTCCATCGACCAATAAGCCGTAGTCCCATTCACCCGCATGTACGACCACAATCTGACTATCGCTGGTCTGCTTTGCCGGCTGGCCGATCAAGAAATCCCGTAAATCACTGACTGAAACAACCCGACCACGCAAATTAGCGATTCCCAACAGCCAGCGTTTGACGCCCGGAACTGCGGTAATGTGTGGAACGGGGATAATTTCAGCCACGTCATCCGTTGAGAATAGCAGGTTCCACGAACTAAGGCGCAGTGCCAAACGCCCACGAATCTCTGAAAGATGCTCATCTGCAGCCTCAACCGGTGCACGCTCACGGACACGCTCATCAAGCTGTAACAGAAGATCAAAGGGGTGCGGCGGAGACACTGCCGGAGAAGTCGAGACCACATCCATTACAAAAACTATCCTCTGAGCAAAATTTCGTGTTGAGGGTCAGTTTACAAACTTACAAGCATCGTCGCTATCGATGCCATTCAATTATAAATCTGAATCAATAAAATTTAGGAGCAATTATATACTTTAATTTTATCTACATTTTTAGCATAATCAGATAGTGTCGTCAAAATTTTTTACCCTATAAACCGATGCACCGGATGTGGACAGTGGCAAAAAATGAAGCGGTGTTTTTGGCATAACGGGCAGCCATGCCGCGCCACCTTATTGCGATGCAGGAACGCATTTTCAACACGATGGCGGAATTTGTCGAGAGACGTATCATATTGGCACATCTTTTTTTATTTTTCTTCGGGGATGCTCACATCAATCATTAAATCGATCATTAACCGCTCATCATTGGGCTCATCGACGCATCGCCCCAACAACTGCGCCCACACCCTCCGGTCGTGCTACCGGCAAATAACGGCACTGTATATTTTTTCAATCCCTCCAACTCAGGGAGCAAATCACGCCACAGTGCCCAGTGTGTAATATCCAGAAAACAGCGTTGATAAACAAACGATTGTCCGTTGCAGGTTGTCCCACCTTGTCAACACCTCCCGGCGGATGCGGTTCTAATCATACCCGGAGCGTACCGGATATAGCGTACCGTCGATGCGCTGTTATATCGCTCTGGCCTCCAGGCGTGACCCAGCGAATCTCTATACACAGGCTCATTAGTTTGACGACACCATTCAGGATCACGATACCATTACAAATAAATCGGGAAGCTGTCATATCCTATCGTGTTAAAAGCCATACCAGTAAAGTTTTATTAATTATTTTTACCCATAAAATAAGTAGTTAAATTTATTAACCAAATTTTATAAAGAATAGCTAACTTTATGGATAATATAAATATTAAACAGCAATCAAGAGCAATCTTCGTTTTTGGCCCCAGCCAGGTTATTCAACAGAATGGCGTACGCTGATATAGCGGAACCAATGAAATTTGATTAATTGGTTCCGCTATATCCCAAACTGCTTCCACAACCCATAAATAACCCAAGGAATATCTCTCATCATGACCATCAAACTTGGCGTAGTAATGGATCCTATTACCACGATCACAGTTAAAAAGGACACTACTTTCGCCATATTACTGGCCGCCCAAGCACGCGGTTGGGAGCTGCATTACTTCGAGCAAGCAAATCTCTACGCACAGGACGACAGAGCTTTTGGCCATTCGAAAATACTGCATGTTCAGGATGATAAGCGCAATTGGTTTAATTTTGATGGCGAACAGAACATATCACTTGATGAACTGGATGTGATCCTTATGCGTAAGGATCCGCCTTTCAATATGGAATATATTTACACTACTTACTTGCTAGAACTCGCTGAAAGGGCTGGTGTGCTGATTATCAACAAGCCGAGTAGCTTGCGTGATGCTAATGAAAAATTTTTTGCATTACACTTTCCTCAGTGCTGCCCACCCACCACCGTCAGCCGTCAGCCGTCACAGCTTAAAGCATTTCTAGATGAGCAGATTGATATCGTAGTCAAACCATTGGATGGTATGGGTGGCGCATCCATATTTCGTTTACGCCAAAACGATCCAAACCTTAACGTCATCCTGGAAACCCTCACTGACCACGGTCAGCGCTTGACCATGGCACAGCGTTATCTACCGGATATCACCGCTGGCGATAAACGAATTTTATTGATTGATGGCGAACCTATCCCTTATACGCTGGCACGCATTCCACAAACGGGCGAAACCCGTGCCAATCTCGCAGCCGGCGGACGCGGTGAAGGCAAGCCTCTCAGTGAGCGTGACCGTTGGATTTGCACGCAAGTGGCGCCGCGACTGCGAGAAATGGGGTTAATCTTTGTCGGTCTTGATGTCATTGGTGGTTATCTAACTGAAGTCAACGTCACCAGCCCTACCTGTGTGCGGGAACTAGATGCCCTGTTTGGGCTTGATATTGGTAGCACACTCATGACCGCTGTCGAAAAACAATTGAGCCACTAACCACCATCAGATGTAGATGGACGATACCCCTACCTTCACTCAGGATGAACGCATTGCCCATCGATTCACGCTGGCATCGCTGCTAGCCGTATTACTGCATATTGTATTGCTGCTTTTTTTCGTTGTATCAACAAAATCTTCCCTGCCCCCCACAACCCATGCCACAACGCTTTGCGGCTACGCTGCTACCTTCTACGAATCAAGCGGATGCCCAGCAACCTGCTCTTATCTCGCCGGAAAAGGCCATACCGATTGCAAAAACCGAAATATCCGCGCCCAAAACGACAGCTGCGACAGCATTACAACCATGCTCAAAGTCGCTACCACCAGGCCCCGTAACAAAAACCCTAAAAAGATCTGTTGCTCCTAATATCAAGAAGCGCCCGACAACCACCGCAACAACCACACGGAAAATACTCCGTAAAACAGCCAGGAAAACTACACGGACAGCTATTACAACGATACAAAAGCCTTCACGATCAAAACCATCCGGCCAGCGCCGATTGAACAGCACAGCCTTGCTTGGCCAGATTGTTTATTTTGAAAAATAAAAAAATGCCAATGGCTCACTAAAACAGATTTACATCATCTGCTCATCCGGCAACACCCGACTTGGCCAGGCAGCAAAACACATTGTTCGGCTCGGCGCACCCTACGCATCCTTTCCATCCGCATTGCACCAACGCTACGACATACTGAAAATTTCCCGACCTTGGCGCCTTGACCCCGATGGTCAGGTGCGTGCTCGCTGATATAGCGCAACCTTAGATGCGATTTTCGGGATAAAAAAAGCGGAACCACCTTATTCAAAAGCTTGTCAAGTAGAAGCCAAATTCCGATACTATAGCGATGACCGAACCTACCTATCTAAGCCATCAGCTGCTGATTGCCATGCCAACACTGGCTGATCCCAGTTTCTTTCAGACCGTTAGCTACATCAGCGAACATAATGCGGATGGCGCTCTGGGATTGGTTATCAACCGCCCCCTGGATTTAACACTTGGCCAACTGCTAGAGCATCTGAAAATCACAACTAACCTGCCTAAAACGGCTGCAAAACCTGTCTACTATGGTGGCCCGGTTCAGCCGGAACAAGGTTTTGTTCTGCATAGCCCTATTGGTCATTGGGGCGCAACCTTACATATCACTGACAATATTGGTATTACTACATCCTGCGATATCCTGCAAGCGATCGCAGATGGCCGCGGCCCAGGACATGCACTGGTTACGCTCGGCTATGCCGGCTGGGGGCCAGGACAGCTAGAACAGGAACTGGCTGATAATGCCTGGCTATCTGCTCCAGCCAGCCTCGAAATTCTGTTTGATCTCCCTAGCGAACAGCGCTGGCAAGCTGCAGCCGCACTGCTTGGCATTGATCTCAACCTGCTCTCATCCAATGCTGGTCACGCCTGAAAATAAACCCGCATCGACCCCGCATAATCAAGCCATTGACCCCTGGAGAATAGCGCTGGCTTTTGACTTCGGTCAGCGACGTATCGGTATTGCCATCGGTGAGGCGATAACCGGCTCAGCTCGACCGTTATGCACCTTGCCGACACAGCGCCAAAAACCGGACTGGGATACGATTGGCCAATTAATCACCGAGTGGCACCCAGACCGGCTGGTAGTGGGAATACCATGTCATGCTGACGGCACCGCAAATGCCATCACTAAAAAATGCTTACACTTCAGCCGTCAATTGGGTGAACGCTTTCACCTGTCGGTCGATACCATCGACGAGCGATTGTCATCCTGGGAAGCCGGACAACGGCGTGACAACACGCAGGGGGGAAAAAACAACACGCTGCTAGATGCTGATGCGGCAGCCATTATTCTAGAAAGCTGGATCAATCAACCCGGGATACTACCTCGTGCATGACACTGAATTTCTGATTGAAGAAATGGCCAAACAACTTACAGACCAGCTCAAGCAACGCCATATTACTGATCCGGCGCTGGTAGGCATTCACACCGGTGGCGTTTGGGTAGCAGAGCGCCTACACCAGCAACTCAACATCGCCACCCCGCTTGGCCTGCTGGATATTTCCTTCTACCGCGATGACTTCAGCCGTATCGGTGTCAACCCACAGGTGCGCCCCTCTGAGCTACCTTTTGATGTCGATGATCGCCATATCGTACTCATCGATGACGTGCTCTATACAGGCCGCACGGCACGAGCCGCACTCAATGACCTATTTGATTATGGCCGCCCTGCCTCAGTATTACTCGCTGTAATGATTGATCGCGGTCATCGGGAATTACCGATAAATGCAGATATTATTGGCACACGATTAACCCTGGCCACCGAGCAACAAATCCAGTTAACCGGCCCTGAACCTCTGCAACTACACATTCAAACCGGATCACGAACACAATGAACGCCCAAAATGAATATCCAGCTGGATAACCAGGCACGTCTGCGGCACTTCTTGACGATTGAGGGTCTGGAACGCCAGCACCTGTATGAAATCCTTGATACCGCTGAATCGCTACAAGGTGTTGCCGAAAGACGGGTTAAAAAGCTGCCAACCCTGCACGGCAAGACCATAGTTAACCTGTTTTTTGAGGCCAGCACCCGAACACGCACAACCTTTGAGTTGGCTGCCAAGCGGCTATCTGCTGATGTGCTGAATCTCAATATCGCTACCTCAGCAACGGTCAAAGGCGAAAGCTTGCTGGACACACTACGAAACATTGAGGCCATGCAATGTGACATGTTCGTAGTCCGCCACGTCGAAAGTGGAGCCGCCGAATTTATTGCTCGCCATGTCAAACCGCATATTGCCGTACTCAATGCAGGTGATGGCGCACACGCTCACCCCACCCAGGCCATGCTGGATACCTTCACAATTCGCCGCCACAAACCGGATTTTCCTAACCTGCAAGTCGCTATTGTTGGTGACATTCTGCATTCACGCGTAGCACGCTCGCTAATTCATGCACTCAGCATCCTTGGTACGGGCGATATTCGTGTGATTGCACCGCGAACCTTATTACCCAAACAGGTCGAAAACCTAGGTGTGCAGGTTTTTCACAGTCTGAATAGCGGCCTGAAAGATGTTGATGTTGTCGTTATGCTACGGCTGCAACGTGAGCGAATGACAAGTGCACTATTGCCCAGTGAGCAAGAATTTTTCCATCAATATGGCCTCACTGAAGAGCGGCTCATGCTGGCAAAACCCGATGCGATGGTTATGCATCCAGGGCCGATTAACCGAGGTGTGGAAATCGACTCGCAGGTTGCCGATGGTTCCCGCTCGGTGATTCTGGAGCAAGTGACCAATGGCATAGCCGTTCGCATGGCGATTATGTCAATTGTTCTGGGCAACCAGGCTCGACCCGTCGAGGAGCACGCCGGATGAATGTAACGATTCAAGGTGGACGCCTGATTGATCCGGCCAGTGAAACCGACACCGTAACGGACTTGTTTATCAGTGATCAGCGCATCAGCGGTATCGGCCATCCTCCCGGCAGCTTTGTCGCAGACCAGGTGATTAGCGCTCATAATCGTATTGTCTGTCCCGGCCTGATTGACCTGTGTGCCCGACTACGGGAACCTGGTCAGGAACATAAGGCCACGATTGCCAGCGAAACCCGTACTGCGGCGGCGGGTGGTATCACAACCCTGGTTTGTCCACCGGATACAGATCCGGTGATCGATGAACCTGCTGTGGTAGAACTCATTCGCCGCCGCGCTCGATCGGCAGGTCACGCCCGTATACTGACACTAGGCGCTCTCACCCATCAGCTTGACGGTGAACGGCTCGCTGAAATGGCTACGCTCAAAGAAGCAGGTTGTGTGGCTGTCAGTGATGGTGGGCAGCCGATAGCCAACTCGCGTGTGTTGCGACGGGCGCTAGAATATGCAGCCACCTTTGACCTCACTGTCTTTTTGACACCGCTTGATCCTGCATTCAGTGATGGTTTGGTACATGAAGGACAAATTGCGACCCGAATGGGGCTGCCCACCATTCCGGTCGCGGCGGAAACCGGTATAATCGCCCGCAATCTGGAGTTGATCCATGACCTCGATGTGCGCGTACATTTTGGCCGCTTGTCCAGCGGTCGTGCTGTAGAGTTGATTGCCCGTGCCCAGGCTGACGGATTAGCTGTTACTGCTGATGCCGCAGTACACTCCTTGCACCTCAGTGAAATCGATATGCTTGGCTTTGACAGCCGCTGTCATGTTCGCCCGCCACTGCGAGGATTACATGATATGGAAGCATTACGCGCCGCTCTCAGTAGCGGCGTATTGACTGCACTCTGCTCTGACCATCAGCCTCATGAACCGGATGCCAAACAATCACCGCTTGGTAATACCGCACCGGGCATTTCTGGTCTGGATACACTATTGGCACTAGGCTTGCGGCTGGTTCGAGACGGGGTATTGCCGTTACCTGCACTAATTGAGCGGCTTAGCTGGGGTGCAGCCCAGATTCTGGGATTGGACAGTGGTCACCTCGGCATAGGGGCGATGGCTGATGTCTGTATTTTCGATCCTGACGTTGCATGGCCAGTCAAGCATGAATCCTTGGTTAGCCGTGGCCATAACACGCCCTTTCTCGGCTGGGAGCTACAGGGGCGTGTCACACATACCATGCTGGAAGGCCAACTCATCTACCAAAACGAAACCAAATAAGTATGGGCACATCCACTTCAGCAACTGGCCGTGTGCTGGGTATTCAACACTACCCGGGTGGTTACACTCTGCTGCGGTTAACCACCGATCGGGCTGCCAGCTTTCAACCGGGCCATGCGCTACAAATTAACGGTGCGCTATGGCCAATCTTGCAAACCACACCTGAACAGAACGGGGTCGACTGCTTACAACGCAGTATAAGTCCGCCTCCTAGTGAGAGTGAACTGCATATTGGTGATCCTGGCGGTATCGCCTTTGACATTAGTGCTGCTACGCCGCGCGCATTACTCCTGGCAGACAACGACGGCATTGCTGCCATCACCTTTCTGGCGCGCGCACTACACAATCGAGAACCCCGCGTTAAACCCCTGGCACTTTTCGGCTTGACACACCCTTTACCCTTTCAGCCCCAGCCATCGCGTATCATGACAGCCGGCTTGCCTTCAGACGTGATTGCGGCACTGCCACTACTAGAAGACTGGGGAATTCCCAGCCGAATTGCCTGCCCAACCCGTGAGCAACCCGGCTGTTTTGAAGGCCAGGTCGTAGATCTGGCACAAATCTGGCTGAACATTTTGCAAGGTGTTGCCGATATCACGGTATTTGCTTGTGGTAGCGATCAGCTATTGAAAGCTTCCTGCCAATTAAGTGACGATCACCAGCTCGCCTGCCAGAGCAGACGTGCACTGTTGCCATAGTTCATAGCGCCAGCGTCCAACGATGCGGCAGTATGGGTTAAAATAAGGCTTATGCCGACCTCAAGGCACTCTTGTTCTGAGCGTAGCTGATAGCTTCCTCGCGGGTCACCAACCCCCTTTTGCATAAATCCTGCAAACACTGATCAAGCGTTTGCATACCATACGATCCGCCAGTTTGAATCGATGAATACATCTGCGCAACCTTATCTTCCCGAATCAGGTTACGGATTGCCGGAATACCCACCATAATTTCATGTGCTGCGATCCGTCCCCCACCTTTTTTCTTGAGCAGCGCTTGGGAAATCACCGACCGCAACGATTCAGAAAGCATTGAACGTACCATCGGTTTCTCACCTGCCGGGAACACGTCGATAATACGGTCAACCGTTTTGGGAGCAGAACTGGTATGCAGGGTTCCAAAAACCAAGTGTCCGGTTTCAGCGGCGGTCAGCGCCAAGCTGATGGTCTCCCGATCACGCATCTCGCCCACCAGAATAATATCAGGATCCTCACGCAAGGCAGAGCGCAAGGCTTCATTAAATCCGAGCGTATCACGATGTACCTCACGCTGGTTCACCAGACAACGCTGACTGGTATGAACGAACTCAATGGGATCTTCCACAGTCAGAATATGGCCGTATTCATTCTTGTTGATATAGTCGATCATTGCTGCCAACGTGGTTGATTTGCCCGAACCTGTCGGTCCGGTCACCAAAATCAAGCCACGTGGCACATCAACCAGCTCGCGGAATACCGGCGGACAACCCAGCTCTTCCAAAGTCAGAATTTTGGTTGGAATGGTACGGAAAACGGCTCCAGCGCCTCGATTCTGGTTGAAGGCATTCACACGAAAACGTGCCAGCTTGGGAATTTCAAATGAGAAATCGCATTCCAAAAATTCATCGTAATCCTTACGCTGGCTATCGTTCATAATATCGTAAATCAGACTATGAACCTGTTTATGCTCCAGTGCCGGCACATTGATACGACGGACATCACCATCAACACGGATCATCGGTGGCAAACCGGCAGATATATGTAAGTCGGACGCATTATTTTGTACAGAAAAGGTCAATAGTTCATCAAGATTCATACACTGGCTCCAATAAGGGTTCAGAAAATTTATTTACAAGCCTTTTCGCTTTAGATCGCTTAGATAGTATATATCGCAATATGACGATAGCCGTGCGTTACCCCTATCAAGGAACTTCATCATGGATACGCCTGCTGCAACCCGGTTGCATACTGTACTCAATCGTATTCGCCTGGCAGAAGCACGCTTTCACCGACCTGCTGGCTCAGTAAAGCTGCTTGCCGTGAGCAAGACATGCCCTACTTCCGCCATCAGGGCAATGGTAGAAGCAGGGCAGCAGTGCTTTGGGGAAAACTATGTACAGGAAGTGTCACAAAAAATAGCATCACCTGAACTAGCGACACTCAACCTGGAATGGCATTTTATTGGCCCTCTTCAGGCTAATAAAACGCGTAGTATTGCTAAAAATGTTACTTGGGTACACAGTGTAGATCGGCTAAAAATTGCGGAACGACTGAACGCTCAACGGCCTGAAGCGCAACCACCCTTAAACATTTGTCTACAAGTTAATATTGACCAGGAAGATACCAAAAGCGGCTTCAATGAACATGAGATCCCGGAGATTGCCCAAGCCATCACCACCCTGCCCCGGTTACGACTTCGGGGCCTGATGGGTATTCCGGCGCCAGCCACTGATTTTGAGGCACAGCGTCGCCCGTTTGCTCGACTGCGTATTCTTCTGGAACAGCTCAATGCGACAGGCTTAGCGCTGGATACCCTGTCAATGGGCATGTCAAATGACCTGGAAGCGGCTATTGCTGAAGGCACCACTCTGGTACGCATCGGCACCGCATTATTCGGCACACGCGCTTCTACAACAAGATTGCAGTATCCTTAAGAAGCAAGACATTTCTGACGATTATCTTCCTGAGAAACCCGTTATGTCCTCAGCTGCTGTTCAAACCAATACCACGCGCCACCGCCAATTAGTCTCTGTTACGCTCATCATCCTTCCATTATTGATGGGCGCTAATGATGATTTCCTGTTTGAAATCGAGGAAGAAGCCAAGCGGCAAGCCACCACGTTGCGTATCGATACTGATGATACAGTGACAACGCCTGTCAGCACTGATACCGGCGAAAATTCAGCCAGCGAACGACTCCCCTCCGGGCTGGATCAAGCCGCTTTCGAGCATGCTTTTAGCAACCTTTCTCCAAAGGTATTCTCGTTTTACAAGAAGCTTGATACTAACGCTAAAATGCAAATTTATAAGCACTATAAAAATGATCAACGACTCTCCACAATTAGCGATCAGATCGTTCGGCTACTCACCCGAAAACCTTGAGTTATCACGGCTGGCACTGAAAAATTGTTATATAGGCCTAATCAATAATCCTATTTCGTACAGTACATCCCCCCAAAATTGCAGGATGATGAGGTGAAAATTGAAAGATACTCCGATAGCCTTTATCGGCGGTGGTAATATGGCCCGCAGCCTGATCGGTGGGCTGCTTGCCAGTAGCGGCACTCCCGAGTGCATTCAGGTTGCTGAACCGGATGCCAGTCAAAGCGAATTGCTACATAGCCGCTTTGGCATCCACACCAGTACCAATAATCGCGAAATTGCTGCTCACGCCAAAGTCATTGTGCTCGCGATCAAGCCCCAGATATTGCGATCTGTAGTTGAAGACCTTGCCGAAATTGTGCAGCAAAACCAACCGCTTGTTATTTCCATTGCGGCCGGTGTCCGCGAGCCTGATATTTGTCGTTGGCTAGGTGGCCAGGTTGCTGTGGTTCGCACCATGCCTAACACACCGGCACTGGTAGGTAGCGGTGTCACCGCGCTGTTTGCCAATACACATGTTAGCAAGGTACACCAGGCGCTTGCCGAATCACTGTTGCGGGCAGTTGGCGCGATTGTCTGGGTCAGGGATGAAGCACTGCTGGATGCTGTGACGGCTGTATCGGGTAGCGGTCCAGCTTACTTCTTTTTAATTATGGAAGCGCTAGAACAAGCCGGTATCAAGCTCGGACTGGACAAGGATACTGCCCGACTACTGACCCAGCAAACAGCATTCGGTGCTGCCAAAATGGCGCTGGAAAGCATGGAAAGTCCTGCAAGCCTGCGCGTACGGGTCACCTCACCCGGCGGCACCACCGAACGGGCGCTGGAAACCTTGCAAAATGGCGGACTGGATGCGCTGATCACCAAAGCAGTAGAGCATGCCCGCCAACGTTCCCATGAATTGGGTGATCTGTTAGGAGAGTCGCCGTGACCGCTACTACATTCCTGATTCAAACGCTTTTCGGGTTTTATATTCTGGCAATCATGTTGCGCTTTCTGCTGCAATATGTACGCGCTGATTTTTATAATCCACTGGTACAATTTCTGGTTCGCATCACCAACCCGCTACTGACACCGCTACGCCGCTTTATTCCAGGCTATCGTGGGCTGGATCTGTCATCGGTAGTACTGGCATTTATATTACAGACAATTGAAGTGCTCCTGATTGCCGCACTGATGGGTCAATCTATCAGCATCGCTGGATTGTTGCTGTTAGCCGTTGTGGAATTATTCAAATTGCTCATCAATATTTATTTATGGAGCATCATCATTCAGGTCATTATGAGCTGGTTTAACCCCAACCCTTACCATCCGGCTGCACGAATATTGGCACAGCTAACCGCACCGCTATTGCGACCTGCCCGTCAAATGTTGCCCCCTATTTCAGGTATTGATCTGTCACCGATGCTGGTTATCGTGGTACTTATTTTTATCAGCCTGCTTATACAGGATTTCCTGGGAATGTGGTTAGGATTAAGCTGAATTGATATGATGCGTGATGAAGGATATACCTGGGATGGCGAGGATGTGATTTTGTGGCTGCGAGTGCAGCCGCGTGCTCATCGTGACAGGTGGGGTGAATTGCGTGAAAACCGATTCTGCATTCGCATCACTGCGCCGCCAGTGGACGGCAAAGCCAATGCACATCTGCGGGAATTTTTGGCGACACTGTTTGGCGTAGCCAAAAGTCGGGTCACCCTGCTAGCTGGCGAGACCGGGTGCAGCAAACGCTTGCGTATTTCCTCACCCAAGCGGTTACCCCCCGGCATTACCCGACCGTCTAGCCTCTCCTAAAGGTATCAATTTGGTAAGGTATCAATCAGTAATAATCATGCGCAACCCGTGTTGTCCCGTCATAACCATGCATAACCCTGACCCGATCACCTGGATAAAACGGTTCGTCTGCGGTCTGAGTAACTGCGATTAAACGGCCATTATCCAAACGTACCGTAATCTCCAGGCCTTCATTTCTGGTTGCGTTTTCCTCAATCGCCGCACCGACCAGACCACCAACCACTGCACCACCGATGGTCGCTGCTGTACGGCCTCGTCCGCGCCCAACACTATTACCTGCGACACCACCCAGAGCCGCACCAGAGATTGCCCCTACACCACTGCGAGAACCTTCGATCTGTACCTTACGAACACTATCGACATAACCCAGGCGAACTTCTTGTGCCTCACGAGCTTGATAGCGACCGTAAGAACTACCTGATGTACTCGCAACACAGCCACTTAAGGTCAACCCTGCGGCTAACACAGCTGCACCCACCATTGTCATTTTCATCAATTGCATTATCGAGCCTTTATATAAGCGATTTATTTAAAATAATCAGTAGTATATAAAATCAAGATATGAATCGGGACTGAACAAAATTTAAAAGATACTACACCGTACCCAAACCGGCGTGATCAGTTTAAATAATTATATATAAAACAATTAGTAGTGACATTTTCTTATGTCCTGTTAGAACGGGGTCGGGAAATATAGCGGAACCCATTAAATTTGATTAGCTGGTTCCGCTATATGCATAGCCACGGCCTTTGGGCAACGCTTTGAAGAATCGCCTGGCAGCGCACGTATCACGGTGCTTGCATACGAGAAAGCTGGGGGACGTTATCGCCATATCAAGTTGAAGATATCACTCCGCCCCGCCCACCGCCACCGCCTTGTGATGAATAAAAATAGTGTAAAAAACCGGCAAATAAATCGCGAAGGCCAGGCTCAGCAAAACTCCGGGCAGATCAATACTCATCAATTGATAATGAGCCGGATACAGCGCCTGGCCAAGAGAACGGATCAAGGCAGCCAACACAATACAAAGCAGGGCTATCCGATTGGTTAGAGGATAATACAATGCCAAGCCACTGTGACGTATACCGGCAATCGTCATGACTTGATAAATCATCAGCACCATGCCGCCGATGGCAATGAAATGCAAGGGTAACACCGGGTTATCATGAGCCAGTACCAACACCACACCACGCCAGCCATAGCCGATGCCGATGATCGCCATAGTCAGATAATACCAACGGACATAAGGTTGGCGCTGCAACACTGCAAAATGCCATTCCCGCAAGCGGCCGATAAAAGCACTGGCAACCGCTAACGACAACCAGCCGGCCAATACGCTATCGCCAAGCCAGAGATTACTGCCGACCAGCAAATAAACCATCCAGACAGCAATATTTTTGTAAAACGGATTAGGAATAAATCGGCTATCCGTCCAGCCTGCGGTATCCAGGGCCTCTTGACCGAGTACCCGACCGATCCGGAAGGTAATCAACGCAATACCGATCATATTGACATGCAGCATTTGCTGCCACCAAAAGGAACCGGGCCGAGATACCGCCAGCCAGGTCACCAGATTCATCATACCCAGCAATAACAGCACGCTGATTTGTCGTGTATCCTTGGCCCACAGCACAATATGCGCAGCGACGCTGGTCAGGTATAGCCAAAATAAGCCCATCACAGCCAATGCGAAAGATAATTGCCACGGTGCGATCAATACAGCGAGCAGCCAGGCACTCCATAACCGTTGGCTGTGCCGGTGCAGCGGACGGGCATAATGTGTCCACTCCGGCAATGCCGTCAGCACAAAACCGACATACACTGCGCCACCTAGACCCTGTAAAAACAAGAAAGCATGCAAATTGAGTACATCAATCGCCACCGGCCACCACCCGCGCACTGCCAACAGCCAACACAACGCGGCTGCAATCGCGGCTATGGCGCCGGTTAAAAAGAATAGCCGGAAGGGATTGAGTAAAAAATCCCGCCAAATACGGTGGGCATCACTGGGCATAGTGTTGCCAAAAGGACTGGTGTACCTGGTGTTCGATATACGCATGGTTGCGCCGGGCATACGGCATCGTAAGTGCAATACGGCTACGACAATGCGCAGGCTTGGTATCCAGGATATAAATCATTTGTGCCATTCTGGCCGCTTCATAGCGGTCATGCGTTACCAGAATAATACTCATCTGGTGTTGGCTTACTCGATCTAAAATCATATCCTGCAGGGCTTGCCTTAACTCATAATCCAGCGCCGAAAATGGTTCGTCCATTAATAATAAGTCGGGCTCGGTAATCAAGGCGCGCGCTAACGCCACCCGTTGCCGCATACCCCCGGACAGTTCGTGCGGGTATTTACGCCAGTCCGCCCGGCTCAGCGCCAATTGCGTCAATAATTGTTCGGCTTGCGGTTGCGACTCTGACCGGTTAGTCACGACCAGCATCACATTATCCCAGGCGCTTAGCCAAGGCAGCAGACGGTGCTCCTGAAACAGGTACGTGGTGCGCTGAAAATGGTTGCTCACATTGCCTGATTCGGCCTCGATTAATCGGGCAATCAGCCGCAAAATGGTGGTTTTACCACACCCGGAAGGCCCGTATAGGCACACGACTTCAGCAGGATTTAACTGTAGATCAAAATGTTCGATGATGGTTTCGCCGAGCAAATCAACACGCACATCGTGTAAACGCAGCATGTCAGCGTTCTTCCCAGGGCAACAGCAGAATCCGCAGTGGCTCGATAAACAAATACTCAATCACTATAACGATGCCGAGAATCACCACCACATACGCCAGCATATCGACTGTATCCAGCATGGCGCGGGCGGCCTGAATGTTTGCCCCAATGCCGTCATTGGCTCCCAGTAACTCGGCCATAATGGTAATTTTAATACCGGTGCCAGCCGCCACACTGAGTGCCGGTAACAGAAAATTTAACAGGTGCGGCACATACAGGTAGCAAATCTGGGTGGAATAGTGGAGACGGTAGGCTTGCATCATTTCACGCAAACTCTCATCGACTATCATCATGCTGCGCATGGCGGCTGCAAACGTGAGCGGGATGGTGGTAATTAAAATGGTAAATAAAATACTACTATCACCCATCCCAAACCAGAATAAGGCCAGCACCATCCAGACAATCGGTGGCATCCCGAGCAAAATGGTAATCAAGGGGCGCAATAAAATACTGAGGGTTTTAGACAATCCAGCCAGAATACCAAAAGCAATGCCAATCCCCCCGGCCAGGGTGATCGCCACGGCGGCACGATACAAGGTCAGGGGAATCTCGCTGGTGTCGATCTGGCCAAGTAAAACGAGCACCCGCCGCAATACCGCCAGCGGCTCTGGCAAGACAAAAGCGCCGAGCTGTAAAGCGGCCAGGTGCCACAAACCAACCAGTACGAAAACACCGGTGGCAGCGGCAAAACTGCCCCAGAGATAAAATACGATCTGACCCAGACGACTTTGCCGAATCAGGCGGCCCTCTTGCCAAATCATGGCAACACTAAACGACTCGTAATCCGGCAATGCGTAATCATTTGATGCCACTCAACTTCTATTGATGCCTAGACGCCAAATAATTGTTCATCGGGCATTTTACCCCCTAAAATACGGGGATTCAGCCGATACAGCTCTTCAAAAAACAGCATGATTTCGGTACTGATAGTTCGCGTTCGGGTTGCGGTCAGATTCGAGTGCAGTAAGGACTGCTCCAGCACCGGTGCTGGCGTTGGCAGATATGATGTGGCTATTTCGGCAGCGCTACGGGGGTTACTTTCGATCCAGCCAACGGCGGCTTCCAGGTCCTGTTGCAAGCTGTCGATAAAATCACGATTGGCATCATAAAACACGCGCGTCACTTGCAGGCCAGCTTGCGGAATCCGGCTGTGAGTTCCCATGATACGCCCCCATTCCCGATGGACATCAATCACCCGCAACACATTTTGTCCGCTTTTTTTGCCTTTAAGTATGGCTGCTGTGGCCATTGGTTCCGGCAAGAAAGCATAATCTGCTTTGCCTGCCAAAAATAAGCCCAAGGCTTCCGGCGGGGTGGTGAGGTACTGAACATTGATTCGGGAGAAATCCAGCCCGGCTTTGCGAAACAAAGCCTGCAAGACTAAATCAGGCATATCGCTTTTAAACGGAATCAACAAGGTTTTCCCTTGCAGCTCCGCTAGTGAGGCTATGGGTTGATCACGCCCGATAATACTCAGCAAGCCAAAGGTCAAGATATTGAATAATATCACGTCCTGGCCCCGGTTGCGTACATTGGCGCTGACATAGCTGGGCACCACCGTAACTGGCATGGTTTTATTGGCCAGACCGGCGCGTAATTGATCCGGTGTATTCCAGGTTTTGACCCGATAGGGGTATTTTTTCACCGTAGTGCCATTGCGAACCGCAACGCCGAGCAAGGCTACCGGCGCCACCGGCGGTGACCACACCGTATCAATGGTCGTTGCCGCTGAGTCTTGGGCATAAACGTGCGGTAACTGGCTGGCCAGCAGTCCGGTTCCCAACACTTTTAATAAGTCTCTTCTGTTAAACATAATATGCTCCTGAAAAACTCAAAAAACTTAAAAATTGGCGTGTAACCTGCCTGGTTAGACCGGCTTGGAAGAGGTGGCTTCCACATGGCCACCACTGAGAAATTCGGCATATTGGCAATCAAGAGCATTATTGATGCCAACACTCACGCCCAACCGGCCATGCCATTGCACACCGCCGCAGAGGTCTAGCGTACTAAAACCGTCGGTAACCGCAGCCAGATCAACCCCAGGTCCCTTCCTGGCATCACTATCCAGCCGCGACTGACCATGCACATAACACCAACGAGACCCCGGTTATAACGGCCACCGACAAAATAATCCTGCCAGCCCAGGGACATCGTGGTGAATGAAGCGATTTGGCATAGGGGGCGGTTATCACCATAGTGATACCCCAAGGTCAGGCTGCCAGCCCGCTGATGACCGAAATTATGCCGGCAAGCCAAATCGGCACCGGTCGGCCGCGCCGCCACATTGCAGCTGATGATATAGCGGTACCAATTAAACTGGATTAATTGGTACCGCTATATCGATCTGTTTTAACAAGCAAATTATCACTATAAATTGTTCCAGTTTATAGTGTTTGCGCTATATTGCCGTTATTGGCCTGCACGCCGGATTGACCCCGAGCATGATCAAATGTAATAGAATTATTGACAGTCGCATAAAACACCTTGGCACCGAACCACCAAGCATTGGCAAAGCCATCTTGCCAGGTGATTGGATAATCCCGCCACACCGTACCATTTACGGTTGTTCCCAGAGTACGGCGGCTTTCCCGTTTGGGCTCAAGCCAGGGGCTAGAGGACCCAAACCTGTCCTGGCGGGCCGGGTAAAACGGCAAAGCGCTCGTTATTTTCCGGCAAGCGGTACACACTGGCCGAGGTCGCATGAAAACAGTGCTGCTCACCGGGTGTGTAGTTATAGCGCATTCGTGATCGTAATTGACGGCCAATTACCAATACAAATTACAAAAATTAGTGATAATGATTATTATTTGCATTAAATAGTCGAGCTAACAAACAATCGTTAAGTTGGCGATGCCCTCGAATCAGTCAGTTTTTATCAGCAGGTACAGTCACCGCAATAAACAATGCGCCATCACCCCGCGTAACCAACACCGGAACAGGGCGACCTGTTGGCAATTTTTTCACCAGGGTTGCGAACTGTTGAACATCGGTAACCGCCTCATTATTGATGTGAGTAATAATATCGCCTGCCCGAATGCCCGCACGCGCAGCCACCCCATCAATCAACCTCTTAACCTGTACTCCTGTTTGGCCTTTTTTTCGCTGATCATCAGAAAGCCCATCGACAAGTACGCCCAACTGATTATGGATTGGCGACTCGGCTATCGCTTGTTGGCGTTTTGGCTCATCCGGTAACTCACCTATTTGCACGGTCAGCGTTTTTTCCTTACCGTTACGAATTACCACCATTGACTGCTCGGTACCCGGTCGGGCACGACCTACCATAAGCGGTAATTCGCTGGAACTGCCTATTTTTTTTTCATTAAAACGAACGATAATATCGCCTGTTGCAACACCTGCCTTCTGGGCTGGGCTATCCTTCATCACTTGCCCCACTAATGCACCACGCGGCCTGTCCAGATTGAAAGATTGCGCCAATTCCGGCGTCACTTCCTGAATAAAAACCCCCAACCAGCCACGAGCGACCTTACCGCCATTTTTCAGTTGGTTAATAACATCCATGGCAACATCAATCGGAATCGCGAAAGAAAGCCCTTGATAACCGCCAGAGCGACTGTAAATTTGCGAATTGACCCCGATGACTTCACCATCCAGATTGAACAATGGGCCACCGGAATTACCTGGATTTACAGCCGCATCACTCTGGATGAAAGGTACATATTGATCACGCGGCAAATTACGACCCAAGGCGCTGATAATACCTTGTGTTGCTGTGCGCTCGAAGCCAAACGGCGAACCAATGGCTAAAACCCATTGCCCAACCTTCAGCTTGCTAACATCACCCAACTTAACCACAGGTAGCGCCGCTTCAGTCTCGATTTTTAGCAACGCAATATCACTACGGTGGTCTTTACCAATAACCCGTGCGGGCAACTCATTCTGATTATTCAGGCCCACCATAACACTGTCCACCGCTTCAACCACATGGGCATTTGTTACGATGTAGCCATCAGGCGAAAGGACAAACCCGGAACCCACCGATGTTTTAGGTTGGCTGCCCAGATTGGGCAGCTGCTCAAAAAAACGCTTGAAGTAATCATAAAAAGGGCTATTTTCGGGAATAGAGGGATATCCACGTAATTGCCCCTTTTCCTCTGATTGTGCCCGAATACTGACCACTGCCGGACTATAACGCTCGACCAGTGTTACAAAATCAGGGTAATCATTAGCTTGCGAAAGATGTCCCCAAAACAGACCAAAAACAACAATCAGCCAAAATGGCTGTCTTACATTGTGCACTAGCGTTTCTCCCAAAAAATTGAAGTTAATCTGTATCATTTATCATTAAAAAAAGTTATGCATTCAGGCAGGATTGACCATCCACACTGTGCTTAGTTCGGATTCGGAAGCATCGATCTGCCTGCAATACAATCATGTTGTGTTTGTAGCATATCTAATACACTTAAAGACTACTGAACCAGAGAAACCCATTATGGCTCAAACAGCTTCAACCATGCTGCCATTAGGCACACTTGCGCCTCCCTTTGATCTGCCAGAACCGGCAACCGGTCAGCGAGTATCGCTAGAACATTTAAGCTATGCCCCTGCGCTATTGATCATGGTGATTTGCAATCATTGCCCCTTCGTCAAACATATCCGTCAGGGACTCATCAATCTGGCACATGATTATCAACCCAGGGGGCTGGCTATCGTTGCGATTAGTGCCAATGATGCCGATAACTACCCGGATGATAGCCCGGAAAAAATCGCTGAAGAAGTGAAAAACTTCGGCTATCCCTTCCCTTACCTATATGATGAGAGCCAGGCAGTGGCTAAAGCCTATCAGGCGGCCTGCACACCGGATTTTTTCCTGTTCGATGCCCAACGCAAACTGGTTTATCGCGGCCAGTTTGACGATAGCCGACCGGGAAACAATATACCGGTAACAGGCGCAGATCTGCGTGCCGCAGCTGATGCTGTTCTGGCAGGACAACCGGTTGCTGCTAAACAGAAACCCAGCATCGGTTGCAATATCAAATGGAAAGCCAGCAACGCACCCGATTATTACCGCTAATTTCCTTGAAATGGCGGCTGTGGGTATTAGGATGGTTAAGCAAACGTAGGCGACACAACACCTAAACTTGATAAATCCACCTCCCAGTCTAAACAGTGCCGTCAATTTTTTCCTCCATAAAGTCGATGCACCGGGATGTGGGCAGCGGCAAGGCATGGAGCGGTTTTTTGGCATAGCAGCCATGTCATGCCACCGGTAAAAAACAGCGCTTTGCATTTTTCCAATCCCCCCTCAGGGGGCAAATCACGCCCCGGCACCCCGGTGCACAATATCCAGAAAACAGCGTTGATAAATAAACGATCATCTGCCGAAGGTCACCCCGCCTCGCCCGCACCTCGCGGCAGATGCGATTCTAACCATACCCGGAGCGTACCGGATATGGCGTGTCGTCGATACGACGTCGTATCATCTATCTTCCATGGCGTGATCCAGAGCATCTCTATACACAGACTCATGAGTTTAGTGACACTATCGAACTGCTTTATAAAATTCTGTCTGTTTTTTCATCGACCCAGCGGATACAGCCATGAATACCACCATCGCCTTTGACCTCGACCTGATTCGCAAATATGACAAGGCGGGGCCTCGCTATACCTCGTACCCAACTGCTGTACAGTTTCATGAGGGCTTCGGTGAAGCACAGTACCGGGATATGGCCTTGCAAAGTAATGCTTCGGGCAGACCACTGTCACTCTACTTCCATATTCCATTTTGTGACACGGTCTGTTTCTACTGTGCGTGTAACAGGATCATTACTAAAAATCGCCGTCATACCGTACCCTACCTTGATCATCTGCATCAGGAAATTGCGCTACAAGGTGCATTATTTGACCGCGAACGCCCTGTGACACAACTCCACTGGGGCGGAGGCACCCCAACATTTATCAGTACCGATGAAATGCGCGAACTGATGCGTGTTATTGGTAATCACTTTCAATTGCTTGATGATGACCAGGGCGAATACTCCATCGAAGTCGATCCCCGTGAAACAAACAATGGCACTATTGCCTTGTTACGTGAATTAGGTTTTAACCGGCTCAGTCTGGGTGTACAGGATTTTAATCCGCAGGTTCAAAAAGCTGTCAACCGTATTCAATCGCGTGAAATCACTCTGAAAACAATGGAAGCGGCCCGCCACGAGGGTTTCAAATCTATCAGCGTCGATTTAATTTACGGTTTACCCCTGCAAACCGTTACCCGTTTTGCCCATACTGTTGATGACATCATTGCCCAGAGCCCTGACCGTATTTCGGTTTTTAACTACGCACATCTACCCGATTTATTTAAAATCCAGCGCCAGATTGATGCCCGGGCCTTGCCATCGCCTTCAGAAAAACTGGAAATTCTGAAAACAGTCATCGAAAAGCTCACCCATGCCGGCTATGTCTATATTGGCATGGACCATTTCGCCAAGCCGGAAGATGAACTGGCACAGGCACAGCAAATAGGAACGTTATACCGGAATTTTCAGGGCTACAGCACTCACGCACACTGTGACCTGATTGGATTTGGGGCAACGTCAATTGGCATGGTCGGTGATAGCTATAGCCAAAATCGTAAAACGCTAGAAGACTACTACGCACAAATTGCCAAGGAGCAACTAGCGATCTTTCGAGGTGTACAGCTTGATGCAGATGATCAATTACGGCGAGCGGTGATTACTACACTCATTTGCAATTTCACCTTGGATTTCGCGACGATTGAGCGTCAGTATGCTATCCGTTTTCATGACTATTTCGCAGCCGAGCTAGACGACCTGGCTGACATGCAAGCGGATCAATTATTAGCCCTGGATGAGCATGGCATCCAAGTATTGCCTGCCGGACGTTTGTTGATTCGTAACATTTGCATGGTGTTTGACCGCTACTTACGAGAGCAGGCTACCCAAAGATTCTCCCGGGTTATTTAAGCCAGGCTCGCGGTGTGTGCAAAAGACTGGAACGTGTGTAATTACAGCCACACCCTGTACCAGGTTGCGCGGAAAATTCTTGCGGGTACCACTAGCCAGAAAAACTGGATACATGCGTGTCGCCTCGGTGTGCTCAATACACCGCCTGTACCCGTTGCCGGCCGTCGTTCCTATTACACCGCCCTGTCCCGAACAGCTGGCCCTGCATCTGCTGACACCATTGCGCCTAGACAGCGAGGGTCGGCTGGCTTCACAGAACCGCCTTCGCTTTCATCATCTGTATTCCAGCCTGCAGCGACGGATTTTCCTGCCGACCACCCTCTGGAGACTGGCTTTGCTGGTTTGACCCGCGCCACCCGCACTATCAAATTAACCAACACCAAATTGAATTGGCGTAAATGGGTGCGATGAGCCAATCTAACTAACCTGCATGGTAGGCACCAGCCTGCTGCGTCCCGATCTGTCCGGACTGCCTGATGCAGACCACTATGCCAAATGGCTACAACGGCAACCGGCCACCGATCAGTCGTACCTGAACCAAAAAGTCGTGCAGACGCTGGCGACCGCTTTTGCACAACGAGACGAGCTAAAAATTGCTGAAATACTGGTACAACTTCCCGGACCAACCCGACTGTGCAGTGCCGAAATCAACTCTACCACTGATCTGATCGCACGTGGTTATTGCCAGGAACACAGTACGCTATGCTTCTGCCGCCCGGATACTACCGAGGGCCCGCAAGTCGCGCAGATTATCCAGCATTACTACAAGCTACGAAATTATCGGTTGAACTGCACAGCATTACCGATCTTCAAGACCAAAATCCTGGGCGTTTCTGTACCAGAGGATTGCGTAAATGTTCGTGGTTGTCGAACCCATTACTGGAATCCTGATCTCCACTGCGCCAGCCTGTTCCGTCCACACCCACGCGCCGATCCGGGATGTTGGGCTTCCAAATACGCACCCCGTAATAGCCAACTGTAGATCGTGGCATGACTCACCGCAAACAGCTGCGCCGCCGTCGCCTTGCGACCTCCGCGTTCCAGTACCTTAAAGCACCCATCAGCACGCTACCGACGAATACCATACTGTTGCCGATAGGCCCGCATGGCCATCAACTGCACAGCATAGCCCGGCTGCTCTTCCAGATAGGCGACCACATCATCAAGCGTCACGATACTGGTGACAGCAATGCCCTGTGTATGCACCACTTCCTGCACCGCTGAGTAGCCGCCCTGCCCTCGTTCCTGCCGATCCAAAGCAATCATGACACCTGTCGGCACCGCTGCTTGCTCGGTGGCCAACAACTGCATGGTCTCACGAATTGCCGTGCCTGCGGTTATGACATCATCCACAATCAACACCTGCCCCCGTAATGGCGCACCTACCAGGCATCCACCTTCACCATGATCCTTGGCTTCCTTACGGTTAAAGCACCACGGCACATCGCGTTGATGATATTCCGCCAGTGCCACGGCAACCGTCGCCACCAGCGGAATTCCCTTATAAGCCGGCCCAAATAAAATGTCGAATATCAGACCTTTTTCCACGATCGCAGCGGCATAATACCGACCGAGTTGCGCCAACGCTGTGCCGCTGTTAAACAGACCGGCATTGAAAAAATAGGGGCTGACCCGCCCTGACTTGAGGGAAAATTCACCAAAGCGTAATACACCACGATCAATGGCAAACTTGAGAAATTCATACTGATAATCCTGCATGGCGCCAGCTTCCGGTTGCAATGAATAAATTGCGTATCATAGCGGCTCTATCGCACAACGCCGCTCAATCGATGACCTATCCGGGATACGTTGCCTGTCAAAACACAGGCAATAACACCAAACCATCTTGTCAAAATGCAAGTCTGTTTAGCGCGACCTTTGACGTCCTCCCTGTCCTAAAGAACAGGGATCTCTAAGGTGCTCGGTGAAGGCATCGGGCCTTCCCGAAGTCGCTTTGGTGGGTTCCTGCTCCAAGACTGCCCGTGGAAATGATTGGCCCGGTTTTCGCGTATTATCCCCGATGGAGATTTTACACGCTCAAGGCAACCGCATACCTCCACAGGACTCACATTCCCGTTTCTAACAGACGTTACTTTCGGCGTGTCCCGCCGTACACTATCCTCTGGCAACAGAGGCAGTATAGGACACCTTCGGTGTCTGCACTCACCCTCCCCGATCTAAAGGACGGGGCCTTCCGCGCACCCTGATAACAAACCGGAGAGATATACACTGATGCGGGTGATTACTTTAAATGTCAACGGCATCCGCGCTGCAACCCGCAAGGGTTTTTTTGACTGGCTAAACCTGCAAAATGCCGATGTCGTGTGTATTCAGGAAACCAGGGCACAAGCCCGTCAACTATCACCAGAGCAACATCAACCGACCGGTTTTCACGGCTACTACCACGACGCCGAACGCAAAGGCTACAGTGGCGTGGCGCTGTATACCCGTCGCCAGCCCGACCAGGTACTGACCGGACTGGGCTGGCCGGAATGTGATACTGAAGGTCGCTGGCTGGAAGCACGCTTTGATAACCTGAGTGTGGTCTCACTGTATCTACCTTCAGGCTCGGCCAAATCAGAGCGACAGGCCATAAAATTCGATTTTATGGCACGACTCACAACGCTGTTACAAGCCATGCAGGCCAGCGGTCGCCGCTTCATTCTCTGTGGTGACTGGAATATTGCCCACAAGGAAATTGATCTCAAAAACTGGCGAGCAAACCGCAAAAATTCCGGTTTTCTACCGGAAGAGCGCACCTGGTTTGACGACCTGTTAGGTACCCGGGGTTGGGTAGATGCGTTTCGGGTGGTCAATCCCGAACCGGATCAATACACCTGGTGGTCAAACCGTGGGCAAGCCTGGCAAAACAACGTCGGCTGGCGCATTGATTATCAAATCGTGACACCCAATTTAAGCCACACAATCAGCACCGCCACAATTTATCGTGAATCACGGTTCTCCGATCATGCCCCGTTATGTATTGATTATGAAATTGATTTCTGATACCAAAACCAAACTCAGCTTTCTTTTAAAAACTGGCGAATGACCGGAAGGTGACGACGGCTGACTTCCAGCTCATCGACAATATCCTGAAATATTACAACCGTACTACCGTCCGGTTTTTTCTTGAGTCCGGCAACCTGTACCACAATCGCCAATGCGTTGCGATGCACCCGAATCACTCGTGCGCCTAATTCCTGTTCCAGGCTTCTTAGTGATTGCTCGATCAATGCTTCGCCATGACGGTGCCGCACCACCACATATTTTTGATTGGCCCGAAAATAGAACACATCGGCTAGCGGAATCAAATCCAGTCGCTGGCCAACCTGCACCCGCATATAGCTGCGTTGCTGCTCCTTTGTTTTTTCAGGTTCTGCTGCCAAATGTGCTAGCTGGGCGCGATTCAATCGGTGTGCATCGGCCAATGCCTGCTCCAGCTTTTCCAGCCGTACCGGTTTAAGCAGATACGCAATGGCCTGTGCACCAAAAGCGTTTAACGCATATTTACTGTGAGCGGTAGTAAACACAATAGCGGGCGGCTGCTCAAACGTAGCCAGACGCCGGGCGATTTCCAGACCATCCAGACCTGGCATCTCAATATCAAGCAATACGATATCAGGATGGAGTATTTGCGTTAATCGCAAAGCTTCCAGGCCATCGCTGGCTTCGCCACAAACCTGATAGTCCGCCAAACGATCCAGCAAGGTTCGTAATCGATCACGGGCAAGCGGCTCGTCATCAACGATTAAAATGTGCATTGCAACACTTTCCTTGGTCGATTTTCCAAATTCACGCTTCGCTTATCACCAAAACGACTTTAATGCTGACGTGTGACCGGTCCCAAAATGCTTATAGCTTAAGTTAGCGCTGTGCTATCCCCACGTTGCTGGCAGCTTGCGCCGCAACATGTCACTGGAGCCGACTGTGGTGTTTCGGCCTCGCAAGCACGCTTGCTCCGCTTCAACAGCCTCGCGGCTCAGCTCCGCGATTGTACGGGCACGATAAACATGACACGGTAATGATCGGCAGCGTCTACGACCTCTAAACGACAGGATTGCCCAAAAATCAGTGCCAATCGCTGGCGAATATTAGCTTGTGCGTACCCTTGCCCCGTTGGTGGCGAATCACCCGCCTTGACTTGACGAGGGTTACTAATCGTAAATTGCAATGAACCCTGTTGTGCATCAGTTTTTGTGATTTTTATACCCAAACAGCCGCCATCCGGTAGCGTCTGAATACCATGGCGCACTGCATTCTCCACCAGCGGTTGCAACAATAATGACGGGAATGGCATGGTCATTGGCAACTCATCATCCAGTTGCCACTTCACCTGTAACCTTTCCCCAAGACGTAGCTGTTCAATAGCCAGATAGCGGCGGGTCAATTCCAGTTCATCACCCAAGGGTACCTGCTCCTGACAGGCCAAGGCCGAACGGAGCAAGTCGGCCAAATCCAGCACCGCTTGCTCGGCCTGATCCGGCCGGGTCTGAATCAGGCTGGCGATAGTATTAAATGTATTAAACAGAAAATGCGGGTGAATCCGTGCCTGGAGCGCCTGTATTCGGGCGTGAGTTCTTGCCTCAACACTTTGCTGCCACTGATGTTGAACATAAAGATAACGCAAGGCGACCAATGTCACGATCGCACCAATCGCCAGATTGCGCCCCAGAACCGGTATATTCTCGACAAAATGTACCCACGTCATCGAATAATCGGTTGCCCACAGTGTTAACCCCGTTACGACCATAATTGCAGCTTGCGTTAACACCAGCACTGCCAGAGTTGCAAGCGGTGTACTCAGTGCTATCAGTCGTGGCCGAATCTGGCAAAGCGTCACTGCACTAATAATCCCAATAGATTGGCACACAAAAGAGATATTGTTTAAATCAATCCAGAATCGGCTCCACCCTTGCCCTGGCACCAGCGCAAGCACCAACGCTAATAACTCGATGGACAAGATGAACAAAAACAGTGTTTGTGGCACACAAAAATCCGGTAAAAAATAGGGAGCCGCCGGTGATAATCGCGTGTACTGGCTGGATTGGGGTGGCATTTAACGTTCCTCAAGGTGATCGCCTGAACGAAACAACCTTCGATTATAAATCGAGGGGTTAACAATCCAGATCAATTTGAAATTGACTATACGTTGTGGACTGGCTCACCTTCCTGTGCATTGATGTACCTATCAATCATTTTATCGGTGTTCCTTTACCACTTTTACCGCTTTGGCCGGGATACCATGAAGACCATGCTCCATCGCGATCTGACAAATTCAGATCCCGAGTCCGCTTCGCTACAGGATACCGAAGCACCCGTTTGCGGTACTGCGACAACCCGATCAGATGAATCGTCAAATCGTGCTTGCCATGGCTGCCTTGTCTGTCATGTCGCATACGCGACTTTGTAACACTTCACCTTCACCTGAAGACGAGGGATTTTTAATTCCCAAAGGGGGGGCACTAAGCGTGGTTGCTACGCCACACATGATCTTCAGAAGCGTTGTGCCGCTCATCTGTCTTGCTACGGCTATAGCGCAACCACTATAAATTGGAACAATTTATAGTGGTTGCGCGTTAAAACAGATGGATATAGCGGAATCAATCAATCAGATTTAATTGGTTCCGTCATAAATACCCCAAAGGTAAAACCACTATTTTAATGCGGTTAACCTGAATCAGTAAGATCCGGGTGTTTCTACTTAACTGTAAAATTGGGTTGCGCCACTTCAATACTGGCACGAAATATGCTTAGTTGATACTCAAAATAACTGCATTTTTGTCCACTGTAAGGAATTCGCCCAATGTTTCAAACTGTTGCCACTGTCCCCGCCCCGCAAATGCTTAAACTTCTGGATGTCATCAATTCAGCCAATCAGCAGGATACTGAGTCACAACTGAACAAATACCTGCTGGATTGCCGCCAAAACGGCTACGAACCGCCTGTCGCGCTACTGGATCTGGCAAGAGACAATATCCGGCGCAAAATAGCCGCACAACCTGGATCAACGTCGTCAAGCTAATCAGCTTATGATCTTTTTATCAGAGTGTCTCTGGATCACATCATAGCGGCTGGGCGATATGACAGCATATCGACGATACGCTCCAAGTACGATTAGAACCACATCTGCCGCAAGGTGCGGGCAGGGTGGGACGACCCTCAACGGATAATCGTTTATTTATCAACGCTGTTTTCTGGATATTGCACACCGGGATACCGTAGCGTGATCTGCCCCCTGATGGGGGGATGGAAAAAATACACAGCATCGTTTTTTACCGGTAGGGCAACATGGCTACTATGCCAAAAAACACCGCTTCATTCCTTGCCTCTGCCTACATCCAGTGCATCGACGTATGGCGTAAAAATTGACGGCACTATTTAGCTAGCCTCACTTAATTCCTGGCTGCGAATCTCAAAGCCAGACTATCCCTTCAACAGTAGGTGACAAATTGCGCTCAAAAAGTGTCAATATTTTGCACATTTAGTACAATATAGTTTTCGATATAGCGTCATTTTGATACGATAGTGATCACTATTAATTCAACGCTATCTTTACTATATAAAGCGTGAAGATAACTTTTTAATACAAAAAATCATTTTTAAAGCGTAATTCAGTTCTTTCAGCACCAATTGTACAGAAGGGCTTTTTTCAGCTTGAATAAGGCAGCTCAGCACGATGGCTTGCCTTTTAGGCAAGTTCCCAATTAAACCAACAGTTCATTTCCCTACTCAAAACAGTAAGCGATGTGCATCTTGATAATTTGATTTCTCGATATTTATAGCGCAAACACTATAAACTGGAACAACTTATACTGATAATTTACACGTTAAAACAGATGGATACAGCGGAACCAACGAATCAGATTTAATGGGTTCCGCTATATTTTGCAACAGCAGCGCTTTTTAAATACCCATTTCAATACCCCCTACAAAAGCATGCCAGCGACTATTTCAGCCAGCGCCGGGATTTCAAGGCCTGTTCTACACTCTTAAAGTTAAGAGTTACGCAGTTGACGCTCATCTGGTAGGCGAGATGCGTTTCAAACCACTATATGCTGTGCTCGATCCTGCCAACTGCGTAACGCCTAAAAGTACTACTAATTTAAGGTGAGCACAGCTTGCTGGATTAAGAATGAGCCTATCCGGTACCGACCGCTTACCGCTATAATACAAAACCATTTTTTACAAAAGGCTATACGGGTTAAATCCAGCCCGATAAGCCAATCCCGCTTTGACGGGAATCGCAACACCACGTCCCAAGGGGGTTTTCCGTGCTCGAAAATTATCGCCAACATGCTGCTGAACGTGCTGCTCTAGGTATTCCTGCGCTACCGCTGGATCCACAGCAAACCGCCGATCTGGTTAAATTGCTTAAGAACCCACCCAAAGGTGAAGAAGATTTCCTGCTGGAATTATTGGCCCACCGCGTGCCAGCCGGTGTCGATCAGGCGGCGTATGTCAAGGCGGCTTTTCTCGCCGATGTCGCCAAGGGAAATACCCGGATACCCTTACTTTCCCGTATTCGCGCCACCGAACTGCTCGGCACTATGCTGGGTGGATATAACATCCAGCCCTTAATCGACTTGCTGGATGACACTGAATGCGCTGCTACCGCAGCCAAAGCGCTGTCAAATACACTTCTGATGTTTGACAAACGCTACACTGTTAAGGAAAAAGCAGACGCAGGTAACGATCATGCCAAACAGATCATGCAATCCTGGGCCGATGCTGAGTGGTTTACCCGTCGTGATGCAGTGCCGGAAAAGGTGACCGTCACTGTATTCAAGGTTTCTGGCGAAACGAATACTGACGACCTGTCCCCTGCTCCCGATGCCTGGAGCCGCCCTGACATTCCACTGCACGGTCTGGCCATGCTGAAAATGGCCCGCCCCGGAATCGAGCCCGATGAACCCGGTAAGGTCGGCCCGCTTAAACTCATCGAATCGCTCAAGGAAAAAGGCCATCCGGTTGCTTATGTTGGTGATGTGGTCGGTACTGGTTCCAGCCGCAAATCGGCCACCAACTCGGTACTCTGGTGGACAGGCGAAGATATTCCCTATGTCCCTAACAAGCGCTTTGGTGGTTATTGTCTGGGTGGCAAAATTGCACCCATTTTCTTCAATACGCAAGAAGATGCCGGCGCATTACCGATTACGGATTGCGATGTCACCAAGATGAATATGGGTGATGTCATCGATATTTACCCCTATGAGGGCGTTGTCAAAGATCATGACAGTGGCGAAGAACTAAGCCGCTTCAGCTTTAAATCCGATGTACTTTTAGACGAAGTACAGGCCGGTGGGCGTATCAATCTGATTATCGGTCGGGGCTTGACCGACTGGGCCCGTGAGGTAATGTCGCTAGAGCCGTCTACGGTATTTCGTCGTCCGGTACCCACCGCCGATACTGGCAAGGGCTTTACCCTGGCACAGAAAATGGTTGGTAAAGCCTGTGGTGTTGCAGGTATCCGTCCTGGCACCTACTGCGAGCCAAAAATGACGACCGTTGGCTCTCAGGATACCACCGGACCGATGACCCGTGATGAGTTAAAAGATCTGGCCTGCCTCGGCTTTTCTGCTGACCTGGTGATGCAATCTTTCTGTCACACAGCCGCTTACCCGAAGCCCGTTGATGTCGAGACCCACCACACCTTACCTGACTTTATCTCCAGTCGTGCTGGTGTGGCACTGCGCCCTGGCGATGGCATCATCCATTCCTGGCTTAACCGAATGCTATTGCCCGATACCGTTGGTACCGGTGGTGATTCCCATACCCGTTTTCCGATTGGCATTAGCTTCCCGGCAGGCTCGGGATTAGTTGCTTTTGCTGCCGCTACCGGCTCTATGCCACTGGATATGCCAGAATCGGTACTGGTACGTTTTAAAGGTGAGATGCAACCAGGGATTACCTTGCGTGATCTGGTTAATGCAATTCCTTACGCCGCGATACAGTCTGGCTTGCTAACCGTCGCCAAAGAAGGCAAAAAGAATATTTTCTCTGGACGTATTCTTGAAATCGAGGGCCTGCCTAATCTCAAGGTAGAGCAAGCCTTTGAATTGTCTGATGCCTCTGCTGAGCGCTCGGCTGCCGGGTGTACCGTGCGTTTGAATAAAGAACCGATTATCGAATACCTGAACAGCAACATCACCATGCTCAAATGGATGATTGCCGGCGGCTATCAGGATGCCAAGACCCTGGAACGCCGCATCAAGGGCATGGAAGAATGGCTGGCCAATCCCGTCCTTATGGAACCGGATGCTGACGCTGAATATGCGGCCGTCATTGACATTGATCTGGCTGATATCAAAGAGCCGTTACTGGCCTGCCCCAATGATCCCGATGATGTCAAAACCTTGGCCGACGTTGCCGATAACAAGATTGACGAAGTCTTCATCGGTTCTTGCATGACTAATATCGGTCACTACCGTGCTGCGGGCAAGGTACTGAATGGTCAATCAAATATTCCGACTCGACTGTGGATTTCCCCACCCACCCGTATGGATGCCCATCAATTAAGCGAAGAAGGCTATTACGCTATTTATGGTACCGCCGGGGCGCGGATGGAAATGCCCGGTTGCTCATTATGTATGGGTAATCAGGCACGTGTAGCTGACGGCGCAACGGTTGTGTCGACTTCGACCCGCAATTTTCCGAACCGTTTGGGTAAAGGTGCAAATGTATTCCTGAGTTCAGCAGAGCTGGCAGCCGTCTGTGCCTTACTGGGCAAAATTCCAACCTTTGATGAGTACATGAGCTATATGGGTGAAATAACCATTAAGGGTGACGAAATCTATCGCTACCTGAATTTTGATCAGGTGCAGGAATATCGGGATATAGCTGATCAGGTGAAATTTGTCGCCTGAACCATCAGTGCAACCTGGGTCATCTTTTAAAGATAAATGCCTCGCTTGTTATATCTCGAGGGAGGCATTCATCCAGTCAATCCATAGATTGCCTATAGTCAATCCCAAGTTGTCGATAATATTTAATCAAGTCATCCAGGGTTTGAGGGGATTGGTATTCGCGGTGTTTTTTGAGGGTGGCGAAACCGCCTTCGATGGGGTTAAAGTCAGAAAAAGCACCGCGATCTTTGATCAGTTGGTGCGTTTTAGCGCTTTCGTGGAAAACGGCAGTGTCCAGGACCCAGGACGACGACATCATGTTGAGGGGTCAACCAACGAGCACAGTTGCCGGGTTAGCCAGCTATTGAACACGGCGATGTTGCAGGTGTCGCCAAACACCAGCGGCGCTTCCAGCCGTGATCCCGATCCAAGCCGCCAGCAGTGACATCCAGGGTCGTTTATAGCCTGACACGAGGCCATAGGTGCGTTGTCCCCCGTAGCGTATACCCATGACGGCAACTGGCGGCAAGTGCAACGCCGCTTTCATCCACGTAGACGAGCGTTTTTTCCCCGCCCACCGTGCCCGCAGTCACGCCAGTGCTTACAGGCTTGTTACGTTCCGGGATGGCGTTCGCGATACCCCCGCGTTGAGACAATATTAATTTGCTACTTAAGAAAGCAGCATTTTTTATGCCAGATTATAATGCTTTTTCTATATAGCGGAATCCATTAATCAAATTTAATGGGTTCCGCTATACCCATCTGCTTTTAAAGCACAAATTATCACTACCAATTGTTCCAATTTATAGTGTGTGTTCGCGCTATAGGGATCACGACTTACAAGAAGCACACGGCATAATACCCGGGAGGTACTTCATCGGGTACAAAAAATGGCGGAGAGGGTGGGATTCGAACCCACGGATCCTCGCGGATCAACGGTTTTCAAGACCGCCGCATTCGACCACTCTGCCACCTCTCCGAAGGTGTTCCATTCTAGCTGTCTCCTCAGAGCCTGCCAACCATACAACACACTTCAGACGCTGAATTTTGGTCAATCGCAAATATCAATATCACACAAAATACCGAGCTTCACCGTTATTCGCCACATTTTCTACGCAGCGCCCACATAACTCGGGATGCTCGGCATGTTGCCCAACATCTTCACGATGATGCCAGCAACGGATACACTTGGGATGATGACTGGCCATTACATGAATAGCCAGTGTTTGCCCATTGACCTGCACCGCCACTGCATCCGCTGAATGTCCTGTCAATGGTAACACCCGTGCGTATGATGTAATCAGGAAAAAGCGCAGCTCATCACCCAGGCGGTTTAGATCGAAAATTAACGCTTCATCGCAATACAAATCCACCTCGGCATCCAGTGCTGAGCCAATACCACCGGCAACCCGCAATGCCTCCAGTTCCTTGCTAACAGCCTCACGGACAACAATCAACCGTTCCCAATAGCCCGTATCAAAAGCACTGTCATCGTCGAGCGCAAACAGGCCCGGGTACCACGATGTCAAAAAGATGGATGTACTGCGTTCGCCCGGCATATTTTGCCAAATCTCTTCAGCAGTAAAGCTAAGAATCGGCGCCAACCAACGCACCATCGCTTCCAGAATATGATACATCGCTGTTTGTGCTGAACGTCGGGCAACACTATCACGACCTGTTGTATATTGGCGATCCTTGATGATATCCAGATACAGGCTGCCCATATCTACTGAGCAGAAATTATGAATCTTCTGATAGATAAGATGGAATTGATAGTGCTGGTAAGCTGCCAGGATTTCCTCCTGCAGGCGATAGCCACGATCCACCGCCCAGCGATCCAGTGCCAGCATTTGCTCTGGTGGCAACAAATGGGCGGCCGGATCAAAACCATTAAGATTTGCCAACAAGAAACGAGCCGTATTCCGCATCCGTCGGTAAGAATCAGACATCCGCTTAAGAATCTCATCAGAGACCCCCATTTCAGCGCGATAATCGGTTGCCGCTACCCAAAGCCGCAACACATCAGCCCCCAGTGAATTAACCACCTTTTGCGGTGCAACGACATTCCCCATGGATTTCGACATCTTGTGTCCCTGGGCATCCACAGTGAAACCATGCGTCAGCAATCCCTTATAAGGTGCAACATCATTCATTGCAACCGATGCCAGGAGTGAGGACTGGAACCAACCACGATGTTGATCAGAGCCTTCCAGATATAACTCGGCCGGAAAATGCAACTCTGAACGACGCTCCAATACCGAGGCATGTGTTGTGCCTGAATCAAACCACACATCCAGCGTATCGGTCACCTTGACATACTCGGCTGCATCCTCACCCAGCACATCTACTGGATCAAGTTCAAACCAGGCATCAATACCGTCCTGCTCGATTCGCTGCGCTACCTGCTCCATCAGATCCTGGGTATTCGGGTGCAATTCACCACTTTGATGATGAACAAACAAGGTTATCGGTACACCCCAGTAACGCTGCCGGGAAATACACCAATCGGGTCGATTGGCAACCATGCCCTGAATGCGTGCTTCTCCCCAGTCGGGGGTAAAATGCACCTTTGTGATTTCCTCCAGGGCACGAGTCCGCAAACCCTTTTGCTCCATGCTGATAAACCATTGCGGGGTTGCACGAAAGATAATCGGTGTTTTGTGTCGCCAGCAATGAGGATAACTATGGCGTAGATTGGATACACGCAACAACATGCCTTGCATCTTGAGGGTATCGATTACCCGATCATTTGCGGCAAAAACATGCAGGCCGGCAAACAGGTGCGTATCAGGTAAAAACCTGCCATCAGCACCTACCGGATTATCCACCGGCAAGCCATAGCGCGACCCAACAACATAATCTTCCTGTCCATGGGCAGGTGCCGTATGAACTGCGCCCGTACCGGCTTCCGTCGTGACATGATCACCCAGGATAATCGGCACTTCACGATCGTAAAAAGGATGTTGCAACGCCAAACCTTCCAAATCAGCACCGGAACCGTAAGCCATCACCTGATAATCATCAACCTGCCAACGGGCCAGCGAATCTTTCAGCAGCGCCTCAGCCACTACCAAACGTTCTGCACCTTGATCGGTCTCAAGCTGCACCATGACATATTCAAGTCCGGCATTGACAGCAACAGCCCGATTGGCTGGCAATGTCCATGGCGTTGTCGTCCAGATCACAACGGACAGCGTACCATGACCAACGTGACCATCAACATGTCGAAAACGCGCCAACAAAGCTTCGGTATCACTCACTACAAAGCGCACATCAATAGCGTGAGAATCACGATCCTCGTATTCAACTTCAGCTTCAGCCAGCGCTGAGCCACAATCGATACACCAATGTACCGGCTTGAAACCACGGTGCAAGTGACCTTTCGCAACGATTCGTGCCAGCGAACGCACAATATCGGCCTCGGCACGAAAATCCATGGTCAGATAGGGCTTTTCCCAATCACCTAATACACCCAAACGCTGAAAATCGGCACTTTGACTTGCAACCTGCTCGGTGGCAAACGCACGGCAGGCATCACGAAATTCGTGAGCATTGACCTTAACCCCGACCTTGCCCAGTTTCTTTTCCACCACCTGTTCAATCGGTAAGCCGTGACAATCCCAGCCAGGAATATAGGGTGCATCAAAGCCACTCAGCGTGCGTGCCTTAACAATAATATCCTTCAATATCTTATTAACCGCATGACCAATATGAATGACACCATTGGCGTAAGGCGGGCCATCATGTAATACGAATTTCGGACGACCTGCAAATTCAGTACGCTGTCGATGATATAAACCCATCGCCTGCCAGCGCTGTAGTATCTCTGGCTCACGCCTGGCAAGATTGCCTCGCATCGGAAAAGCGGTCTGGGGAAGGTTCAGAGTATCTTTATAATCAGTCACGTGAAGCCTCTTGGTCAATCAGGCACAGGGTTCTTTAATCAAAGGAGTTAACAGCCAAGCTAATGCAAAATACCCTGCGCGGCAAAATAGCGTCGAGCCTGCTGTTCATCCATCCGGATCTGGCCTTGCAGCGTGGATAGTGACTCAAAGCGCTGCTCCGGGCGCAAGTAGTGCAGAAAATCAACCTTGACATGTTGACCATAAAGATCACCGTCAAAGTCGAGCAAATGTACCTCCAGGCGCTCGCGCTCACCTTGAACAGTCGGACGGCATCCTACATTGGCAATACCTGGATAGGGGCGCAAACCGGAACCACTCATCAACACGGCATAAACACCATAAACAGGTGTAACCCGTCGATGCAAATGAATATTGGCGGTTGGAAAACCGATGGTGCGCCCTCGACGGTCACCATGCGCTACCCGCCCACACATGGTATAGGGCCGCCCCAATAATTGTGCTGCTCGTTCAAGGTCACCTTCACTCAACGCTTGGCGAATCAGGGTACTACTCACCCGCTCGCCACCAACAATATAACTTCGGTTGCTGGCAACCTCAAAACCATGGCGACGACCGGCTGCGCATAGCATCGCAAAATCACCTGTACGGCGATGCCCAAAACGAAAATCGTCACCTACCACCAGAAAGCGAATATCAAGCTTTTTCAGTAATAAATCATTGATAAAACGCTGTGCAGACAACGCAGCCAACTGCCGATCGAACACCAGGCACAAGACTCGCTCAATGCCCAAACCCTCCAGTGCTATCAATTTCTCCCGCAACCGCATCAGACGGGCCGGCGACGCTGTAGTAGCGGCAAAAAATTCTTGGGGCTGTGGCTCAAAGGTAATGACCAGCCGAGGGACGCCTAAACGCGCTGATGGTCGTGTCAATTGATCGAGAACAGCCTGATGACCAAGATGCACACTGTCAAAATTGCCAATGGTCGCTACACAACCGCGATGTCGGGGGCGCAGGTTATGCTGACCACGTATCAGTTCCATACTTCTTGCATGAGCCTCGTATTCATCGTTCACGGACACCCTGTCCGCAAGGCAGACGATTATACGAGTCTCAGCTCAATTTTCATCAGGATTTTATAACCACGATACAACATAATCCCGATCAATATAGCGGAACCCATTAAATCTGATGAATTGGTTCCGCTATATCCATCTGTTTTAACGCGCAAATTATCACTATAAACTGGAACAATTTATAGTGATAATTTGCGCTATACTTGTTACGGTTTTTGTAAAATTTCTTTTGCCCGCTTCAGCTTATCCTGCTTTTCATAGATATAACCCAATCTCAACAAGGTATCCGGCATACGTTTACCCTTGGAATAACGCATACCCAGCCTGATAAAGACTTTTTTGGCAGCCTCATTATCTCCACCGGGGCAGTACGGCTTACCAAGCCAATACTGTACATTATCTGCCTGATCGCTATCAGGATAGTCCGTCAAAAACTGCTCAAGACCGGCGATAGCCTGTGCATAGCGCCCTTCACGAAATTCATTTGGCGCCTGCTGCATCGAAACATCCCTGCTCCGTTCCATTAGCCTTTGACTCGGCTGTTGGAATAACGGTTGTATATTTCAGAGCAGCCGTTGCTCCAGGTTCTGTGACGGGCTGCTCTGGTACCGATACTGCGGGTATCCCCTCCCGATGGGGTAATCCGTTTTGGCGACGGCTCGCCTCAATGCCTCCGGTTCCTGACGATAGTACACCAACTCACCACGCAGCAATCGCAGGTTCCCCCTCAAGTTGCCCAGCCCGATGGCGTAAATCTATGGCCAAACGGCTATCCTGCGGGTACTGTGCATGAGCACGACCAAACGACAATGGCAAGACACCCACGAATACAGTTGCTGATACACTTACCCTGACGCTGGGCATAATGCTCGTCTTTTCAGTAGAGAATCTCTACACGCCGATCCATTGCAGCCTGCCCGCCAGTAAGCCGTTCCTCACCAAAGCTGACGACCCGGATTTGCTGTTGTGGCACGCCTCTGGCCAGCATGTACTCGCGTACCGCATTTGCCCGCCGCTCACCCAGTGCAATATTGTATTCACGACTACCACTCGCATCCGTGTGCCCTTCCAATTGAGTGATAATATTGGGATTACTCGCCAGATAACTCGCCTGTTTTTCAATAACAGCCCGACTCTCAGGTAGAATATTGGTGCTATCGAACTCAAAATAAACAATACGATCGGCTGAAACCATGCTCGCTCCAGTATCGTTTATGCCCGTAGTATTCTGTCCATAATCAGTGGTCTGGCCGGACTGCGCCGGATCAGCAGGAAGCCCCGGATAGACATTGCCAGTGCCTGTATCATACGTTTCATAGCTGGTAGGTGATTGATCATAGGCATAGCTATATGTTTCCTGCCCCTCTGTTAAAGGTATACCTGATTGAATAGTGGTATCTGGTTGAACCTGATCCTGACCAGTATTCTCACCTGTCGATGCACAACTAGCGAGCAGTGCCAACAGGGTAACGGCGATCATGCTGCGAAAAAAGTGATACATCTTGATTCTCCCTATAAACAGTATTGAGTAATTCTCGAAAAATTATCGGCTAAATGGTGACCAAGCTGGCTCTCGCACGTTACCGTGTAAAACGAAATCCTGCTTGATTTTTCCATCAAGTGAAACAGCTTCTACCCGCCGACCATTGGAATAAATAACAAACTTGCCATTAGGCGAAAAACTGGGTGACTCATACGACCCACCCGGGGTGAGCACTTGAAATTGACCGTTAACCAGATTGAGTACTGCAATGTGATAGCGACCGCCGCGCCGATGAACCATGGCAATATGACGACCATCGGGTGAAACAGCAGGACGCGCATTATAGTCGCCTGTATTTGTTATACGCCGTGCTGCGCCGCCCCTGCTACCAATCCGATACAACTGCGGTGAACCACTGCGGTCGGAAGTAAAAACAATACTGCCATCAGGTAACCAGACTGCTTCTGTATTGATAGATTGATGTTTGGTCAAGCGCACTGCCCGAAGCGTGCTTAAGTCGATGGCGTAAATTGCCGGGTTACCATCCTTGGACAAGGTCACGGCTAACCGCCGTCCATCAGGCGACCATGATGGAGCGCCATTAATACCCGGTGCAGCAGATACCACTTGACGAACACCACTATAGACATCCTGAACAATAATCTGTGGCCGCCGACCCTCAAAGGATACATAGGCAATTCTACGGCCATCAGGTGACCATGCAGGTGACATCAATGGCTGACGAGTGCGAAGAATGACCCGAGGATTTTGACCATCAGCATCTGCAACCACTAAAAACCAGGTCCCCCGCCCTCCGGCTACAAAGGCAATACGTGTATCTGCGACACCTTTTTCACCTGTAATACGTTCGTAAATCAGGTCACTGATATAATGGGCGACCGGACGTAATCGTTTTGCAGAGGCGTTAATAGACAGATTTAATAATGGATTTCCCTGGCCCTGTGCTTCAGTCAAGCGAAACTGCACGATATAACCATGTCGCCCTCCACGACGAACGGCTCCAGAGACTGCATAGCGGGATGGCGCTCCCGCACTTTGGGGTGAGAATTTTCCGGTACGTTGCAAATCCGAGGCAATCACTTTTGCGACATCAACAGGAGCACGTCCACCAAAGGGCGTAACAGTGATTGGAATACCCGTACGGCTCTCTACATCTTTGGTAATATCCAGCGTAATTTGTGCATAGGCCATATTCGCTGTAAATATCACGGCTAATACAAGTATCCATCCAGGCAGTTTTTTAGTCATGTTCAAAATCCCATCTTCTCCATTAAATCATTGTTAAACCGTTACACAAATTAATAAGCATCCCGAGGACTAAATTTTATGCGTAGAGATTGTTGTGAAATATATTTCGCCTGGTAGTCGTCGCCAGGCATAGGCAGCGGTGAGGCGTTTCTAACTGCTGTAACCGCTGAATTATCAAACAGCCTGTTACCGCTAGAGCGGGCGATTTTGACACCTGTTACGGCACCTGAACGACTGACTGAAATGAGCAACTCACAGCTCAGCCCGCCATGACTGCCTGGCGGCACTGCCCATCGCCGCTTAACGTAGGGCTTGATTTGGGACACAGCAAATCTTCGTGCTAACCTTCTGGCCACTTGAAGCGCCCTCTCCTGTTCAGCTTTACGCTTCGCTTCTGCAGCGGCTTTCCGTTTAGCTTCTGCAGCGGCTTTCCGTTTAGCTTCTGCAGCGGCTTTCCGTTTAGCTTCTGCAGCGGCTCTCCGTTTAGCTTCTGCTGCGGCTTTACGCTTCGCGGCTCTGGCTGCCGCGCGTTTGGCTTCTGCTGCGGCTTTACGCTTCGCGGCTCTGGCCGCCGCGCGTTTGGCCGCTGCTGCTGCTTTCCGTTTCGCGGCTCTGGCTGCCGCGCGTTTGGCCGCTGCTGCTGCTTTCCGTTTCGCGGCTCTGGCTGCCGCGTTTGGCCGCTGCTGCCTTGCGTTTAGCTTTTTCAGCCAAACGCAATTCCTTGAGTCTACGCGCATCAGCTGCTGCTTTACGCTCCTGTTCTTTAGCCTTACGCCGTGCTTCGGCCTTACGTTTCTCCTCAGCCCGACGCTTGGCTGCAATCTCGGCCTTGCGTTTGGCTGCCGCCTTAGCCTTACGCTTTTCTTCAATCGCTTTAAGCTTTGCTTGTTCCTGTCTACGGAGCTGTTCCTGGCGTTCCAATTCCGCCTTACGTGCTGCTTGTGCCAATTTTGCCTGTCGCTCAGCTTCTTCCTGCTGGCGACGGCGTTCAATTTCTGCCAGACGAGCAATTTCGGCACGGATTGCAAGCTCGTCAATAACTTCAGCAGCAATAACATCAGGCTCGACTGACTCTGCTGAATGAATATCATCCACCGTATTTAGATTAAAAAACAAAAAAAAACCCACTACCGTATGCAGTACCAGCGTAAAAGCCGTTGCCACCCTGTCCTGATAGCGCGTTCCCGATCCCAGTCGCATGAAATTAAACCGCTAACAACCCTAAGGAGATTCGGGCGGTGCAGTCGATAAACCCACCTTGAGCGCACCGGCGCTTTTGAGTGCAGTCATCGCTAAAATCACCCGTTCATATAATACTTGCCGATCCGCACGCACCAGCACCGGCGGTTGGGGCTGATGCTTCAATAACTCATGAATATCGTCGCGCGGCTCCAGCGTTTGACAATCCACCAATTCGGCCTTTTCGGGACCAACATTTAGATAACACTGATTGCCTTTTGTCACTGACAGCACGATCACCTCTATCCTTTGCGGATCGACATCAATCGGCTCAGACGCGGCCTTGGGCAAATTCACTTCAACACCTTGATTAAGTAGCGGTGCAGTCACCATAAAAATAACCAGTAGCACCAACATCACGTCGATATACGGAACAATATTAATTTCTGCCTTAAGGCGATTGCGTGCACGGCGCTGGAGCATCTATCAACCCCTTTTTCGCAAGTTGTAGGATTGCCGCTGCAGGATATTGGAAAATTCTTCTATAAAGGTTCCATAGCGATTTGAGAGTGAATCCACATTATTCGCATAGCGATTGTAGGTGATGACCGCTGGAATAGCGGCAAATAGCCCCATCGCAGTAGCAACGAGGGCTTCCGCAATCCCTGGCGCGACCTGCGCCAAAGTAGCCTGATGTGCGACGCCCAACGAACGAAAGGCATTCATAATCCCCAGCACAGTACCCAACAAGCCGATATAAGGGCTCGTAGAACCCGTTGTTGCCAACATGGGCAGATACATTTCCAGCTCTTCCACTTCGCGTGAGCCCGCCGCACGCATCGCTCGCTGTGTACCACTGATAACTAACTCAGTATCAACAACCGGCTGGGCGCGCAAACGAGTAAACTCCTGAAACCCGGCCAGAAAAATAGCTTCCATGCCAATCACTTCTTCTTTCTTGCCCTGAATGCGGGTATAAAATGAATTCAGATCAATGCCTGACCAGAATTCATCCTCAAAGGCATCAGCATCCCGCCGGGCTGCTTCAAGCGCCAGGTATTTTTTAGCGATCACCCACCATGAAACCAGTGAAACCAGCGCCAGCAACAACATGATTAATTGCACTGCTACACTGGCATTATTAATCAAACTCCAGAATGACATTTCAGTGTCCAACGACAATCTCCCTAATCAATTGCTGGGGCATTCGACGCACATGTAAGGTTTTTGCATCAATACAAGCGACTTTAACCTGAGCACTACATAATGGCTTCTCAACGCCGTTTCGCCAGATGCTTTGTGCAAATAATAAACTGGCTCCACGCACCTCCAATACCTGGCTAACGACATCTAGCAGGTCGTTAAAGCGGGCAGGCCGATGATAATCGACATGAAGCGCCCGTACCGCAAACATAAGCCCCTGATGATGCAACAGATCATCCTGCTCAAAACCCTTGCTGCGCAACCACTCAGTGCGAGCTCGCTCCATGTATTTCAGGTAATTGGCGTAATACACCACACCCCCACTGTCAGTATCTTCATAATAAATCCGTACTGACCAGACAAAGTTTTCCATACGTTGGAACATCCGTACTTATTAAAGAATGTAGAATCAGAAAGTACATTGGGACTGAATTACCCGATTCATTTTAATGCCCTCATCCTTGATACTGCCCGCCATCAGTGTCTCATTTTATCCCAACCCATTAATTATATTTGTAATTTGATACCGATTTTGAATCACCTGGCATGTATATACAAACATAATTAAGGAACCAGCGCTTCACAGTAGATACGTTTTACCTGTCTTCTACCCCACCCCCAACCGCTATTCGCCAGGTGCAAGAAAGTCAGCGTGAGAACTATAGCTAAACCGCTTTATTCTGATAAGTGAATTTGGTGATACCTATTTTAGAAAATATATCCTGAGCGTTTTATTAATCGATCAGGATTACACCACCGGTAGCATAACAGCTCGTGGCTCACTGGATCAGATCAACAACTTTATTATTACACCTCAAGGCGAGGAGGAACTGAACAAATGACCGCTTGCAGTTGAACCGGATGGCGCTAATCCGAAATGCTGGTAGGCATGAATCGTCGCTGTACGTCCACGTGGTGTTCGCATTAAAAAACCTTGCTGAAGCAAGTAAGGTTCCAGCACATCCTCAATCGTGCCACGTTCTTCACCTAATGCGGCGGCCAAGGTATCCAGACCGACCGGCCCACCACTAAATTTATCAATAACCAGATAGAGTAACCGTCGATCCTGCTCGTCAAAACCGCACTCATCCACTTTCAGCAAATCAAGGGCTTTTCGTGCTACCTCGACCGTAATCCGGCCATCTGACTTGACCTCAGCAAAATCACGTACCCGCCGTAATAAACGATTGGCGACCCTCGGCGTGCCACGTGAGCGGCAACCAATTTCTGCAGCACCATCAAGACCGTCAGCCTCAATACCGAGAATCCGTGCTGAACGCGCCACAATTTCAGTCAATTCCTCTGGCGCATAAAACTCCAGGCGATGGACAATGCCGAAGCGATCCCGCAAGGGTGAGGTCAATAAACCCGCCCGTGTCGTTGCCCCAATCAGTGTAAAAGGCGGCAGATCCAGTTTAATCGAACGTGCTGCCGGCCCCTCACCAATCAGAATATCGATCTGATAGTCTTCCATCGCTGGATACAATACTTCCTCGACCACAGGGCTTAAGCGATGGATCTCATCGATAAACAGGACATCATGGGCTTCCAGATTCGTCAGCAACGCAGCAAGATCCCCCGGACGTTCCAGCACAGGCCCCGATGTTTGGCGTAAATTCACCTCCATCTCAGCGGCGATGATATGCGCCAATGTCGTTTTACCAAGCCCAGGTGGCCCAAACAACAAGACATGATCTAGCGCTTCATTACGCGCACGGGCAGCACTGATAAAAATCTCAAGCTGCTCACGCATGGCTTGTTGCCCAATGTATTCTGAAAGTCGCCGTGGACGAACGGCACGATCCTGAGAAGAATCGTCATGGCCGACATCAGGGGAAATCAGGCGGTCAGATGGGTTCATAACTGTCATGTTAAGTTGCTTGCTGAGCAAAAAAAGGTTCCTGTGACGGGTCAGATGGGTTCATAACTGTCATGTTACCCCAAAGAGTAAAGCGAAATAATGACAAGCTTCGTCTGTTTTACAACCGATGGCAGTCCCCCGATCAAAGGGCAGCTTCCTCAGCACAAGCGTTTCCCAACAGCAAAGAGATAGTGCTATTTCATGACCGAGAGCGCACACTACCTTGCAGCGCCAGACGAATAATCGCTTCACTGTCTAGCCCTTCAACATCAAGGGATTGCACCATACGGGACGCTTCCGGCAGCTTATAGCCCAAGGCAACCAACGCGCTAATCGCATCCTCTGCCGGATTGACGATGATCGGGGCGAGCGGCTCACCCGACAATATCACACCGGTTTTGCCCAAACCCCACTGACCGACCCGATCACGCATTTCAATCATCAAACGCTCAGCCGTTTTCTTGCCGATCCCGGGCAAACGAACCAGTGCAGCCGTATCACCTTCACGTACACAACGTCCAAATTGTTCCACGCTCATACCGGAAAGAATCAACAAGGCCAAACGCGCTCCCACACCACTGATTCGAATCAGACTACGAAACAGCGTCCGCTCGTGGGTATCGGCAAAACCATAAAGCATCTGCGCATCCTCGCGCACAGCCAGATGGGTGAACAGCACCACATCTGACCCTACTTCCGGCAGACGCTGGAATGTAGTTAATGACGCTTCCAGCTCGTAACCTACGCCACTCACGTCGATCATCAAATCGGGGGGCTGCTTCCAAACCAATACCCCACACAGCCGACCAATCATCGTCGCCACCGTCGGCGGGTTGCTGGTACTATCGCGACCTTACCCAGCCGCTGCATGGTCTGACGGGTATGACCATGACAAATCGCCACAGCCAGGGCATCGGCAGCATCCGATTGTAAAGGCTCGGCCAAACCCAGTAACAAACCTACCATGTATTGCACTTGCGCTTTATCTGCTGAACCTCGCCCGACAACGGCCTGTTTAATCGCACGCGGGGCATACTCACTTACCGGCAATGCCTTCATCACCGCGGCACATAATGCCGCACCACGCGCCTGCCCCAGCTTCAACGCTGAATCGGGGTTACGGTGCATAAAAACCTGCTCAATGGCCACTTCTTGCGGCTGATAACGCTCAATCACCGTTATCATACCCTCAAATATAGTCTTTAACCGTTCCGGCAATGGGTGACCAACCGCCGTATGCAAACAACCATTGGCCACATGATGACTGTGCGATCCTTCTACATCAATAATGCCGTAGCCAGTAATTCGTGAGCCGGGATCAACGCCCAGCAGTCGAATAGCAGTCACCGTTCAAAGCTGGGCCAATATGTCGTCAGCAATATCAGCATTGGAGTAGACATTTTGCGTGTCGTCCAAATCCTCCAATAGCTCCAGCATCTTTACCATTTTCTGGGCATCATCCAGGCCAAGCGTGGTATTCGTATCCGCTCGCATCGTCACTTCCGCCTGCTCTGGCTGCAAACCTGCCGTGCTCATGACCTCCTGCACATGCTCAAAAGTAGCTGGATCAGCCAGCACATCGATGGAACCGTCATCGTTTATAATCACATCATCAGCACCTGCCTCAATGGCTACCTCCATAATACGATCCTCATCACTCGCTACCGGATAGCTCAGTATGCCCTGCTGAGTGAACTGGAATGCCACGGAACCACTGGTACCCAAATTGCCGCCACACTTGTTAAAAACGTGGCGCACTTCAGCCACTGTCCGATTACGATTATCGGTAACAGCATCCACCATGACAGCAACCCCGCCCGGACCATAGCCTTCATAGCGCACCTCTTCGTATTCCACACCATCCAGCTCACCGGCACCACGTTTGGTCGCCCGTTCGATAGTGTCCTTGGTCATATTGGCTGTTAGTGCTTTGTCCACTGCCAGCCGCAAACGTGGATTTGTCACAGGATCACTGCCCCCCATCCGTGCTGCGACGGTAATCTCTCGAATCAAGCGGGTAAACAATTTGCCACGTTTGGCATCCTGAGCGCTTTTCCGGTGCTGAATATTCGCCCATTTACTATGTCCAGCCATGCAAACCCTCTTTATTAACTGATTGAATTGATGTTTTCTCAGCGTATTATCTATCGTGATCACGCTTGCGCGTGATGCGATGAATGCAGAAAGCGACCTGTGGCAAAAAATGTACAGGCTTGCTGTATTGCAACCGGATCAACCAGCATCTGCATGTGTGAAACCGGCAAACAAATATGATCGCTCATACCGGAAAAACGGGTTTCGACCACTGCAATAACCCCATCAGCAGGCACTGGCATGGCGGGCAAGATCAGGCCCAGGCCAATATTGAGCGTACCGGCGATAGAACCCAGCTGATTCGAGGCAACCCATGCCGGCATATCACCCAACAACCCTTCCTCTAGCGCACGTCCTACAAAAACCCCCAATCCATGACGGTACATGAATTGAGCTGCATAACTACCTTGATGTGGTGTGCCCATCGTTACCACACGACCTGACCGTTGTGTGGGATAATCACGAAACAAATAACGCACTACTAATCCACCCATACTATGCCCTAAAAAATGGACTGTGGGTGTATCTAACCGCTCAACCAAAGCCTCAAGGTCATCGGCGTTCTCAGCAAGTGAGCGTGTCATTGTAGGGTAAGAATAGTTAACCGTTTTATAACCCGATTCTTGCAACCAGTATTCAAGTAACCGCATCCACATACCATGTACATACAACCCATGTACCAGCACCACTGTTTCCTGTTGATCTGTCATCATTCACCTTTTCCAAAGTCTCATGACAAAACATAAATTCCTGTGGATTTTACTATGATCCTGTTGAACACATTTGTAAAATATTCGCCATTTTCCTGCAATAGTGTCAAAATGACACTAACTGGAGCCACAAGCTGTCCAAAGCAGCCTCAACACTGAAATAATCCTGAAAAAATGACCTGCGGGGTTGCCGGAGAACCATCGATGAGTGCAGCTATCACCGAAGTGATCCAGAAAGATTACCGCCTATCAATGGCGCAAGTTCCACTAACCGTTACCGAAACACTTGCGGCCGAAGAACAGGCTGGGCTGATTGCCAAAATCAAGCGGCTTTTGAGTGCACAAAATGCCAAGCTGGTTGCACACTATTACACTGCTCCCGAGTTGCAGGAACTGGCTGAAGAAACCGGTGGCTGTGTCTCGGATTCATTGGAGATGGCGCGTTTCGGTGCAGAATCTGATGCAAGCACGCTTGTGGTAGCCGGTGTACGCTTTATGGGCGAGACCGCAAAAATTCTCAGCCCCGAAAAACGGATATTGATGCCGGCTCCTGAAGCGGATTGCTCATTGGATTTGAGCTGTCCAGTCGATGAATTTACCGCTTTTTGCGATGCTCATCCTGATCGCACTGTGATGGTCTACGCCAATACCAGCGCTGCGGTGAAAGCACGTGCTGACTGGGTGGCCACTTCGGGTATTGCTCTCGATCTGGTGCGTTATCTAGCCGATCGTGGGGAAAAACTGATCTGGGCACCCGATCGACACCTGGGCGCGTATGTACAGCAGGAAACCGGCATTGACATGCTGTTATGGAGCGGTGCTTGTGTGCTGCATGAAGCTTTTAAGGCGCAAGGACTACGGCAATTGCGCACCGAGCACCCGGATGCTCAGGTGCTGGTACACCCAGAATCACCACTGGACGTCATCGCCCAGGCTGATTTTGTCGGGTCAACAACCGGACTGATTAATGCCGTACAGGCTTTGCCAGCACAAAAATTTATCGTTGCCACCGACAACGGTCTATTTCACAAAATGCGACAGCTTGCACCTGAGAAGATTCTTTTGGAAGCGCCCATTGCCGGCAAAGGTGCTACTTGTGTGAGTTGTGCCCATTGCCCCTGGATGGCGATGAACGGTTTAAAGAATACGGCACAGGCACTAGAGAACGGCACGGGCGAAATTCATATCGATCCGGCAATACGCCAGCGTGCATTACGTCCGATTCAAAGGTTGCTAGATTTTGCCAAACAGCACCGCAAGGTAGTACTCGGCAATAACGATGCCTGACACTCCAGCACACTCAAAAACGGGTAGCAAATTGCCAACAGGCAATGTTCTGCCTTGCTCAATCGATATACCAGTCCGGTGGAATAGCGTTATTAGCGACCGTTGTCTCGGATTGGCCCGCACTGGATGGCTGTAACTCGCTGAAATCGACCACAACAGTAGTCACATTGTCATTTACATCGCGCATCAGCGCCAAATGAATAAACGCATTGACGGCTTCCTGGCAATTATGGCTGCTATCTGCCAGCAAATGAGCAACCTCTGCATCACTGACGGCCTTATTAAGACCATCACTACACAACAAAAACATGTCACCCGATTGCAGTGGATAAACCATCTCATCAATCTGCAAATCATCGGAAGAACCCACTGCACGGGTGATAACATTGGCTAATGGGTGCTTGCAAGCCTCCTCCGACGCAATCAGTCCCTGATCGACTAGCTCCTGAACATGGCTATGATCACGGGTTAATTGCTGTAACTCACCATCCCGCAGACGATAAATGCGGCTATCTCCAGCCCATAAACAAGCGCATTGTGACCCATAAGCAACCAGCACCACGACCGTGCTGCCAATGGTACGATTTTGGTAACGCCTTGCCGACTCCTCCCGCAAATTGGTGTTCACCTCGTAAAGACGGGTTTTTACTTCCTCCAGAAATGTCTGCCAATCCTGTGGCGGTGTAATATGCTGCAAGGCCTCAACCACCATTTGACTGGCAACATTACCGGCTTCATGTCCTCCCATACCATCTGCGACAGCCCACAAACCAATTTCAGGAAATACAAGACAGGCATCTTCATTAATAGCCCGAACCATACCAACATGGCTGCGGCCCGAGGACGACCATTGGAAAGGTTTTCTAATCATTCTGATTCCTTTTCAGCAGTGTCGAACCCACTCGATAAATCCATACAGTTTAGCGGCTTTTCTTGCCAACCCCACTGCTGCCAATCCCCAACCAAAAGTGCTGCAAATCTGCTGGGTGAGGGTAAGCCCTCGCAAACCAGCAAACAGCGTGTTATCTGCTCTGAACCTTCAGTCCACCAGAGGCTGTGTCGGGAAAAACTCCGCTGCAACAGGTAAGCAGCCAGCATTGGCGAATGGGAAAGTGCTTGTGATGAGTCCGGCAAAGGACAGTACCAGGCATTATCATCCCTATCATTGTTATCGATAACATACATCTTTTGCGGCACACCCAGGCTGATAACCTGGCCATCAAAGGTATCCAAATCAAGTTTATTGCTACTGAGCCCGTCCAGTGCCAATTGCTCAGCCTGCTCAAACCAGTCATCCGCGTCGACGGGTAACATCAGCAAGGGCCAGTCCGGTGACAATGGCGCAACAATCGCTAACGGATAATAGCGACCTACCCGATCCATGCTGGGCATCAGAACTCCAGTGTGAGCCTGTGTGCCGCACAGCCCTGCACTCAGGGCAAACCGCCATATCGGGCTGGTGCAATAGCTATCCTGCCAGGATGCACCCAGGCATTCACGACTATCGGCAATAGCAGCTTGCAGCCAACGGTCCCATGGTTCCAGAAACACTTTTGGCAGATGGCGACCAATGAAATCACCTCGGCCCGGCAATTTACCAAAGAACCCGGGCAAGGTCTGCTCCGTTGTAGAACTCAAAGCTGGCTTGGGCAACGAAACCCCTCCAATTCACGTAAACGAAATGGGTTAGATTGGCCCGCTGTTTGCAGTTTGTACATAGCCTGTTGGCCACCTAACTGAAACAAAACCCGAAGTTGTCCTCCCCCTAATGGCTGTACTTGTGCTTGATCAAGAATTTTAAACCAGGCCCACGATCCGGTTTCACTCAGGCGCGACGCAGCCCCCGGCGTTGGCGGCTTAAACTCAATCCTCGCCTGCTGCTGTTGGCCTGGCCAGCGCAACGCCACAGTACGTGCAGCCTGTCCAGAACGGTAGCTGAGTTTTTGACCACCGATATCGATAATAAACTGGTTCACACCACCATTAAGTTCAAGTGGTGTCATCTGAAACCGGATTGAAGGTATCTGGCTGTCACCACTGAATAAGGCATCACGAATAGCCGCTGCGCGCTGAAAGGCTTGTAATGCTTCCGGCGTAATGCGCTCCTCCGCACTCGTTGACCCCCGCCATTGCCAAACACCCTGCGATGTATCCACATGCTTCTGCAAATACTGTTTAAAAAAACTATCCATCAAACCATTTGGCCCGAAAAACTGACCAAACGCGGTCAGGGTGGCATCCGGTGGCCCTGCCACCTTGTTGCGGCGTAATGGCTTGGCGTTGAGACCGGGATCAGTCCATTGAATGCTATTAACGGGCACCGCCGCCGATGTTGCTGATTGGCCGCCACTCCATTGAATTGAACTACGAACCAGCGGATAGCGACCGTGCAGATTTTCCTTAAAGAAGACAGCAATCCTGGCCGCCTTCCAATGGTCATTCAACCGATCTCGCAGGCTACGTACTACATCCGAGCTATCCTTGGCAAGGCGACTTAACAAGGTATTAAAAGGCGGTGGCTGATGTGCTGTACCAACCTGCAGTTGATTAATCACGCTTTCAAGCTGATCTTTCAGTGCCTGTGGCACCTTGCCCTCAGCATTCGAGCTGCGGGCGCGAGCAACAGCATTGGCATGACCATAAAGATCATTAATAGCGGATACCATTTTATCCAGTGGTGGAATCGCACCGTTGGCACCTTTGACTTCACGCTGATATTGAGCGTTGAAATTTAATAATTGCCGATCGATCACACAAGGTTCTATCTTGACAGTCTGGCTCGCCTTGCTGTCGGCTTCGGTACCATCACCCCAAATACCACTAATGCGATCTTTTAACGAGGCAGTACCTGTCGCTGCTTTCCCCGCCGGTTTTTCAGTATCTGGTGTTGTCGTTGTAGGCGGTATTTGCAGCGCGGTCTCGTGCGCTACGGTCTCCATCAGTGTACGTAATGGCGATAAGGGTGAGGAAAGAACCTGCAATGTCTCCAGTCCGGTATCGAGCTGATCAAACGATTTAATCTGCACATCCGCCAACAGGTTCTGCCATTGCTGCAGAAAGTCACCGAGATAAAGACGACAGACCTGTTGTGCGATGCGTTGCAGATCATTTGGACTATTGGTAATTTGCTGGCTTGGGCCCAGGATCCAGCTTTCGTCCGCCTGTTCAACGATTAGTTTTGAGCTTTCCCCCAGAAAAAACTGGTAATAGCCTTTGTAGGTGTACAAGCCGGCAATACCTGTATTCATCGGCTGGCCGCTTTTACGCTCAAACACACGGGGCGCATCAGGGCCAGCGGCAAGCGTCAAACCCATCATCGGCGGTGTTCCATTAACACGCTGAATCTGCTTGAGCCGTTCATAGATACGCTGTGCCAATGGAACTTGATTCAGTCGCTTTTGAATCTGCCGAATCAGTGCGTTATCAAGCGCAATGGGTGATTGCAATGGTGCTTTTTTCAGCAGTGCATCCAGGTGCATTGCAAGATGCTTACGATGCTCCTGGGTAAAACTGCGCGGCAAATGTGCTTGCCATTCCCGCTCCATCCAGTCCTTGATGGTAGCTGCATCAAAGTGATCCGAATGATCCATCATTTGATAAACCCGCAAGGTATCGTACAGATAGCCCGGATTATCTGTATTCTGGCGTAATCGTTCTTCCATTCGCAGTATAATACGTGGCAGGAAGGCATCAATGAGCAGCTTCTCATAAATCGCCTGTGCTTCCTGACCCAGTTTTTTGCCTTGATAAAGGCCAAAACCCATTAGCCAGGGCACACCTGCATCACGATCGTCATACCCCCCCGGAATGGTTCGCGCCGCATCGAGTAACGCGAGCGTGGCCGCCGGATCGGACTGGCTAGCTGGAAGCGCCCGAATCCTGTTTTCCACCTCCAGACGCTGTTTTTCTACTGACCGTACATACATTTCATTACGGGCATAACTGGTCACCCACAATCCCGCCGCCAGTACGGTAATCAGCAAAGCCCCGGCATAGGCTCCACGCTGGAGCCAGGCCCGCCAGCGCTCTACACGCAGATTGGTTCCGGCAATTTCTGATTCGGGAAAAACAACATCTTGCAGTAACCGTGTAATGAAATAACTACGACCCTTGCCACTAAAGGCACTGGATGCCCGCCGTTGTAAACCAAAAGTGCTGGCGATTGAGTTCATCAATCGATCAATCGGCCTGCCTGTCTGAGTGCCGCTGGTAAAATACACCCCGCGCAACAGCACCTGTTCCTCATAACGGTTGGGCTGAAAAACGTCCTGCAGAAACTGCCCTGTCACTTTTCTAATGGAGCCAAACTGCTTGGGAAAGCCGTAGATCAGATCACGCCGTTGTGGATCGCGTTCCTCTTGCAAACGCTCTGTCAGACGATCATTAAGACGCTGTTGCAGCCCATCGAACTCGCTGTTATAGCCGTCAATGACGCTTTCATGGCCTTCAATCACCCCTTCCGGACCGGATGAATCATCCATCAGAAAGGTTGTACCCCAAACCTGCGCCCGTTCCTCTTTCCGAAGATTATTGAAAAACTCAATAAAACCAGCCATCAAATCGGCTTTGGTAAACAATACATAAATCGGGAAACGAATCCCGAAATGCTCATGCAGTTCCTGAATACGGTGTTTGACCGCCACGGCCTGAGCGGTTCGTTCCTCTTCGGTCTGCTGCATCAGGTCAATCAGGCTAATCGCAACAAATGCGCCATTGACCGGTCGCCGACGGCGATGCTTTTTCAATAAATCCAGAAAACCACGCCAGGCCGCACGATCCACTTCCTCATGACTATCCTGAGTAGTATAGCGACCGGCAGTATCCAAAATCACCGCCTCGTCGGTAAACCACCAGTCACAGTTACGGGTGCCACCGACACCACGCACCTTGCCTGCACCCAGCGGGAAACGCAGACCTGAGTGAATCAATGCGGTCGTTTTACCGGAACCTGGCGGCCCGATAATGATGTACCAAGGTAACTGGTATAAATACTGACCACGACCGGTCTTACCCCCAAGTCGGGCACGTTTGAGAACAGACAGTGCCTCATCCAGTCCTTGTTTGAGGGTAGAAATTTCCTCGGCTGAGGCGGCCTCTTCTTCCTGCCTTCTCTGTTGTTCACGTGAGGCCTGTTCGGCAGCTGCTCCCTGTCCCCCTGAATCCATCTGGTTAACAAGATCAGAGAGCATGTTACGGTTATTACGCAAGGTCTGGATGTAATAAATAACCTTGTATAAACCGATGGACACACCGAACACCAAGATGGTAACGATACGCCCCAAATCCGATGTCAACGGCGAGGAGCCTGCAACCGAGATCAGTGGCCCCAGATACCAGATCAGCGCGACGAGCGCCATAAAACCTATGATCGCAATAAACCAAGGTTTTTTAATTAAATTTAAAACTTTTCTCATAACGCCCCCTGGTTGACTCGCGCCAGCAGAACAATATCAACACGCCGATTAAGCGCTCGACCTTGCGGTGTGTTATTGGGGGCGATGGCCTGAGTGGCAGCACGACCTTCGCTAACAAAACGACCTGGATTGTTACTAACAGCAGCCAGGATTTTGACCACGCTATCAGCACGTGCCTTTGACAAATGCCAATTCGATGGGAATCGCAATGTATGGATTGGGATACTATCGGTATGTCCAGTAACGAGCACGCGCCCCTGAACGGTATTAAGTTCCTGGCTAATTTGCGTTAATAGCGACAAAAAGGCAGGTTTAACATCAGCACTGCCTGAATCAAATAACCCATCACCATTGATGCGAATCGTGGTTCTATCAGCCTCCTCAATCACTGAAACCAGATTCTGGCGGATTTGAGGATCAAGAAAGCTTCGTAGCTGGCGGGATACACGTCCAAGGCTGGAAGCAACCTGAGGTTTGAGTTGTGCAGGTGCAGCCGGTATACCACTGCGCTGCACCATCGCCACATCACCACTACGGATGCTACTCAAGGCAGTCAACACCGGATCAGAGGCGCTATTTAACAGCCAACTAAAAATGGCATAAGCCGTCAGCAACAATAATGCCGCGATTGCGGCCACCACCCACAAGGGAACATAACGTATCAACGGATTACGTTGCTGGTTGACACCGCGCCAGTTAGGCGACAATTCCCGCTCAAATTCACCATGGGCAGTACGGATCGCATTGTAAACCCGCTCGCGTTGCCCATCCAAACGGCTACGACCATTTTCCAGCAAACGGTAGCGCCCCTGAAAACCGAAAGACATACACAGATACATAACTTCCAGCAGAGCCAAATTCTTACGCGGGTCAACGATAATGGCATCCAGTAACTCAAAAAACTTTTCACCACCCCAGGTTTCATTGTGAAAGGTAATCAACAGGCTGTTTTCGCTCCAGTCACTCACCCGCCCCCAAGGTGTGTTCAACACCACTTCATCGAGCATAGTACACAACACATAGCGGGCACGATATACCGTTTTTTCGTCGATACCGGCATCACGGGCATGAGCAGTAAACGCTTTTATTTCTGCGACCATCCGTAAACGCAAGCGATCAGGATTGGGATGCGAAGCAGTATTTTTCAGGCGCATGACCAAACCGAGCAAGGGCGCAGCGGCCGACTCCAGTGGATTTAGCCCTGCATCTGTTGCTAATGATCCCGCCTCTGGTTCAGAATCTATTGGATCTGAAGGCAATTCGACCGGAACAGCTTGATCTTCCGGATACGGGCGGCGCCCTCCGGGTGTCGGTCGAATAATCGTGCGTTCATTATCACCATTGATGGCAAACGGATCGTCAGTAGTCACGAGGGTTTACCTCTTATTCCTTGATTGCCCAGAACACCATCTCCATCTCTGGAAACTCGCCACCCACATGGAACGCAAATCCGCCGGAATTCAGTATCTGTTTCCAGAACTCGCTACTACGATCAAGCCGAAAGTAGATAAAATCAGCATGATATGGAATTTCACGTGGCGCGACCGGTAGTGCACTAACACCGATACCCGGCAGATGATGATTCACAAATTGCGCAATACGCTCAACCGGCCCGATTTTGACCTGGGAAGGAAACAGTTTCCGTAGTAACTCAGTCGCCATATCAGCACGCACTGCAAGAATAAAGGTGGCTTTGTCCAGCAAGGGGCGCTCACGATCGGTGATCACCGCCACCCGAATACCGTACTGGCGTTCCTCAATCGGAATCTGAATCGCTGCTTGTTCTTCAACCAGACTGAGTGCATGACGCAGCTCAGTCATCAGCACAGCCAGGGTGGTCTCCAGATCATCATGATCGTAAGACGGGAAAGTGGGTGGCCGACGTCTTTCCTTATTGGTAAACGTGTTCATTTCACCAGCAAGCTGCAACGCAATCTGGTAAAAAGTTTCTGGATGCAAACCTTGCGCCGTTGACAAATGCGCGAATAATGGCTCGAAACGATTAACCGTCTGCAAGCGCAAAAACTGCGAAATATCAACACCGGCACCGCGCGAACTTCCTGCACCAGACAATCGATCAGCAAGTGCATCACCACGCTGGTGCAGCAAGCCAAAAACCTCAGTGACAAAACCATTCAGCGCTGGCAATGCACGACAGTCCAGGCAAGGTGGCAAATAATCAGCATCCAGCACTACCGTTTGATCCGGCTTTTTTTCTAATACCCTGGCGACACCGATACAGGTATATTCACTCACATCCTGAGTAGCTAACAGTAACCGCAATCGCGGCTCGCCGATTTCGACAAAGGCGCTGTTATTGGCATTATCGATATTGTTATCACGCACATCACTGGCCTCCGCACGATAACGGGCAGTCGTGTCCTGACGCTCGCCCCGATCTACATCCGCCATACCAGAGCGGCGCATCGGCATTGCAAGCAGTATTCGAGTATCACGCACACTATCATGAATATCGATTGGTACCGGTGGCGGATCATAATCAGGAATATTAAAAGGTGTGCCATCAGGTAATAGGCCTCTAGCTGCAGTAATGGCTATCTTGCCTAATACCAACGCCTCCCGATCCAAAACAAGCTCTGTCACACCCCAATGATAAGCACGTATTTGAGCGCAAGATTGCCGAACGAGCGCTTCGATATAACGATCCTGCTGTTGAAAGTGTTGAGGACGTAGGAACATACCCTCAGACCACACAACTTTGCTATACCAGCTCATAGCGATATTACTCGTATCATTACTTTAATAGAATTGAGATTAGAGAATAACTGTGCAGCACACAACGAAACCACCAAAAAACCGCGTGTACCAAATTTAGCATTCAAATAAACGGTCATGGCTGCCAGCACCACCATCATGACATTTCAATCGCCACGCAATCGCTCCTCATAGGCACGGGCGAACTCATCACCAAATAACTTGTTAAAATCGTCCTCAGCCTCACGGACGATTGATTGATACTCACTAACGAATAAATCCCAACATTTTGCCTTATAGCCAGCACTCAAAATGTTATCGAACAGGTTTTGTTTCAAACGACCTTCCAGCATATCAGGATCAAGACGCCTGGTAAGTTGATCCAGCGCAGCCTGAATACCCTTTATCACAGCAAGCTGATGGTCCTTAATATTGCTAAAACTCTCCCGCACCGCTTGCTGAGAAGGCATATAGGTGTCTCCCCGACCAATCAATAATAGTGCCATAACCTCTTCCAGACGGAGAGGCGAACGACCTGGCGGCGTTTTCAAAGGATTATTTTCAATAGGGCTGATTGCTGTGCGGTCTAATCTAAATTCACCTTTAATATCGCTGCGCGCCATCAAAATATCCATCAGCCCTTGCACAGTTTCACGCAAGATTGCGCCCAAATTTGCCATAGCTTCGAGCTTTTGTGCCTCACTCCATCGTATTGGCGGTAAACCTGCCCCATTAAAGAAAGCTTCGATAAGCTCATCTGCACTTGTATGGGTATCGCCAGGCTTATCCTGTACAGGTGGCTCAGGAAGTGATGACTTTAACTCAGTAACCTGCAATCTTGGCTTGGCCACAGGCTTTGCTGCCTGTTCAGGTTCTACCGGTGATTCCAAAACCGGCGTTGCAGATACAAGTATCGGTGATTCCTCAGGTAAGGATGATGGTGAGGATTGCTGTGAATTTGACCCGCCAGGCGGCTGCATCCACCAATCTTCAGGAATCTGGGCCTCGGGCGCGGGTTCAGATACCTTGAGTTCATGCTGTTTATGCTTTTCAGGCGTAGCAAGTTCGCGCAATGGTTCAGCCGTTGCGGGTCTTTCAAAAACCACTTTGGAAACCGGTGCGCTATCTGGTACAGGCGGCTCTCCGGAAACCAGCGGAGGTGTCTGAGCAGCTATGGGTTTCCGGGGAATAATTTTCAGGTCAGGTGGAACAGCAGGTTCCGGTCCTGGGCCCGGATTTGGCGATATTGGTGACTGTTCAGTGACCAGTTTTGGTGGTTCAAATGCAGCACGATCCGGCATCAGGATATCAGCAGGTGGCTCAGTAGCGACTGCACCTGATGGCTGTTTACCTATCGCTGATCCCTCTTTATCCCCGGACAGAATGTCGATGTGCGAGGATTTCATGATATCCCTTGATACGCCACAACTACCTGACGGCACCACTGCCGAAATCGCGGCATCCGGAAGCAGCCCCGATGACGTAACAACATCCGTCATCGGACCACCATGATCGGTCATACTGACATCATTCGCCGTCTCATCAAACGCAATCGTCACCAGGATTTCGTATTCACCCAGAATAAAACGGTCACCATCCGCAAGTTGAATGGACTGATTGCGAGCAATGCGCTGTTCGGCATCATTGAGGAAGGTACCATTAGTGCTGGTATCAGTAAGAATATAATGTCCATTCTGATAATGGACAGAACAATGCTTGCTTGAAAGAATCCGCTCAGGATCTTCCAGAACCCAGTCATTCTGTGAGGCACGACCAATCGTTATAGATCCTTGCTCAAGTGTCCGGATAGTTTCCTGACCGGGTGAGAGACGCTGAAAGCTGATAATTTTCAATTTCAGGGGCATGGTACAATATCCGATTAACTGGACACCGCTTCGGCTGTTCAGATGACGATTCATCATACAATTGACGTTTTTAGCCGGTACACACTGCATCGGCCACAACCAATTACTTCTGTTGAGTCTATACCGTGCAAGCGTATTGCGCCAAGTACGTCTATACTCGATCTAATCAGGAAAAATTAGGGAAAATCCGAGAATAGCTCCCAAATACCATAGTGATTAGCCCGAGAAAGCCCCTAAAATACCATAGTGATCAGGACGAGATATTTTGCTCATGAGTGTAATTGAAGTTGAGAACCTGCTAGAAGCCATCGACGCTAATGCACCTTGCGGTGAAGACTTGGAATACGATCCTGCATTTACCGAGATGGATACTCTGGCCCAAGAAAAACCAGAGCAACAATACGGTGATACCATTATCCCCGCTGAGCCGCCTGATTGGCGTGGTGTCCGCAACGTCGCCCTGGAACTCTTTGGGCGAACCCACGATCTACGTGTAGCGGTCTGCTTGAGTCGTGCCTTACTGGCAACCGATGGCCTCCCCGGATTTGCCGATGGTCTGGCATTGATTGAAGGATTAATCACCCGCTATTGGGATGAGGTTCACCCGCAGCTTGACCCTGATGATGATAACGATCCAACACTGAGGATCAATACGCTTATTACACTGTGCGATCCTGAAACCACCTTGCATGATTTGAGCCAAACCCCTCTGGTTAGCTCACGTGTGCTTGGACATTTCAGCTTGCGCGATATCCAGGTTGCGACGGGTACAGTTACACCTATTGCGAGTGCAAGTAACGAGAATCAATCAGATCAACCCTCGCAAACCAGCATTGATGGCGCCTTTCAGGACGCAGACCTGGAAGCATTACAGGCTATCGCTACAGCCACCGCCAAATCCATAGAGCGCATTGAACGGATTGAAGCTGAGCTCACTGATCGGGTGAGCGTCACTCAAGCGCCTGACATGAGCGCACTTAGAACACAATTAAAGGACATTCAGCACATCCTGGCAGCACAATTGCAAAGACGTGGTGTGTCTGGAGATGTAAAAGCGTATCAAGCCATGGCTGAAGCAGGTGCACCTGAGGTTGCTGGCGCAACAATGGCGACCCAACACCCGGTGGTCAGCGACATTACCAGTCGTGAATCTGAGGTTGCTGGTGTAACAACGGCGACCCAACACCTGGTGGTCGGCGACATTACCAGTCGTGAAGATGCTATTCGCACGCTGGACAAAATCTGTGAATATTTTGAACGCTATGAGCCTTCGAGTCCCGTACCGTTTTTGTTAAAACGAGCCAAAAGCCTGGTGACCAAGGACTTCATTGAAATACTGAATGACTTGACCCCAACAGGAATCGAGCAAGCGAACCTGATTTTTGGTTTACAAGATGATAATTGCAGTGATGACAGCTACAGTTAAAAAGCTGCCAAAGGTCAACACCCCACCGGGCTTACAGCTATCGGTTCGTAAAGGTAGCCATTCAAATTTTCCCAAACCCTTTTAGTTTGAATTGAGGAGACCATACCTTATGGCCATGAGCAGCCAAAAATTTATCGCCCGAAATCGGGCGCCACGCGTACAGATTGAATATGATGTTGAAGTGTACGGCGCTCAGAAAAAAATTCAGATTCCCTTTGTAATGGGTGTAATGGCCGATCTATCGGGCAAACCCGCCGATCCCCTGGCGCCAGTTGCTGATCGCAAGTTCCTGGAAATCGATGTCGATAACTTCGACAGTCGCCTCAAAGCAATGAAACCCCGGACGGCCTTTCGTGTCCCGAACACCCTGACAGGTGAGGGCGAATTAAACGTCGAGCTCACCTTTGAAAGCATGGATGATTTCTCGCCAGCAGCGATTGCCCGCAAGGTTGACTCCCTCAACAAGCTGTTACAGGCACGTGAGCAACTGAGCAACCTGATGACCTATATGGACGGTAAAACCGGTGCCGAGGATTTAATCGCAAAGGTGCTCAATGACCCAGCCCTGTTGCAATCACTCGCGTCTGCACCTAAGCCACAAGATAGCGAACAACCGCCTGCTGACAAGGAGTAATACACCATGGCTGAAACTGATGCAGATACCCAGATCCAACCGGAAATTCAAACCGAAACTGTAGAAAGCAGTGATTTCTCTTCGCTGCTGCAACAGGAATTCAAGCCCAAGTCCAATCAGGCCCAGGAAGCGGTCGAAAGTGCTGTGCGTACCCTGGCAGAACAGGCACTTGAATATACAGCGCTCATTTCCCCGGATGTCCTCAAATCCATTGAATCCATGATCGCAGCGATTGATCACAAACTTGGCGAGCAGATTAATCTGATTCTCCATCATGAGGACTTTCAGCAGATTGAAAGCGCATGGCGCGGCTTGCACTATCTTGTTAACAATACTGAAACGGACGAGATGCTCAAGATTCGTGTCATGAACATCTCCAAGAAAGATCTGCAGAAAACGCTAAAGAAATATAAAGGCGTTGCCTGGGATCAGAGCCCGATCTTCAAAAAAATCTATGAGGAAGAATACGGCCAATTTGGTGGCCAGCCGTATGGTTGCCTGGTAGGTGACTACTACTTTGATCATAGACCCGCTGATGTAGAGCTTTTGCGTGGCATATCACAAATTGCCGCTGCTGCACATACCCCGTTTCTGGCTGCGGCAGCACCAACAACAATGCAGATGGATTCCTGGCAGGAGCTCAGCAATCCACGCGATCTTAGCAAGATCTTCCAAACACCGGAGTATGCCGCCTGGCGTTCATTGCGCGAGTCCGAGGATTCCCGTTACATCGGTTTGGCCATGCCACGATTTCTGGCACGGCAACCTTACGGAGCGAAATCCGATCCGGTTGAGGAATTTGATTTCGAAGAAGATGTGGAAAATGCAAGCCACAACAAATACTGCTGGGCTAATTCTGCCTATGCGATGGCCACCAATATCACGCGCGCTTTCAAACTGTACGGCTGGTGCACCCGAATTCGTGGCATTGAATCCGGTGGTGCCGTCGAGGAACTGCCGACCCATACCTTCCCCACTGATGACGGCGGCGTGGATATGAAGTGCCCGACTGAAATCGCCATTAGTGATCGTCGCGAGGCTGAGTTGGCCAAGAACGGTTTCATGCCGCTGATTCACAAGAAAAACAGTGATTTTGCTGCATTTATCGGCGCCCAGTCGCTACAAAGCCCTGCTGAGTACGACGATCCTGATGCCACAGCAAACGCCAATTTGTCAGCTCGCCTGCCCTATTTGTTTGCAACCTGTCGCTTCGCTCATTACCTCAAGTGCATGGTGCGCGACAAGATCGGTTCATTCAAGGAACGGGAATCCCTAGAACGCTGGCTTCAGGAATGGATCTATCAGTATGTCGATGGTAACCCGGCCATTTCCAGCGATGAAACCAAAGCCATGCAACCCTTAGCGGCTGCCGAAGTGATCGTGGAAGAGGTGGAAGGCAATCCGGGGTATTACACCTCCAAATTCTTCCTGCGCCCACATTATCAGCTTGAAGGTTTAACTGTATCATTGCGACTGGTATCCAAGCTACCCTCGGTCAAGGGCGGTTAATAATGCTTTATCGAGTATGGGCCAGAGTGACTTCCATACTGGCCCGTTTTGGGCTATCACCCATAAAACTACAAAAATAAATCACAAAACCAAAAGGTTATTTTTATTTGGCACACAGCATGCATATTCTCCCATTGAGCGATGGCCTCCTGCTCCAGAGAAATCTGGTACAGACAAGAGGCTATTAATCAGAACAGCGGGTGCTTACCCGTGATAACATAACCTTACCTATATAACTGAGGACACAAAAATGGCTGACCAATTTCTGAAAATCGGCGATGTAAAAGGCGAATGTAAGGACAGCGCATACAAAGAATGGATAGAAGTTCTAAGCTGGTCCTGGGGCGCGAATCAATTAGGTACCGCTTCACATGGTACCGGCCTGGGCTCCAGCAAGGTCAATTTGCAAGACTTTAGCTTCACCATGCATTTTTGCTCCGCCTCACCTGAACTGCTGCTCTCCTGCTGCTCAGGTCACCATTATCCAGAGGCTACACTGGTGATGCGCAAACCAACAGGCAAAGACGGCGGCCAGCAAAAATTCCTGGAATTCAAATTCAAGGATGTCCTGGTCAGCAGCTATCAGACCGGTGGTGTGGGCGATGACTTGCCCGTCGAAAGCTTGACCTTAAATTTCACTAACGTGACCCAGGAATACTTTGCCCAGGACGAGAAGGGTACCACTAAATCCGCCGGTAAAGCGGGTTGGGATGTCAAGACCAACAAGAAAGTCTGAGGACAGAAAACTACCCACCCCGTATCATCCCGGCAGATGCAACAAGTCCGCGCATTCAGCAAGCGTTATCGGCTTGAATGCGCGGCATTTGTTTGAAGCGCAACGTTCAAACACTGGAGTTCCCTGTTAATGCAAGCCGAACAAAGCTTACGTGAAGGCCGCTTGTCCGATGCGCTGTCCGAATTACAGGCGCAAATACGTAAAGATCCTGCCAATGCCAAAAACCGTATTTTTCTATTCCAGTTGCTCGCGGTGCTAGGTCAGTGGGATCGGGCGCTGAACCAATTAAACGTAGTCGGTGAAATGGATGCTTCGGCATTGCCTATGGTACAAACGTACCGAGAAGCGCTGCAATGTGAATCCTTACGCAATGAGGTCTTTGCAGGCAAACGCTCACCGCTGGTGTTTGGTGATCCTGAACCGTGGATGGCATTGCTGCTGGAAGCGCTGCATTTAGCGGCTGATGGCCATCACGCACAAGCCGGCACTGTGCGTGATCAGGCTTTTGAAATAGCCCCCGCCACCGCTGGAACGGTGGATGATCAGACCTTTGAGTGGATCGCTGATGCCGATACCCGTCTAGGCCCGATGCTAGAAGCGATTATTAATGGGCGTTATTATTGGATTCCCTTCCAGCGGATTCACACCATCACGCTGGAACCGCCAACCGATCTTCGTGATTTTGTCTGGATGCCTGCCGTGTTCAGCTGGTCAAATGGTGGTGAAACTGTCGGGCTGATTCCTGCACGCTATCCCGATTCCGGTGCATCGACTGACTCATGCATCCAGCTAGCACGCAAAACCGAATGGCAGCCCTGTGACGCAGGCGGCTATCTAGGTCTGGGACAACGGATATTAGCAACCGATCAGGGTGACCATCCCCTGTTGGACATTCGGCGGATTGATTTAAACGTTGAGGTGATGCTGGCGGAAGCCGCTGAAACTGGCGATGGCTGAACTGACACCAAAAGAACGCCTGCAACCCTCGCTGCTGGATCGTTTGACTGACGACGCACCTGACCAGCCGCAGGAATCCCGTGAACAGCGGGTGTTGTCAATGAGCCGTCTGCGTGACTGTGTATTGCGTGATTTAGGTTGGCTAATGAACGCATCGCGCATGGTCGACAGTGAAGATATCGAGCGCTACCCTTTTGCTGCACGTTCGACCATCAATTATGGCCTACCCCCGCTCTCAGGAGCCACCGCCCGTAGCCTGGACATCAGCGGACTGGAGCAGGCATTACGTCAGGCCATTATTGATTTTGAACCTCGCATTTCACGCACTTCGCTGCGTGTCCACGCCGCACTGACCGAAGAGCGCATGAGCCATAATGCGCTGACGTTTGAAATTGAGGGTGATTTATGGGCGCAACCATTGCCTCAGCAACTGTACCTGAAAACTGAGATCGACCTGGAAAGCGGTCAGGTTCAAATCCAGGAATCCAGCCGACCAAGAGAGCATTGATGGATCCTCGTCTGCTTGAGTATTACAACCGCGAACTTCAGCATCTGCGTGAGCTGGGTGGTGAGTTTGCTCATGAATACCCAAAAATTGCCGGACGTTTGGGACTGGAAGGCCTTGAGTGTGCGGATCCCTATGTGGAACGATTGCTAGAAGGCTTTGGTTTTCTGGCAGCGCGGGTACAACTCAAGATGGATGACGAGTTCCCACGCTTTACCCAACATCTGCTAGAGATCATCTATCCTCATTACCTGGCACCCACGCCGTCGATGCTTATCGCCCAGTTCCAGCCTGACCCGGCCCAGGGGGCACTCAACAAAGGCTTCGTGATTCCACGCGGCGAAAAAATGCGTAGTCTGCTGGCAAAAGGCGAGCAAACCCCCTGTGAATACCTCACTGCGCACGATGTAACCCTGTGGCCAATCAAGCTGGCCGAAGCCCATTATTTTGCTGGCAAGGAGCCGGTGACATCACTTGATTTACCCAATCTACCCAAGGTGCGTGCGGGGATTCGCTTGCGACTGCGAACCACCTTGCCGAGCCTGCCATTCAATAAACTGGCATTAGCGCAGCTACCGCTTTTCTTGAATGGCAGTGATGGCCTGCCAGGACATCTTTATGAACAATTGCTGGCCAATACCGTGATGGTCGTCGCACGCGGCAATCAGCCGGTACCGTGGCATGAAGTGATCGCTGCGCCCGCAATCCAGCGGCTCGGCTTCGAAAATGAACAGGGACTCTTGCCTTATACACCGCCCTCGTTTCAGGGGTATCGTCTGCTGCACGAATATTTTACCTTTCCACAGCGCTACTTATTTGTAGAATTGACCGGCCTGGAAGCTGCGGTACAGCGGTGTCAAACGCATGAACTGGAACTGCTGATCCTGCTTGATCGCGCCGATGCCACCTTGGAAAACACTATCAACACTGACCATTTCAGCCTGTTTTGTGCGCCAGCAATCAACCTGTTTCCCAAACGACTGGATCGCATTCATATCAGCAACCAGGTTGCTGAACACCATGCCGTACCTGACCGTACCCGGCCGATGGATTACGAGATTTATCAAGTCACCAGTGTGACCGGTATCGGTGCTGAAGGTGAAGAGCAGGAATTTCTGCCCTTTTATGCCGACTATGACCGTATTGGCCAAACCAACCACCAGGCCTTCTACGCTGTACATCGCCTACCACGGGTACTATCCAGCCGACAGCAGCGTAACGGCCCACGCTCCAGCTATAGTGGTCATGAAATTTATTTATCATTGGTGGACGCTCACGAAGCGCCTTATCGCAGTAACTTAAGGCAATTGGCGATCACCGCCCTATGCACGAACCGTGATTTACCACTCCATATGCCACTGGGTCGTGGTGACACAGATTTCAGCCTGGCATCCGGTGCGCCTGTTAGCGTAGTACGTTGTCTGGCCGGCCCTACCCGCCCTCACCCTTCTGCTGCCCGCGGTGATATCGCCTGGCGACTTATCAGCCACCTGAGTCTGAATTATTTGTCACTGGCTGACAGCGATGAGCGCCAGGGGGCAGTGGCCTTGCGGGAGCTGCTGGCACTGTATGGCAATATGACTGAATCAGCAATCCGAAAACAAATAGAGGGTGTGCGTTCGGTAAGCGCAAAACCGATTACCCGACGAGCGCCTATCGCAGGCCCAATCGCACTGGCGCGTGGCCTGGAAGTAACGGTTTCCCTGGATGAACTAGCATTTGAGGGCGTAGGAATTTTCTTGCTAGGTGCGGTACTGGAGCAGTTTTTTGCCAAATATGTTTCCTTGAATTCCTTTACCGAAACGGTCATTCGTTCGACTGAGCGGGGTGAGGTGATGCGATGGCCAGCACGGATCGGACAGCGACACACGCTGTAGATACTGTATTAGAGGCATTGCGGCAAAACCCGCAAGCTTTTCATTTTTTTCAGGCACTACGTCATCTTGAGTGTCATTACCATAGCAAGCCACGATTGGGCACATCGATTCGCTTGTCCGATGATCCGATACGTCTGGCGCAAAAACCATCATTGATTTTCGCACCGGCAACACTGGCAGGCTTTGAGCCGGGGGGTGAATACCCGCCACATCTTTATGAATATTTTCTTGGTCTATTCGGACCCCATGGCCCTTTACCGACTCACCTGACCGAATATGCACAAAGTCGGCTGCATAATGAAAAAGATCCAACGTTTGCGCGTTTTGCTGATATTTTTCACCATCGTATTCTTTGCTTCTTCTACCGGGCGTGGGCAAACACTCAACCAACGGTAAGTTTTGATCGCCCCGAATCCGATCGTTTCAACACCTACATTGGTGCTACATTTGGCCTGGGCACACCTTCGCTATGGAAACGGGATGCCGCACCCGATCTTGCCAAATTCCATTATGCTGGCCGTCTATCCTGCCAAACACATCATGCTGAAGGTTTGATCGCCATTTTAAGCGATTCCTTCAAACTGCCCATCAGCATCGATAGTTTCGTCGGCCATTGGCTACCGCTCTCTGAGGAAAGCCGGTGCCGCCTGGGAGAAACGCCAATGACTGGAGCGCTCGGTATCACCGCAGTCATTGGTGAGCGGGTCTGGGATTGCCAGTACCGATTTCGCATCGTAATGGGACCTATGAGCCTAAAGGAATTTCAGCGTTTCCTGCCCGGTAGCGACAGTCTACGGCGCCTGGTCGCCTGGGTACGTAATTACATGGGTGAAGAGCTATTATGGGATGTCAACCTGATCCTTCGTAAGGATGAGGTGCCTCCTCTAAAACTGGGTGAAGAAAGCCGTCTGGGCTGGACAACATGGTTGACCAGCCAACCGCTGGCGCATGATGCAGACAATCTGAAGCTGGATGCTGTCAACTACTGCACTTAAATAACCCCTTCCAATTCAGGCAATGCCGGTAGCATCAAAAACCCGCAGACCCGCGTTCTTGTTGATTACTGGCGACTGTTGTAGCAACACCGGGCACATACAGCGTGATCCCCTCCGCACAAGCGTGACGAAAAATCAGGCAAGACCAGTGCATAACGAACCGCAGAATAATTTATAACACCGCTATCAATAACCACCGGAGTGCAAAGCCATGGCCGAAATCAGTCGTGTTGCATTGTTTGGAAAACTAAACAGTATCGGTTACAAAGCTATCGAAAGTGCCACCGTCTTTTGCAAGTTGCGCGGCAACCCCTATGTTGAGCTGGTGCATTGGCTGCATCAAATTCTGCAATTACCGGATTCAGATGTACACCGGATTATCCAGCACTTCGATCTTAACCCATCACGACTTGCCAAAGATTTCACCGACTCACTGGATCGCCTGCCACGTGGCGCAAGCTCAATTTCCGATCTCTCTGCGCATGTCGATGCAGCAGTAAAAGAGGCATGGACGTACGCAACGCTGATGTTTAATGATACCCAGGTACGCACCGGGCATTTGCTGATCGGGATTCTGAAAACAACCGATTTACGCAATACGCTACCTGCGATTTCCCGTGAATTCGACAAGGTTAAACTCGATACGCTTATTGAGCACTTCAGTGATATTGTTGCAACATCCCCGGAAAATGACCTGCGCGCCAATGACGGCTCACAAATCGGCGGTGGTGCCGCACCAGGAGAAGCCAGTGACGCGCTGGCTCCGGCGCCTATGGGTAAACAGGACGCACTGCAACGCTTTTCGGTGGATCTGATCGAGCGAGCACGTAGTGGTGAACTCGATCCGATTGTGGGACGTGACGAGGAAATCCGCCAGATTGTTGACATTCTAATGCGCCGCCGCCAAAACAATCCTATCCTGACCGGCGAGGCCGGTGTTGGCAAAACGGCTGTGGTCGAAGGTTTCGCTCAGCGTATTGCTACTGGCGATGTCCCGCCCCCCCTTCAGGACGTGACGCTGCGCATGCTGGATGTCGGTTTGTTGCAAGCCGGTGCCAGCATGAAGGGCGAGTTTGAAAATCGCTTGCGACAAGTCATTGATGAGGTACAGGCTTCACCCAAACCGATCATTCTGTTCATCGATGAAGCGCATACACTGGTGGGTGCAGGTGGTGCAGCAGGCACCGGTGATGCCGCCAACTTGCTCAAACCGGCGCTGGCACGAGGCAAACTCAGAACAATTGCAGCCACCACCTGGGCTGAATACAAAAAGCATATCGAAAAAGATCCGGCACTGACCCGCCGCTTCCAGGTGGTGCAAGTGGATGAACCCGGTGAAGGAAAAACCATCATGATGATGCGTGGTATGGCTTCAACCATGGAGCAGCATCATCGGGTGCAGATTCTTGACGAAGCGCTGGAAGCAGCTGTCAAGCTATCGCACCGTTATATCCCTGCTCGCCAGCTACCCGATAAAGCGGTCAGTCTGCTTGATACCGCTAGTGCCCGTGTAGCCATCAGCCTGCACGCGGTACCTGCCGAGGTTGAGGATTGTCGTCGTCGTATTGAAGGCTTGCAAACCGAACTGGAAATAATCGGACGCGAAATGGCTGTCGGTATCGACGCGACCCAGCGCCAAAAAGATGCCGAGGAAAAACTGCACACCGAAAAAACAGGGCTTGCGGAACTGGAAACACGCTGGCAAACGGAAAAAGATCTGGTCGATGCCATCTTGGGTTTACGCGCTCAATTGCGTGGTGACGGTGGCACAGTGGATGCAGTTGCAACAGACGGTGAGAATGACAGTGATCCAGCAGATGCGATAAAGGAACCTGACCCACAACGACAAACCTGGCTGGATGAGTTACGTGAATTGCTCGATAAACTGCATGAATTACAAGGTGAAAGTCCACTGATTTTACCCAGTGTTGATGGACAAGCCGTAGCCTCCGTGGTTGCTGACTGGACAGGTATTCCGGTCGGGCGCATGGTTAAAAATGAAATCGAAACGGTGCTTGGCCTGGCTGACATCCTCAATCGCCGCATCATCGGCCAACGGCACGCACTCGACATGATTGCTCGCCGGATTCAGACCTCACGTGCGGCGCTGGATAATCCCAATAAACCGATTGGTGTGTTTATGCTGGCAGGCCCTTCCGGTGTTGGTAAAACGGAAACGGCGCTGGCACTGGCCGAGGCTCTGTACGGTGGTGAACAAAATGTTATCACGATCAACATGAGTGAATTTCAGGAAGCCCACACCGTATCGACACTTAAAGGCGCGCCTCCCGGTTATGTGGGTTATGGCGAAGGTGGTGTCTTAACTGAAGCTGTGCGCCGTCGTCCCTACAGTGTGGTACTGCTGGATGAGGTGGAAAAAGCCCACCACGATGTCCATGAGATTTTCTTTCAAGTCTTTGATAAAGGCTGGATGGAGGATGGTGAAGGACGACATATTGACTTCAAAAACACACTGATCCTGCTAACCACCAATGCGGGCACTGACCTGATTATGGGGATGTGCAAGGACCCTGATCTTTTACCTGATCCTGAGGGTCTGGGTAAGGCTTTGCGCGAACCCTTGCTGAAAGTTTTTCCACCTGCTCTGCTCGGTCGTTTGGTCACCATTCCCTATTACCCACTCAGTGACGAGATGATTGGTGATATCGTCCGTCTGCAACTGGGGCGGATTCAGCAACGGATTTTGGAAAACCATAAAGTCCCGTTTGAATACGATGATGATGTAGTCAAGCTGATCGTTAGCCGTTGTACTGCACTGGAAAGCGGTGGGCGCATGATTGATGCCATTCTGACTAATACGGTATTACCGGCTATTAGTCAGGAATTCCTGAATCGAATGGTCGAGGCCAAACCCATTGAACGTGTCAAAATAAAAATCGATGAAGGTGAGTTTGCCTACGACTTTGAGTAGTGGATGACACGGCTCGGAATGAATCGTTCAAGATGAACCTTGTTCAACCCGTTTTGAGCCGCTCTCAAAAAAAACCACACTGGAGTAAATTACTTCTAAACCATTTTAATTGGCATAGAACTATGCATAGAACTGACTTAGAAGATGCAATATATAAATTCTTTCCATGAACTATTTTACTATTATTTGGCCATATGCTTGGATTGGAAGATGAGTACAAAAAAGGACATGCACACAGTAAGGACTACCGTTCAGTAATGAACAGCGGCGAAACCATTCTGGCTCGTCACGATACTACTCATATGAAATGGCTAAATGATAAACTCAAAAAAAATGGCATCAAATAAGATAAAAAGTCGATGGTTCAGTATACTGCTAATTCTTGTAATAGCTTCTTGTGTCTGGGGTGATGATATGAACAAGCTAGACGGATTGTGGCAAAACATTCTGAGCAGTACAGATGCTAATGCTGAATACACAGCTGTAGAAGCACTATGGAAACATATCGCTAATGCTCGCTTACAGGTTGCTATTAATGTAATCGAAGATAATGGCAATGAAATTGATATCATGGACTATACAGATCGGTCTTCGATTAAAAAAGTTGCTGTTAATTTATCTAAGGGTGATAAGGAAAATATAAATGTTTGGACACCAATTGATCCAGAAAATATTTATATATTATTCCGAGAAAAATAAATTTCAAATAACTTTGTCTGAACAATATATTTGGTTTGTTTATTTTTGCAGGCAAGTCAAATTTTTGAGGTGCAGGAAAGCATTTTCAACCAAATGCCGTAATTTGTAGAGGTCTTCATCCTGTTCGTGTTGAGTCTTACGGTTTTTCCCCAGTGGTATAACGGCTGTCATTCCCTGATGTTCAGCCTGTTCAGAAATGGCATTACTGTCATAGCCGCCAGGCGGCCAGCCTGGATGCAATCTGCACGGGTACCTTTTGTAATAATAATTCTGACCGGCATACCCTGCGCATCTACGGCCAGATGTCTCCTGGTGTCAAGCCCCCTTGTGTGCAAAACCTATCCTGATTCCCGCCCCTTGCACCCACCGCATGCGGGTGGACATTGAAGCGGAGCAAGCGTGCTTGCGCGGCAGAAACACCGTTTGGCTCCAGTGACGTGTTGCGACGCAAGCCGCCAGGTGACTGGAGCTAAGCGGCGCTTTATTAGCGTCTGCTTGAGCTTTTTGTTAGGTGACCTTTTGTGCCATAAAATGTTGCCACTGCTGAGGCGAAAAACGATATGGCCAAGATTCCGCCTACGACTAAATAACTTTGCATAGTTACGGATAAGGAATGTATTACAATATCAGCGATTACGACTCCCAAAAGACCACCATATAAAGAGAACAGAATGACAACATGCTTTTTGTATTCAGCCGTACCCGCATAAACACGAAAGACTCGATAAGCAGTCCAAATACCAACCATAAACAAAACCGGACAAGCAAAAAGAAAAGCTTTCCCAGCGCTATTAATATCTGAGTCACTTTCCATAAAAATGCTGCTGATATCCAAGAATATAAACAGTAGTCGGTAACAGATAAAAAGTAGTGTTATCAAAATAGATGTGGCAAGGATGGTGTTTTTCATATTACAGCACCTTCCAGAACCATATTTCCTTTGATTTGCTATAATCTGAGAACCTTCCCTCCCATGAGAATCCTGCTTGAATTCTCACCCGGGTAAACCAGTCGGTCAGCCGTGATCTGTTCCAAAGGTCAATATGATCACCACTTCTATTTCTAAATGACTCGCCATTTCTTCTCCAGTAATCCTTGAAGAATATTATATCCTTATGTACGGCCAGCTCATTTTTGAACTTACTCGGATCTATTTTTTGAACCTTGCCTAATCCGGCAATTGGATATTTTGTTAATCCGTTTGCTAATTCCTCTGCTGCCAGAACATGGCTGGCAGATTTCTTGTGATGCCAGCAATGACATGCCCCAGGAATATTAGCCACATTAACTCCACATGCTGACAATGCCACACCGACCCTTATGGCACACTGATCCGAGAAATTTATTTTCCCAGCAGTTGTGCATAGACTATCCTCACCAGTTATCATCGGGTGGGTGGCTATCCCACAGTCTTTTAAACGTATTAACCCGGCGGGCATTAATATACTGCTCTTCAAAGTTAAATATACGTAAATTCATGTGGTTAAAATATTAAGATAAAGCCTATTTGCCCGCCGGGTTAATAAGCATGTTTTCTCCTTTTTCACCTAATCGCGGAGCTGAGCTACGCTCCAGTCACCTGGCGGCTTGCGCCGCAACAAGTCACTGGAGCCGACTGCGGTGTTTCTGCCTCGCAAGCATGCTTGCTCCGCTTCAACATCCTCGCGGCTCAGCTCCGCTGATTATGTAGTTTATTTATACTCGCCAATTATTTTAATTAAACCAACTATATTGGTGTTTAAATCTTCAAGATCTTCAGCAGGAATCCACCATTCTGTATGGTTCGATCCACCAACTTGTTGAATATCATACTTGTCAATAAATTCTTTCTTGACCTCAAACTTTGTTACATAGCCAACTTTGCTATCCTTGATGTTCCATTTTATAGCAATTTCTTTTGCATATTCTTCATTTGTAACAGGATAAAAAATTGGTTGCTCGGGTAAGCGAGGTGGCCACTTTTTATAACCGCTTTTTTTCACAAGATCTAACTCTTTTGGGCCTGTTGGCCTGTACAATGTAACTGTTTTCATACGATTAAATCATTAATATTGTGTTTATGTTCGGATAATGCATGATCTTTTTTGGATTCTTCATTGATTCTGTTCTGCTTTTCTACATAATCGCGGAGCCAGGCAGCGCGCTTTATTAGCGTCCGCTTGAGCTTTTTGTTAGGCCATACCTAACCGATAACCACCCGAAAATCAGGGACACCACTAAACCAAGGATAATGAATATATTGAAGTTTCTTTGCTGGTCTGATTCAGATTTATATAAGATTACACCCATATTTTCGAGAATATATCCAGACACATAGGCAAGACAAAAACTCACCAATATTCCTGCTACGGCACCAGCCAAGAAGAGCAGAAATTTTTTCATTTTGAAACCTCAAAGAAGCGTACTTTCTTTGAATTTCTAAAGTCAGACCAATACCCTGAAATAACTATGCTGAACCTCGTCCTCAACCACGAACCCAAACCTGTTTCGGATTTAGAAAACGACAGGGGTGACGACGGCAGCAGGCACGATACAGGTAGCGCTGGCGGCCGTCTTCGGTACGGCCGTTTTTCACTGGTCGGTCGCTTTGGCAGTAAGGGCAATGCAGGGTTATTTTAACCATCGGTTCTACGCGTACGTATGAATGACATCATAGCCTGTACAAAATCACCCAAAATTGAGCCACTACCAAATCATTATATCCTGTGGCGGGATTCCCTGCCTCGCAGGAAATCCTGAATTAATCAATACTTCAATGATTAGCGTCCATAACTTTCGGTATCAGCCTTGCGGTCCTTGATAATCACCTCACCTTTGGGTGACATTTCGACCGTATAGGTAATCAAATCCATCCGCTCTTCCTGAGAAATCGACACGGTATAAACCCAAGTCGCATCTTGCTTAATCTTTGAAATACCACCACCGCCAACAGGCTTGTAGGTTTCACTTAGATCGTTGAGGATCGCCTCAATAATACAGCGTGATCGTGCAATGGCATTTGCAGTACAGTCAGTCGTTGATGACATATCAACAGTTCCTTCGCTAGACGCAAACGATTGTCCGAGTGTGAGATTGTAGACCCCGCAAATAAGCGCGAAAAATAAACCAGCACCTGTGCAAAGTCTTCTATGGCATAGCTTTGGGGAATGTGATTCACGCGATACCATCGTCTAGGCCGAGTAGTAATTGCCGCATTTGCACGCACCTCAGCTTCAGTACGCGGATAGTGGCGTTTCATTTTGGGCACCCAATCACCTGAAGTAAAATCAAGTCCCGTGTATGTGGTACCGATCAACGTGTTTACGGTGGCAGTCAATGATCGGTTAACTGATGGTTTGCGGACTGCCCCTTTACCTGTTATTTCAGCAATTGCCATCCGTCAAGGATAGGCATGGACAGGTCTTAATTATACATGCCCGACCCCATGACGGAGTTAAGTTCTTGATCCGATGCGCCATAGCATGCCGTAGCATTGGTGTTACCGGACACAGGGCAGCGAGATGTGTCCTCAGTAGTATGACCCAGCCCAAGAAGATGGCCAACTTCATGCACATGAGCCTTCTGCATGATCTTGTTACCCTTACTGTCGTTCGCTTTATGGGTCGACTTTGTGTCGCGGCTGTCATAAAGAGTGGAATGCGATCCAAACCAGGGTTCGTTCCTGGCCAGTCGCACGACATCAATCACATGATGATGGACAGTTCCAGCAGTTGCATCCGCCCCTATCAGCTTAAACCGGCAATAGATATTGTGACGGTACTTAACTCCACCATCAGTAAACTCTAGGATCGGAAAATTATTCACTAGCCAGAATTTGCCGTGCCAGAATCTCTCAGCCGCCCTAATAAAATTATTCTTCCATTGTGACCACGAGGCTGGAGTCCACTTAATGATATCTCTAGCAGTTTCAGTGGCTCTGCCATAATCATGGTAAGTACCTTTTGCGGCACCCCCTGCTGGATTAATTTGCCGAAATCCAAGTTTCATAGTTAACGTTAGATCTGCATTATTATATGCAGATCACAAACAGTCGTATCCAATTCCGCGTCGAAAGTCAGAAAACTTTTAGCCGTCTTTTTCTTGAGTGGCCCGGTCATCACACTCCTCCTAAATTAGCCCTTGTATACAATGTAATGCAAGACAGAAAAATCAATCGCTTTCTCAGCCAAGTTTGGAAAACCATCAAAGCGATGGATAGCCTGGCTTCAGGCCGTAGTAAAGCATTTATCATACCATCGCTACTACTCTTTTGATAAACAAAGGCATTCTCAAGAAATCGGGTCATATTAACCTAAATATAGCGGTGCTCTTGACCGGCTCATATTGACTTATTAATTCGGCAGGCAAACAGATTTTATTTTAATATTTTAACCATCTGGATTTACGTATAGTTAACTTTGAAGAACAGTATATTAATGCCCGCCGGATTAATCATTGAGGTCAATATGATTGTTTTCTATTATTTAGGGGAATTTATAAATCCCTTGCGCTTTGCTGATGAAATCTTCCTATTTGTCTATGACAGTATGTTTTGACTGGAAGTAGCAGATGAAATGAGTATATGGCCGGGCGGCGATGGACATTACAAGGGCAGGAATTGTTCACCGAATGGCTAGATGTCGAAGAGCCGAGGCGGCCATTCTGGATCATTGAGTTCAACGATCATGAAATAGTGTTACGCTGGATACGGCAAGAGGGTCGTAATCTGCCATTCATATTGCAGCATAACCTACTTGCATCAGATCAAGGAAACACTTCGGATGAACCGCAAAGAACGTAGGGCACTTGCCCGCAAGAGTGCAGGCTCAAAAACAGCGGCTGCAACGGAATTCGTGGCTCAAGCGATTCAGTTACAGCAGCAAGGCCGACTTGACGAGGCAAAGAAACTGTATCGCAAGACGCTTCAACGCGATCCATATCAAGTCGATGCACTGCATTTTCTAGGTGTCATGGAAGCACAGCAGGGTCGCTATCAACAGGCCGTTGACTTGATTCACCGAGCGTTAGCACTCAATCCACAGTACGCCGATGCCTGGAATAATCTCGGCAATATACTGGCTACCACCAAGCAACCCGATGAAGCGGCTCAGGCTTATAGACGGGCCATAGAGTTTGCTCCTGAAAATGCCAGCGCCCATTGCAATCTCGGCGCAATGCTACGCCAGGGCAAGCAATATGCTGAAGCTGAGGCGGCCTGCCGACAGGCCATTGCCTTAAATCCACAGATGGTTGAAGCGCTCTTCAACCTCGGTAAAGTACTGACCGCACAGGACCATTATGAGCAAGCAGTAGACACGTATCGTGAAGTGCTACGCCTGCATCCAGGCTACATACCCGTTTATCGAGCGCTGGGTATATTGCTGTACCGTATGGGACGCAGTGAGGATGCTATTCATTTATACCAGGACTGGCTGCGACAAGATCCAGACAATGCCATTGCACAGCACATGCTGGCTGCACATTCCGGGCAAGCCATACCCGATCGGGCAACAAATTACTATGTTCAAAATCTGTTTGATGATATGGCTGACCACTTTGACGAACACCTGGAGCGACTGGATTATCAAGCACCCACATTGGTTGGCCAACTGGTCTCTCGCACCATGGGAATACCTAAACCATCGCTAACTGTACTGGATGCTGGATGTGGTACTGGCTTATGTGGTTCATTCCTGCGCCCTCACGCCAACCATTTGACAGGTGTTGATCTATCACCACGCATGGTGGAGCGGGCACGAGTACGTGGCGATTATGACGAATTGAAGGTTGCAGAACTCACGACATTTCTATGCGAAACACCCAATACCTATGACCTGATCATTTCAGCGGATACTTTGGTGTATTTTGGCGACCTGCAACCTGTAGTTACTGCTGCTGCCAACGCATTACAGCCAGGAGGCTGGCTGATGTTTACTACCGAGCGCCACACCAACTCAATGATCAAAGAAGACTTTCACCTTGAAGCAAGCGGTCGTTACAGCCATTCTGAGGACTATCTGTGGCAGATATTGACCCAGGTTGGCATGGAAATTGATACTCTGGAAACTGTGAATTTACGTATGGAGGGTGGACAACCTATCATTGGTTTCCTGGTATCTGCTCACAAATAGTCGAGGCCGTTCTCATAATTCACACGTTAACTTGCAGTAAGAGAGCAACTAAAAAATGCGTATCAATAAAACTTTATTTATTCATGGCTGTATAATAACTAAAAAATTACTTATTCAAAATGAAAAATCACCAAATAGACTCTAATATTTTCAGAGATATCATGGCTATCTTATGAAAAAATCAGTTACTTTATTTTGCTCATTACTTTTAATTACTACTATAACAGGATGCGATGTGATACCTAGTAAATATCAAATTGCCAATTCAATTAAAATTAACCAGGAGTGGGTTGAAATACACCCTGATCCTCCACTGGTTGTTAGCAAACAAATTCAAAATATTTCAATTGAAGTGCCTGACTTACCTAAATGGGATATTCGTCCAGAAAGTGTATCTTTCATTATGCCCGATGGGAAAGCTATAAAAATAGAAGTGGAGCTTATCACACAAGATGGCAAAACTTTTAAGCTAGAAGAAATCGGTTTAGGGCCCGGCTTAATGTTTTCAAACAAGCCTGATATAACAGCAGACTCTACCGCATCCCGATTACCTCAAGGCATGGTATTCACTACCGTCCGTATACGTGCTGATCGCACCTTACAAGGCGGTCAAGTATTATGGATTTGTCTCACTAACTATTAAAGGACTCCACGTCATGCTGCTCAGCATTAATGATCTTGAACCGGCAGATATTCTGCTTTCCACAGGCAAAAGCGTTGTATCCACAGCAATCCGTGGGGGCACGATGTCACGCTATAGCCATGCTGCACTTTATATAGGCAATGGACAAGTTATCGAATCAATTGGCAGTGGTGTTACTCAACAAAGCCTCAGCAGTGCGATGAGTGATGACACCCTGGTAACTGTATATCGGCGAATAAACATGCGGGATGCACAAGCAAAAAAAGTGATTCAATATGCCAAGGCACAGTTGGGAAAAAAATATGATGCAGCAGGTGCAATCGGTGGTGGAGTAACGTCAGCATCAGGGGTCTTTATTGGTATTTTCCTTGGTCCTTTAGTCACTACTGCCGCCGTTGGTGCCGATTTATTGAACCGCCATAATCCAGAAGCAGCTTTTTACTGCTCGGAACTTGTAGCTATCGCGTTTGAGAAAGCAGGTGTTCCGCTTGGTTCTGGAGCAGCCAGTACGACTCCCGCCGATATTTCACGTTCGCATGTCCTGAATTATATTGGCGACCTAAAGAAAAGCGCTTAACACCCATTACTCAATCGCAAAGAGTATTTAGATAGTGTCGTCAAACTAATGAGCCTATAAAGATGCGCCAATACGATACGTCTCACTACAAATTTCACCAGCGTGTTGAAAATGCGTTCCTGTTCCTGCATCTCAAAAGGTGGCGCGGCATAGCCACCATCCGCCATGCTAAAAACACCGCTTTATTCCTTGTCGCCGTCTACATCCGGCGCATTGGCTTAACAGAGTAAAAAATTTGACGATACTATACAATTAGCCATGTACTACCAGTTACCTGGGTGTTTGAAGAGAGATTTTGAGCGACAATAATTATGATTGAACAATCTAAAGAACCCTCCCCTGAAGGTGCGGATGTCGTCGCAACACATGATATATCATCCGAAAAAATCACAGCGGCCTTGAACGAGGCATTAGAATGGCACCGCAAAGGTAATCTCGGTCTGGCACAAACGGCTTATAAGCGTGTACTCGCCCTGCAACCCCGCCATCCTGAGGCGCTAAACTTTCTGGGTATCTTGTTACAACAACGCAAGCAATCTACACAAGCGGAACAGTCGATCCGTAAGGCGATACACTGCGCGCCCCACTACGCCGCTGCCTACACCAACCTCGGCAATGTGCTGCTGGTTCAGCGGCGGCACGAAGAAGCTATTGCTGCATACCAGCAAGCTATCAGACTACGCGTTGATGAAGTGGATGCCTGTGTCAACCTGGGTGCGATATTACGGGGTATGGGGCGGCAGGAAGAAGCACTCGCCGCCTATCAACAGGCCAGCCAGCGAAAGCCTGGTGACCCCGGGATCCACTTTCGACTCGCGACATTACTGGCAGAACAAGGCCATTCTGAGCAGGCCATTGAAACGCTATGGATTACCCTGCGACACAACCCCACTCATGAAGACGCTATCAAGCTCATGGGTAATTTACTGCACGCTGCTGGGCGAAAAGAGGAAGCACGGGAACTGATCGGCAAGACTGTATTTCAACTGGGTGGCACTGAGAAAGCACTATCCCTCTTACAACACTGGCTACACTTGATGCCAGATGATCCAATCGCTCAGCACCGCCTGTCAGCCTGGTTTGGCGGTGACACACCAGAGCGTGCATCGAATGCGTATGTCACTGACTTGTTTGATCGTTATGCCGACAGCTTCGATAGTCACTTGCAGGAACTGGGCTATCAAGCACCGACCGTACTCGCTGAATACCTTGCCGAAAATCTGGATGCACCGACCGGTGAGTGGCATGTACTAGATGCAGGTTGTGGCACCGGATTATGTCAGGCTTTTCTACGTCCCTACGCACAAAACCTGGTTGGTGTCGATTTATCGTCACGAATGCTGGATAAGGCCCGCGAACGAGGTGGCTACGACCAATTAGTGGCGGCTGAGCTGACCGCTTTCCTTAATACAAAATACGACTGCTACGACCTGATCCTATCTGCCGATACGCTAGTATACTTTGGTAATCTGACCGATGTGATAAACGCCGCAGCGCATGCATTACACGCAGGAGGCTGGCTAGCGTTCACAGCAGAAAAAGCTTCAACCGATAGCGCGCCCAGTGACGGCTTTCATCTAGATCGCAGTGGCCGTTACAGTCACACCGCTGATTATCTGGTACAGACACTCCTGGCTGCGGGCATGACCACTCCATCAATCGTAGAGACGACGCTACGCCAGGAAGGTGACGAACCCGTGACAGGTTATGTGGCATTAGCACAAAAACCCGTTGCCGAACCACCAGCAAACTGAAGCATATTGCCATATCTACTTTTAATCTTACTAAATTTAACTCAACAACCCTTGATTATAAATCGAGGGGTTAACAATCCGGGTCAACTTGAAATTGACTATCGTCGTGGACTGGCTCACCTTCCTGCGCATTGATGTACTCATCAATTATCTCATCGGTGATCGTCCCCGAACTGACAGCACAGTACTCCCGCACCCACAGAGTCCAACCCTCGGGACTGTCTGCGTAAATGCGGAAACTCCTGCAACAACGCCCAGGAACTCGCACCCTTGCGCCATTTCACTATATCGCTGACCATCTGCATCGGGCGGTAGCTGATCAATACATGCACATGTTCCTTCGCCACTTTGCCCAAGATACTATAAAGATCATGTTCCATCGCGATCTGACGCACCCGATCCCGAATTCACTTCGCTCGCTTGCGGTACTTGTACTTCGATACCCCAATCAGATGATCGTGCTTGCTATGGCTACCTTGTCTGTCATATCGCATACGCGACGATTTCGTAACACTTCCCCTCACCTGAAGGCGAGGGATTTTTTTATCCTTGGGGCATTAACATATTCCCATAAGCTGGATTCTTGACAGCTGCAATACTATCTTGACGCCTGTTCGTGGAAATTTGCTATTGTAGAACCCTCGGTTAGCATCGTATTAACGCCTACAATTCCCACGGCTTTACACCCAATTCCAGGAGAGGCTCTGATGGTCGAATTCGAAGAAATACAGCAGTTGATCAGCGAGATGTTGCAACTAGGCGACCGAGCGCAGTCGCTTGAACCTGATAGCCCGCTGCTCGGCAGTATCCCTGAATTCGATTCAATGGCGGTAACCAATCTAATCAGTATTTTGGAAGAGCAATTTGATATCGAGATTGCCGATGATGAGGTAAGCGCTGAAACCTTTGAAACTTTTGGTAAAGTTCATGAATTCGTACGTGATAAAATGACAGCCAGAGCCTGAATAGGCGGCGATGGCATATGACTTCCGCTTTGCCGCTATGCCACCTTGAGATTGCAGGTGCATCCTTACGCTGGCCAGGTTTGTAGCGAGACGTATCGTACTGGCGCACCTGCATGGGCTCATTAGCTTGATGGCACGACACTATCAAAAGTGACTGCTTCTTACTTCTCCTTCCTGGCAGTCGATTTTGGGGCGTTCACAGCCGTATCGGCAAGTAATATTTCTTCATCGTCTGGGAGCTCATCTTCATCATTCCCCAGCAACACAGACTCACCCATATCCTCAACCACGATGGCTTTTGGCAAAGCTTCCGGTCGGAGTATGATACCAGCCAGCGGCGGCAGTGTGATACTTAGTGAGTACGGCTGTTCCATCCAGGGACGGTCCTCGGCAATTAGCTGCACACCACCATTACCAACACCGCTACCGCCGTAGAAATGGGAGTCTGAGTTGAGAATTTCCGTGTAACGACCCTGACGCGGTACACCAATACGGTAATCACGACGTGGCACTGGCGTGAAATTGATGATTACCGCCAGGAAATCATCATCCTTCTTGCGAAGATAGCTTATAATGGATTGTTCTGCATCGTGGCAGTCTATCCAGTTAAAACCTTGTGACTCAAACTCATAGTAATATAACTCAGGACTCTCGTGATACAGGCGGTTTAGGTCTCGAACCAACAGCTGCATACCCTGATGGAAACCAAATTCAAGTAACCACCAATCCAGCGGCTGGGCACTGTTCCACTCACTACCCTGACCAAACTCAGTACCCATAAACAAGAGCTTCTTACCCGGATGGGTGTACATATAGGTGTATAGCAGCCGCAGATTGGCAAAGCGCTGCCACTCATCGCCTGGCATCTTGTTCAGCATTGAGCCTTTGCCATGCACCACTTCATCATGAGAGAACGGCAGCATGAAATTTTCAGTGAAGCAATACAACATACTGAAAGTCAGTAAGTCATGGTGATATTTACGATGTATCGGTTCCTGTGATATGTAGCGCAAGGTGTCATTCATCCAGCCCATATTCCACTTGGTGCTAAAACCCAGCCCTCCCAGATAAGCCGGGCGAGTCACTTGGGGCCAGGAGGTAGATTCCTCTGCCGCGACCATCACACCTGGATGCTCACTATGCACCACAGTATTCAGTTCACGCATAAACTCAATCGCTTCCAGATTTTCACGCCCACCGTACTTGTTAGGAATCCACTCCTCGCGGGAATAATCCAGATACAGCATTGATGCCACAGCATCGACCCGTAACCCATCAAGGTGAAATTCTTCCAGCCAGTACAGTGCACTGGATAACAGGAAGTTTTTAACCTCGTAGCGACCATAGTTAAAAATCAACGTAGACCAATCAAGGTGCTCGCCGAGTCGCGGGTCAGCATGCTCAAACAGCGGCTCACCATCGAAACGCGCCAACCCATGGGCATCCTTGGGAAAGTGTGCAGGTACCCAGTCAAGAATCACACCCACATTATTAACATGACAATAATCAATAAAATAGCGGAAATCTTCCGGTGTTCCAAAGCGGCTCGTCGGAGCGTAATAACCGGTAGTCTGATACCCCCAGGACGCATCATAAGGATGTTCGGTAATGGGCAATAATTCAATATGGCTAAAACCCATTTCCTTAACGTATTCAATCAGCTGAACCACTAGTTGCCGATAATTTAAAAACTCGCCCTCCGGTCCGCGACGCCATGAACCAAGATGCACCTCATAGACAGACATCGGTTGGTGCAACCAATCCAGATCTTTCCGTTTCTCCATCCATTCCCTGTCGTTCCAAACAAATTGATTTATTTGAGGGACAAGGTTAGCCGTGCTGGGACGCAACTCAAAATGCTGACCATAAGGGTCGGATTTCAGGAAAGTTTCACCACTATGACGATTACGAATCTCAAACTTGTACAAATCACCGGGATACAGGTTGGGAATAAAGAGCTCCCAGATACCACTGCCACCACGTACCCGCATTTGATGGACACGTCCGTCCCAGTTATTAAAACTACCAACTACACTAACCCGCTCAGCGTTCGGTGCCCACACAGCAAACAGCACCCCTGTGACACCATCCGTTTCATAAACACGTGAACCCAAAAACCGGTAAGCATGCCAATGCTTACCTTCACCAAAAAGGTAAAGATCCAAATCGCCCAGTTGTGGCGGAAAGCAATAAGGATCGTGAGTGATATGCTCACGGCGGTCAGAATCACGCCAAATGAGACGGTAACGCTCAGGAATTTCTCGAGGTTTACCACGCCACTCAAACAAATCCGTGTCAAGAATGCGTGTCATGGGTAAATTGCCCTCGGCAATATGTACTTCCTCGGCATAAGGCAGGTAGACACGTACCACAACCTCCTTATCTCCAGGGTGGCGTCCCAATACTGAAAAAGGATCGTGATGTCGCGCTTCAATAATACGTTGAAGCTCGGAATTGAGTTTCGGACTCGTCACTTTTTTCATCCTGTTATGTTGACGGCTAGACTCTGCAGAGTCGTGTGCTTATCGCCTGTTGTTAGTACCCGAAAGCAAATTCATAAGTATCATCGCTCAGTTGGCTTGGCATATGCACTTTAAATATACGATCCAAAAACCAGGAGGCGAATACCATAAGAAAATTGATTATTGAGTATAACGCCGAATCGCTTATATTGAGGTGCTGTGCATCAGGACTCCATTAGGACTCCATTATAGTTAATCGTGCCTGCTACACCCACTTGTCGCTTAAACCCAAACCAGGGTGGTTAGTGATTCCCTGCGGCAAACAGAGCGCCCTAGCACCCCTATGTAGGCACTTAAGCGTGCTGAACAGGCAACCTGACTGGGACCTCCTGACATTTAACTTCCGTTTGCAATAGTGTAAGGCTGAACGGGTAGCAACTCAAAAAAATTATCTATTGCAGAAAATCCGTTTGGCGACCTCGGCGGCTCCGTAGAATCGGGCGTTGATATTGCGAGTAAACAGGCAATACCATACTGCTGTGCTGAACGCAAAATAGAAACCGTATCATCAACCAGCAGGGCTGTCTTTGGACTGAAGGGTTCAATCTTGCGCAAGTGCCACCAAAAGTCCTGTTGCTCTTTAACCCGGCCAAAATCATGGGCGCAAATAATATATAGTGCCAAAATACCGAGCTAAATGTGTTCTCTCCATATTTCAACACCAGGTTTTTCAGATATGCATTAATCACCAGCACAGTCGCTTATCCGCTACACGCACCGCCTCCAGCAGATCAGGACCATGGGGATGCGGCTTAATCAGATGGGCGATCTCCTGTTTAGGCAGGACGATATCGGGATCCAGCTCCTGACTCTATGCAGTCCAGTCGATATCATTGCCGCGTTCCCTTCACTGCTTGAGTTCGCGCCACCACTTCGGCAGACGCTTGCATCAGGGACACCCTGTATTGCTCAGCATCGCCTATTAGGCACCAGGTAGCACCAGAAGTGATTATCGAGCCGTAAATCGAACATAGTACAGTACCGCCCATATCAAGCAGGACAGCTTCAATAGGCGACCAGGGCAAAAAGTCCACCATATGCCACTCCATTAGCAAACCGCCTAGATTAGGATTAAATTGTGTAAAATTAGAATAAATAGGCGTTAAGAATAAAAGGTTCAACCTTACCGACGAGGTTGGAGCGGAGTAAACAGGACACGATTTTGCCCACTACTGCCGTATAGCCCCGAAATTAAAAATACAGGTATTAATTACTATTTAAAATTGTGAGGTTTTCTGCGTCATGACCAAGGCTCCTGATATTGATCTGACCGCTCTGGTAGAGCCGGTTCAGGCAATTGCCCGAGCTGCTGGCCGCTGCATCATGGATGTATACGCAAGCTCTTTTAGCGTCACCGAAAAAGCTGACCAAAGCCCAGTAACGGAAGCTGACCTCGCCGCACACCAATGCCTTCTTAAGGGCCTGGCTGATCTGACACCTGATATCCCGATTCTGTCCGAAGAAGCACCAGATATCTGTTTTGCCGAGCGCAGTCGCTGGGAGCGGCTGTGGTTGATCGACCCACTGGACGGCACTCGTGAATTTATCCGCCGTAGCGATCAATTCTCGATCAACATTGCACTGATACATAGGCATGAGGCTATATTTGGACTTATTTTGTCACCAGTTGATGGTGTCTGTTATCACGCCTGGCGTGGCGGCGGTGCCTACAAACGGATCAGAAATCAAACGATCCAGCCGATTCAAGCCTCGCACACTTGCCACCAACCTGTTCGTATCACCAGCAGCCTCGCATCCTATCGAAGTCGTCGTCTTCAAGACTATTTGAATGATCTTGGCGATTACCAGCACCTGTTTCTAGGCAGTGCCTTAAAATCCTGTTGGGTTGCTGAAGGCAAAGCCGACCTTTACCCTCGCTTTGGTCCAACAGGTGAATGGGATACTGCGGCCGCACAGATTATTGTGGAGGAAGCAGGTGGCCAAATGACTGATATGTGTCTGCGACCCTTGCGCTATAACACCCGACCTATTTTGATTAACCCTGATTTTTTTGCCTTTGGCGATATCAATCGCAACTGGTCACGGTATTTACCTCATTATCACCCGCGCAGGCGGATGGCCTCACTTGTACAATCGACTAAACAATAAAGGTTTTAAATCCTGCTATGCCCTATGAACGTTACCGCCGCGACTTACAACGGGAAGGCTTTCAGCATGACCCTGCTCAAGAGCAAGCCGTGCGCCATCTACAAAAGATTTATGATCAATTAACGGCTCAGCCCAAACAAGCGGTCCCCACTAAAAAACCGGGACTGTTTGCCCGATTTGCAGGTCGGGACAAATCGGCTGTCAGTGATAAACAACCTGCTGTACGGGGGCTGTATATGTGGGGCGGTGTCGGACGTGGGAAAACCTATCTAGTCGATACCTTCATCGATGCCCTACCTATAGAACGCAAGCAACGCATTCACTTCCACAGTTTTATGCGAGCGGTTCATGCCGAACTGAAGGAACTCAAAAATCAGGAGGATCCATTACAAATTGTCGGCCAACGGTTTGCTGAAAAGGCACAGGTGATCTGCCTGGATGAATTCTTTGTCTCTGATATCACCGATGCCATGTTGCTATATGGCTTGTTAAAAGAGTTATTCGCAAATGATGTTGTCCTGATCACCACCTCTAACATTCCACCTGATGAGCTATACAAAAATGGCTTACAGCGTGCTCGTTTCCTGCCAGCAATTGATTTGCTCAAACAGCATGTTGATATATTAAATGTCGATGGTGGCATAGATTACCGATTGAGATACCTGGAAAAAGCAGAGACTTATCACTATCCCTTAGATGACAAAGCTGAGCAGATTCTTGAAGATGCTTTTAATCATATTGCACCAGAACCTGGCCATCGGGGTGGCTCTCTGGAGGTTGAAGGTCGTTTTATCCCCACCCGAAGAGAGGCAGATGGTATTGTCTGGTTCAACTATCGTGCTATTTGTGATGGGCCACGTGGCACAGCCGACTATATTGAGATTGCCCGCTGCTTCCACACAGTATTGATTTCCAATATTCCTGTTATGGATTGGCAAATGGACAACCAGGCGCGGCGTTTTATTAATTTGGTGGATGAGTTTTATGATCGTGGTGTAAACATAATGATTTCTGCTGCGACAGTACCTGCTGAACTTTACACCGGCGAAAAGCTTAAATTTGAATTCCAACGTACTATTAGTCGATTACAAGAGATGCAATCGCATGAATACCTGAAACGACCACATCTACCGTAGCATATAGCTAAAAAACATTATTAATGTCATTGACTATCTTGCCTACAACTTACCACAGTGAATCAGGTATAACCCAAGGCTATCAAAGAGAGTTTTATAAACCCTGATCACTTTAAGTTGGGGGCAATATTAAAGTGTAAAAAAACTCCAATCCCACTAAAATTCCCAATGAATTTATCACCAAATACCATGAATGAAACTTTCAAGCCACCTTCTTCAGTTGTAGATATTATTATTCCTGTTTATCGTGGCTTTAAAGAGACAAGGGATTGTTTAAACAGTGTTCTCAATCACCCTCAGAACACCGATACCGAGATTATTGTTATCAACGATTTTAGCCCCGAAGAAATAATCCATAACTATTTAAAAGATCTTGCGAAAGAAGGCAAAATCACTTTAATAGAGAATCCTTCCAATCAGGGGTTTGCGAATACCGTAAATCGAGGTATGGTACTGCATCTGGAGCGAGATGTTGTCCTGCTAAACAGCGATACTGAAGTACACGGTAACTGGCTGGATCGTTTGCGACAGTGTGCTTATCATGATCCAAAAACCGGTACTGTTACCCCTTTTTCAAATAACGCAACAATATGTAGCTATCCAAGGTTTATTAAGGCCAACGAATTACCGCTTGATTGGTCTATTGAAACGCTTGACCCACTATTCTGCAAGCTAAATAGTGGCCACTATATAGAAATACCAACTGCTGTTGGTTTTTGTATGTATATTACCCGAAGCTGCTTAAACCAGATTGGCTATTTTGATGCATTTTCTTTTAAGGATGGGTATGGGGAAGAAAATGATTTTTGTATGCGTGCCATCAATATTGGGCTAAAAAATTTCCTCTGTTCAGATACCTTTATTTATCACAAAGGAGCGGTTTCTTTTAGTGTAGATTCTGAAAAACTATGTACCAAGGCACAAGAAAAAATAAAAGAATTACACCCACATTATTTTTCACTAATTGATGACTTTTGTACAAGAGATCCTGCACGGATCATGCGTAGGAAAATTGATCTTGAGCGTTTAAGAAATTCGCCACGCAAAAAATTATTGTTTATTACTCATGCTTGGGGTGGGGGCACAGAAAAGCACGTACAAGATCTGACAAAAATACTATCTTCTCACTATGAAATTCTCATTTTACGTCCAGAAAATCCAGCAGAAGTCAGTATAGAGTGGGCAAAATCAGAAGAAGAACTTACTTTTTATTTTTCGATACCTTATGCATATTCCGATATGTTATTTTTTTTAAAAAAAATAAATACTTTTTTTATTCATTTCCATCATATTATAGGGATTAACCAACAGATTTTACAGATTCCAAAAGACCTTGGATTATCCTACGACTTCACCTTACATGACTATTATCCTATCTGCCCACAATTCACATTAACACATAAAGATGGCCACTATTGTGGTGAGCCTGACACCCTAGAATGTGCTATGTGCCTAAAGCAGCGCCCAGCGCCTTGGGGGATGGATATCATTTCATGGCGGACACTTTTTAGAAATTTACTTACCAAAGCTAACAGAATTATAGCCCCTTCTCTGGATGTTATGGAACGTACTCGAAAGTACATCCCTGATGCTAATTATGAGTACTTACCACACCCTGAGCCTTTTCACATTCATTTTTCGAATACAAACAGTTATTTTTTTGGAAATGAGTTAAAGATTCTGGTGCTAGGGCGATTATCCTTAATGAAAGGGCTGGCTTTACTAGAGTCTTGCGCGATCGATGCCAAGGAAAGACAATTACCCTTATACTTTAAAGTTATTGGATTCCCAGTTGAAGATGTAAAGCAAGAGCCAGAAATCCCTCTGGCCTTCCATGGCTCATATGATGACTCACAGCTTCCTATGCTGATAGAGCGTGAAAGAGCCGATATTATCTTTTTTCCTGCTTTATGGCCAGAAACATACTCTTACACACTTAGTGCAGCCATGCACTCTAGCTTACCCATTGTAGCTCCTTGCCTAGGGGCTTTTATTGAACGTCTAGCTGAATATCCAGTTGCTTATTTACTAGATAAAAATAATTTTGCTGAACAGTATAATGATTTCTTTATTAAGCTAAAAAATATAGCTTTAAAAAAACAAAGAGATCAAAAGAAAATATTTTTAATGGATCAACAATATTTTTTTGAGAAGTATACACAGCCTTTTATGGCAATAGAACAAAAACCATTGGACATATCAGTAAACAACCAGGCAATTATTATTTCTAATAAAGATATATACTCATCAGATCATTTAAACGAACAAAACATTAGCACACTAAATAGAAGTGATTTAATAAAACTTATCCAAGAATTGCCGATTTTGAATAAATCACCTTCAATCACAAAAAAAGAATTTACTGCACATATAAATGCACTGGTATCTACTAATGAAGATTTGACATTATCAAGCAAAAAACAGGCATCTTTTATTAATGATCTAAAAAAGGAAATAGCCATAAGGGAAGAAAAAATAACTCAATTAAATGCTGAGAAAAACTTGAAACAAAAACAACTGGATGAACGCTTACTCAGCATTGATGAGATTAATAAATCTATAAGAGCCGCTATAGAATATAAAGAAAAACACACATATGAGCTAGAAAATAAAGTACTGGAACTCAAAAATAATTTAACAGAAATCTACGGCTCAACATCATGGAAAATAACTGCCCCCATTCGGTGGATAAAAAATTTTTTACTAAATTCAAACCATATTTTCTTATTGATCTTCAATTTAAATCGAACTTTATTTAGTAAGAAAAGACTGTTTAACACAATATTACTATACCGAAAGAAAATAAATATTTTTAAATTTAAATTTCAGAGTAATCACCCTAATATATCACACTTGACCATAGAGCCATTTTTTTATCTTATGCGCAAGTATATTAGACCTATCTTAAAAAGATTGGCTTTGATCTTTTTTACCGATATAGCCTATGAAGAAGCAACGAGATCAACACATAACAATAAAACTAACACTTCTGATAAAGGTATACCAAATTTTGTGCCTAGTGAACGGTTTGAATCCTCGAATCAACCATTTCAACCATTCGTAACAGTTATTGTCCCTAACTATAATCACAACAATTTTTTGGTAAAACGTCTTGATAGTATATACCAACAAACTTATAAAAATATCAATGTTATTTTACTTGATGATTGCTCAAACGATGCTAGCAGGAAAACCCTTACCTCATATAAAAATAAATACCCGGAGATAACCCAAGTTCATTTTAATTGTAAGAACACAGGTAATCCTTTTTCTCAGTGGAAAAAAGGCATCAACTTAGCTAATACTGATATTATATGGATCGCTGAAAGTGACGATTTTTGTGAGCAGAACTTTTTGGAGACACTTATACCTTTTTTTATGGATGAAGCCATCCAACTAGCATACTGTTATTCTGTCTTTATTGATGCTGATAATAAACCAACAAACTTTACTTTCAAGAATTATCTATCTGAATTGAACTTAAACAAATGGAATACTGATTATGTTGAATCTGCTCATAACGAAGTTATTAATGCTCTCGGCATAAAAAACACCATACCTAATGTTAGTAGTGCTATTTTCAGAAAACCTAAAAACATTTCCTTATTTAATCATAGCCAATGGTTAAATATGAAAATCTGTGGAGATTGGATTTTTTATCTACATTTAATCCGAGGCGGTAAAGTAGCATTTACAAATAGAACTCATAACTACTATCGCTTCCACTCTAGCAACTCCTCAGCAGCCACTTATAAGAAACCCATATATTATATTGAACATCAAGTCGTCATAGAAACGATAGCACAACTTTACAAAATTCCGGATGAAACGCTCTACAAAAATGGAGTTCTTATAGAACGCTTCTGGAAACAAAATATGCAAAACCTAAATGACAAGCTAAACCTTAAAAATTTTTATGATATAAATAAAGCAATACAGAAAAAAGAGAAACGACACCCTAATTTACTCATGGCTTCGTTTTCATTTTCTACCGGAGGCGGTGAAATATTTCCTATCCGCCTCGCTAATGAACTTCATCAAAAGGGATATGGCATAACTTTTTTTAATTTTAATAGAGAACCAGTTAATGATAATGTAAGAAAAATGCTATCTAATGATATTCCTGTATTTGAGTGTACTCAAAACATCGGTAATTTAGATCAACTGCTTATCAATTTTGGTATTGAGATCGTTCATACCCATCATGCCAGCACAGAGCATTTTTTTGCTGCCTACATGAAAAAAACAAAAAAGCTCGTTAAACATGTTGTTACCATGCATGGTATGTACGAAACCCTAGAGCAAGTACATGCAGACAGTAACCTACCTGTTATTATTAATAATGTTGACCTATGGGTTTATATTGCTGATAAAAACCTCGAACTTTTTAAGGCAAAAGGGTATGATGTTAAAAATAAGTTCATAAAAATTGGTAATGGAATGGCACTTCCAAAAATAAATATTATTAATCGTAATGAGCTAAATATTCCCGAAGATGCTTTTATTCTTTGCCAAGCCAGTCGATCTATACCTGAGAAAGGTTGGGAAGAAGCAATTAATATTACAAAACAAGCAAGATTATTATCCAAAAAAGACATTCACCTTATTTTACTTGGTGATGGACCAGTGTTTCAATTATTATTAAAACAAAAGCTACCAAATTATATTCATTTATTAGGATTTAAAAACAACACAATTGATTATTATGCTATGTCAGATATGGGGTTTCTACCTTCACGTTTCCGCGGTGAAAGCTTCCCCCTATCTGTTATCGAATGCTTATTTGCAGAAAAACCTTTTATTGCTAGCGATATTGGAGAAATCCGCAATATGCTAAGCGTTGATGGTGAAATTGCAGGCGTAGTATTCCCACTCGATAATTGGCAAATTCCAATTAATGAAGTAGCACAGATAATTGTAGATTTTTCGACCAACATAAAAAAATATAAGAAAGCCCAGTCTTGCACAAAAAAAGCAGCTAGCCGCTTTGAGATTAATAACATACTAAAAGCTTATGAAACAGCTTATAAGAGCGTTTTAGCTTAGTAAGCGAGTAATAAAACCATATAAATAATGTGTTCATTATTTTTAGCAAGTTGCCTAGAGTCATTAAATATAATTATACTCTTTTCATAAAAGTACCTTTTACACAAGTGAAATCAATAAAAATGACAACAACTGATCACCAAAAACAGACATCCTGTTTATCAAAATTACTCTCTGAAGAACAAAATAAAAATGAATATTTATTTCATAGTTTATCCCAAACTTATGCAAGGATTTACTTTTTCAACCAATCTTTTTTAGGTAGATTATTTATATTTATTCAACATATATATTTATTGCTTACTCTGCGATGGAATAAAAAAACCGATTTAATGCTACTCTACGAAAGCTCATTAGCTTTCTCAAAAAAGTATCAAACTGATTTTTCCGAGTTTTCTCCACCACCTACCCGAATAGGTTTAGCCAAAAAGATATTATCTTACCTTATAAGGCACCCTTACTCATCATTGCGACTAATTAGCTTTTATAGAATTAAAAAATTACTGACAATGCTCCGTGTTGGCTCGACAGACTCAGCAGTAATTGCATGGATAAATGGAAGATTTCCCACTGATACCAACACCAGTCAAACACCAATAATATTTGAGCTCAACTCATTACTGGATAAAAAAAACATAGAATTTACTTCCTTTAAAAATATTGAAGTATCTATTGTAATACCTGTTTACAATCAATACAGAATGACAATTTCCTGCTTATCTGCTTTAAAAGAACATACTTTTGGTATTAATTATGAAATAATTATTGCCGACGATTGCTCAACGGATTTAACAAAAAACATTGCTGAAAAGGTTAATAATATACTTGTCATACGAAACAGAGAAAATTTAGGATTCCTTAAAAATTGCAACAATGCTATATCTCAGGCACGTGGAGAATATATTATCATTTTAAATAATGACACGAATGTTCAAGCAGGGTGGTTATCACCCTTATTAGATGTTTTTAAGCAAGATAGACGAGCTGGACTTGTTGGCGCCAAATTGCTCTTCAAAAAAGGTTCCCTACAAGAAGCAGGTGGCATTATATGGAAAGATGGTACCGGCTGGAACTATGGTAGAGGCGCTAACCCTCAAAGCCCTGAGTTCAATTATCTTAAAGAAGTAGACTATATTTCAGGTGCCTGTATTGTCCTCAAAAAAACTTTATGGGATTCACTTAATGGTTTTGATGAACGCTTTTGCCCAGCTTACTATGAAGATACTGACTTGGCATTTAGAGTTAGGGCAGCAGGGTATAAGGTTCTGTATCAACCCAAATCACTTATAGTTCATATGGAAGGCATAACCCACGGTAGCAATATAGAGACAGGCATCAAGAAATATCAACAAATTAATTGCCAGGTTTTTTGGTCTAAATGGCAAAAAGAGCTAAATAAAAATCATTTTAAGCATGGTGATTGTGTATTTAAGGCTCGTGACCGTTCAAGGAATAAGACCACAGTACTAATTATCGATCAATATGTGCCCTTCTATGATAAGGATGCCGGATCAAGATCAACCTTTTTATATATTAAATCAATGCTAAATCTAGGAATTAATGTAAAATTTCTGGGTGCAAATTTTTTTCCTCATGAGCCTTATACAGAAATACTGCAACAAATGGGTGTCGAGGTATTATATGGAGAAATCTATGCGAAAAACTGGAAGAAGTGGTTAGATGATAATACAAAGTATATTGATGTTATTTACCTACATAGACCCCATATAACAGAGCATTTTATCGATGAAATAATAACACTTAAAAAAAGACCGAAATTAATATATTTTGGTCATGATCTACACCATGTGCGTATAGCACGTCGTGCAATTTTAAATAATGATACACAACTTTTAGAAGAATCTGATAACTGGAAACAGCGAGAGCTTAAAATATTCAAGAAAGTTGATAAAATTTATTACCCATCCCAGACTGAAGTCGATATTATACATAAAGAAAATCCGTTATTGGATGTTCGCGCAATACCACTTTACACAATTAACTCACCTGACCCTGAATCCTATGACCATGGCTCTAGATCGGGGCTGATATTTGTGGGTGGATTCAACCACCCACCCAACCTGGATGCTATTGAGTGGTTTGTACACGATATATTACCTATCATTCATAAACATTGTGAAGAAGCGATATTCCATATAGTTGGCTCAAATGTACCTGATAAAATTAAGGCCCTAGAAAACAAGCTGATTAATGTACATGGTTTTTTAACTGACGAAGCGCTATATCAGCTATATCAATCAGTGAGAATTTGTGTTGTACCTCTACGCTACGGAGCAGGTGTAAAGGGTAAAATTCTCGAAGCAATACAGCAAGTACTACCTTTAGTCACTACATCAATTGGTGCTGAAGGGCTACCTGACGCACAAAAAATCATGCAAGTAAAAGATACACCAGAGCAATTTGCAAAAGCCACAATCAACTTGTATACACAACCTGCTCTGGTAACTGAGCATATAAAACATTACCACTCATATGTAGAGAAGCATTTTAGCCAAAAGCAGATAGAAAAAATTATTAAAGATGATTTTATCTGTCACTGATCCACAACATACAGTTATTAATAGCGTATTAATCGATAAAGTTGCCGTGACTTATATGCCAAAAACCGCAATGGTTTAGTTATACGCCAAGAAGTCGATTGGTAAATCGCTTCGAGCCGTTTTTTTCGTCCATTTAGTTCATTATTCTGTTTTAGAAGCACTTCTGACAGTCTATCCAGGTTTTCTTCCAAAATTTCAACTATTTTCCATTTTTCTTGCATCACACTGAGTTGCTTTACCAGCTGCTGAAGCAAGTTTTTTTGCTCCAATAAATATATGGTTAATGGTTCCTCAAAAGCAGCCCACTGTCTAAAAGGTTCTCTAGCTACTGGCTGATGAATGATACCTTCGTATAGTGCTAAAAACGCCTCACTCAGATCCTGACCAGACCAGCGTTTTTTCCATTTATCAAATAAAGCAGCCCGCCCGCCAGAAATTTTATTGGTATCCGCCTGCATACCAAAACCAGAGTGGCCATAATTACGATAACAAGCAGTAATCTTATTAATATGCAAAAATTTGCTATGTTCCGCAAGCTGTAACCAAAAATCCCAATCCTCGTATAGCATTAGATTCTCATCAAATCGACAGCCTGAATCTAATAGTATTCGATCAAATAATACTGCATGCATAGGAATGTAGTTTTGTGCGCGCAGACTCGGCAGATGAAACGAATGATTGTATAGCGTCTTGAAACCAGCCGAGCCATCCACTAAATAAGCAATCATCTGCACACCACTATAAGCCACCTGCAACTCAGTATGTGCGTGTAAGGCCTCCACCAAGACTGATACATGCTCAGGAAACAGCAAGTCATCATCATCGAGAAAACCAATATATTGTCCATGAGCCGTATCCAATCCCAAGTTAGCTGCAGAGCAGCGATCTAGTGCACATTCTGAATCGGCAAAATGTAATGGAAATTGCCCACAGTACTTATCTAAAGGTGGATGGCCAGGGCCATAAGCATTGACTACGATGACCTCAATACAAGGGTAATGTTGTGATGCAATACTCTCTAAGGCTTCATGCAATGAAGGCCGCGCCATACTACGGACAATAATACTTACTAATAAATGGTTTTTACTCACTCGGCTGCCACACTTCTTTAATGTAAGTATGGATATTTAAAAATTATTTTTAACTACCAGGTAATACAAATACATTTAATGAAGTATAGATATAAAAAAGATAACATAGCTGTATGTTATGCTTGCCATTTTAAAGCCATCATTCTCGTCGAAAAACCACTAAATCATTAATACTTAACCGAATACCAATATGCTGCCCCAAAGCATGATTATGATGGCTGGAAGCAAGACATAGTACATGTGTATCAGTAGGCAAGCGTAGCGTATATAAAAACTCGGCACCTCGAAATGTCCGCTCGACCACCTCTACTTTTACCGGGCTAGCATCATCATGAAGCACATCATCAGGACGCACAAAGATATCAACTTGATCACCCAATTTGCAGTCCGGTGGCAGAAACCCAACAATTTCACCGAACTCGGTACATACTTTCCCTGGCGCACTGACTTGCCCTGACAAAAATACACCTTGCCCGATAAAGCTGGCCACAAAGCGACTCACCGGTTGATGGTAAAGATTATAAGCACTGCCCCATTGCAACAAGTGCCCTCCATGCAAGACACCGATCTGATCTGCAAAAGCAAAAGCCTCAAATTGATCGTGACTTACCAATAATCCACCGACACCCTCCCGTAATAAAATAGCGCGAACCTCGCGTGCCAGTCCTTCTCGTAAGGTTGCATCCAAACTGGAAAACGGTTCATCCAGCAGCAGTAATTTCGGTCTTGGTGCCAACGCCCGCGCCAACGCCACCCGCTGTTGCTGGCCACCAGAAACCTGGTGTGGATAGTGCTGAACATACTCTTCCAGCCCAACTAGTCGCAGCAGCTCGCGAACCCGTGACTTGCGCTCTGCTGCTTTCCAATTACGTAACCCAAAAGCTATATTATCGGCAATACTTAGATGTGGAAATAGTGCCAAATCCTGAAACATCATGCCAATACGTCGCTGTTCTGTAGGCAAGCTCCAGCCATACCGACTTAATTCAACACCTTCCAGTCGTATAGAACCCCTTTGTAGTGGCTCGAAACCAGCGATGGCCCGTAACACAGTCGTTTTTCCACAACCGCTTGGCCCTAGCAAACAACCAATATCTGCGCTCTCTAATTGTAGTGACAGGTTTTCTATGACCTTCCTCGGCGGATAAGCAAGATCAACGTCATTGAGCTTAAGAAAAGGAGTCATGTCCAGGCTTCGCTTGACTAATGGCACGACTGAGCAAAATAACAGGCCCAATACCCGCTAATACAATCGCTAGGGCAAAACTAGCCGAATCAGCAAGTCGCTCATCTGAAGCAAGCTCAAAAGTACGTACTGCCAGCGTGTTAAAGTTAAACGGCCGTAAAACCAATGTAGCGGGCAATTCCTTGAGCACATCCACAAATACCAGCAACAGTGCTGTTAACAGGCTTGTCCGTAATATCGGTACATGCACTCGTTGCAGTACTGCCCTAGGCGTTGCCCCTAGTGACCGGGCTGCATCATCCATGCTGGGACGAATGCGGGTCAGTCCTGCCTCAACGCCATGCAGCGCAATCGGCAAAAACCGCACAGTATAAGCAAATAGTAATGCTATCAATGTACCGCTCAGCAACAAACCTGTGGATATTCCTAGCCAGTCCCGTGCCCAAGTATCTATATGCTGGTCGATAGCGGCAAACGGCAACATGACCCCGATTGCCAACACTGTTCCGGGTACAGCGTACCCCAGCCCGGCACCACGTACTGCAAAACGTACCGCCATTGTATGTGGGCGTAACCGCTGGCCATAAGCTAAAAGTAGTGCTAGTAACAAGATCAATAATGCAGCACCCAGGGCAAGGAATACACTATTGCTTAATAAGCGCAAGAAACGCTCATCTACCACTTCAGGCGCTGTATACATTGCCCAAATGATCAATTGTCCTGCCGGGATTAGAAAACCAAAAAGTATCGGTAGTGCGCAACCCAAGACTGCTAACCATTTCCACATACCCATCAGTGGCAATCGTTGTAGATGAGGCTGGCGGTTACCTGTATGATGAAAACGTACCCGCTGCCGCGACAAACGTTCGAACAACAAAAGCACAAATATAAACATTAGCAATACCGACGCTAACTGGGCCGCAGCGGTACCATCCCCCATCCCGAACCAAACCCGAAAAATCCCGGTAGTGAAGGTGCTGACCCCAAAATATTGTACGGTGCCGTAATCAGCAAGTGCTTCCATTTGTACGAGCGAGACACCTGCAATTAATGATGGCCGGGCCAAAGGTAACGCCAGCGCATAAAATCGCCGCCATGGCCCTGCACCCAATGTCCGTCCAACCTCCTGCGCACCAACGGATTGATCGAGAAATGCTGCACGCGCCAACAAATAGACATAGGGGTACAATACCAATGACAGCATCAGAATCGCGCCGGGCAACGAGCGAATTGCGGGAAAACTATAGTCTTGTCGTGTCCAGCCAAATAACTCCCGAAGTCCGGTTTGAACAGGTCCTGCAAAATCCAATAGGCCCGTATACGTATAAGCAATAATGTAAGCTGGCATTGCCATGGGCAACAACAGCATCCACTCAAAGGTCTGCCGTCCGGGAAATTCGCGTGTACTAACCCACCAAGCAGTAGGCACACCAATTAACAGCGTACCTAAACCAACACTTAGCATTAGTACTAAAGAATGTGTGACATAATCAATAAATACTGTATTGATAAGATGCCGCCAAACCTCACCCGCTGGCTGCAATGCGATAGTAAATAAGGCCAATACCGGCAATGCTAATATTGAAGCAATTCCAACGACTAATGCGGTCCAGCGATTAACGCTAACCTTATTTTTAAATCGGCTTAACAAACTGCCAGTAGTGGATAGTTCGCTAACGACATTTTTGTCGAACCTCTGATGGGGATTCGCCATAAGCAGCCTATCACTGAATAACATTATTCAGCTTTTTTATTTCGATAAATAATTTATCCCGATAAGTTTTATTAACCTATCGGGATCACACTACACACACGCTGACAGTGATAGATACTACTTGTATTATTTCCAGCCGGCCCGATCCATTAATCGAACAGCGGCAGCATTGAACTCACCGAGCTTGCTAACATTCAGGACATCCGCCTGCACCGTCCCCCATGCTTTCAAGAGCGCACTAGGTGCAATTGCTGGATTGACTGGATATTCATTGTTGCGATCAGCATACCAACGTTGCGCTTTATCGCTGGATAGAAACTCCAGTAATTTAATGGCATTTTCGCGGTGACGGGCATGTGCGGTGACACCTGCGCCGCTCACATTGACATGCACACCTGTGGTCTGCACATTAGGCCAGAATATAGCGACTCGCTTGGCCGCTTCCTTTTGGCGCTTGTCTTTGGAAGTTATCATACCTCCCAGATAGTACGTATTCGCCAGTGTCAAATCACATTCACCTGCAGCAACTGCCTTGATCTGATCACGATCACCGCCCTGAGGTGGACGGGCAAAGTTTGCAACCAGCCCTTTCGCCCAGGCCTCAGTTTTAGCTTCGCCATGATGTGCGATCATGCCAGCCACTAAAGATTGATTGTAAATGCTATTCGAGGAACGCATACAAACCTTGCCTTTCCAACGTGGGTCAGCAAGATTTTCATAAGTCGATAGTGCTGTAGGCTTGACCCGATCTTTAGCATAAATAATGGGGCGTGCGCGAACCGATAAGCCATACCAATAGCCTTGGGGATCACGATAAGCCACAGGTACTTTTTGTTGCAGCATTTTGGAATCAATTGCTTGCAACACACCTTCTTTTCGAGCAGCGTACAAGCGACCCGCATCCGTAGTCAGCAGCACATCGGCTGGCGTATTCCGCCCTTCGCTTTTCAGACGTTGTAGAAGTGCCTGTGCCTTACCTGTTACCAAATTGACCTTAATCCCTGTCTGTTTGCTGAAATCATCTAGTAGCGGTTTGATAAGATCCTCTTTGCGTGCTGAATAGACATTGACTTCCTCAATCGCCAACACCGGTTTGGCTAGCAAACAAAGGAACAAGCCGACAATGGGGAATAAGGAGAAAAACTTAAATTTACCGAGCATAGGCCACTCCGAAAGATTAATAATGGTTATGAATATTTTTTAGTTGGTATCTACCAACTCGTAGCGAGAGCAGTCGCTTTTGTTTAAAGCAACTACAGATTATAGCTAATGATAATCATTATCGTTTTAATTGTAAACCCACAATAAACAACTTAACACAGCCTTTACCAACAAACTGTTTCATAAGGGATTTTGTCTCAAAAACCTTCTTTTATGGCAACCTTCATTATCAATGATTCCAAGAGGATAAAACCCTTAGTTTCTGAAGTTCTCCTTTGCAGGTCGGTATTCACTGATTAACAGAGGGTAAAGGATGGGCCGCCCTTTCAGAATGAAGCTCTGAATATCTACCTTGTTACCCAGCGGGGCTCTGATAATGAATTCACCGATCATTGGGGTGCCTATCAACGCCATCCCGGTCCGGAAAAGCACTTTGTACAGCGTACAGCCGGATCGCCTGTGCTCTGTTGTGTTGTTGCACTTCCGTGCTACGCTTGCGGGCATTGTTCTTTTTTCACGCCCAAATCAGCCCAAATTATATGTGCCTTACTTGAGGTCTGGGTTAATAATTTAAATGATGCTAAAAGCGCGATTACCCATCCGGCAACCACAACGCACAGTCGCTTGACCCCACACGAGTGTGAGGCGGCCGGTATCGGCAATGGATTGGTGTGAATTTCAGTGGGATTGAAAATATAGCGGATACTCAGCGCGATTTAGAACGTGGCTTTAAGCGTCTAGGCGAATCGAATAGCTACGCATCCAAAATACATGACTATGCCAACTATTCCACCTACCCTTTAAGCCAGAGAGAAAAGACGGATTTTCCATGAGCAAACGGCTCCCCATAAAAGCCATTACCTTCGATCTGGACGATACTTTATGGTCGATCTGGCCAATCATCGACCGTGCTGAACGACTGCTGCATATATGGCTAACCGAACACTATCCACGCATCCCTAAAAGCTATACACCGTTAAAATTAAGAGAATTATGCAGCATCATCGCCCATGACCGGCCAGACATCGCTCATGATCACACAGCACTGCGTAAAGCCTCATTGCGACTGGCTGCAACCTACACAGGCTACACGACATTTGATGTCGAGCAGGCATTTGCAATCTTTTTTTCTGCTCGCAACAACGTGGAACTGTTCACTGACGTACGGCCAACGCTAGAACATCTGGCACAGCATTACACTCTGGCATCACTAACAAACGGTAATGCAGATATCAAGCAAATTGGACTTGATGATGTCTTTACGTTCTCGCTAAACGCCATTGATGTCGGTGCGGCTAAACCTGCTGCGCCGATGTTCGAGGCAGCCTGTCAACGATTGGCGATGTGTCCCGAACAGATTGTGCATGTTGGTGATGATCCTGTGTTTGATATCCAGGGGGCGGCAGAGGCAGGCTTTCGGACCGTGTGGATTAATCGCCATAACCAGAGTTGGCCAGAAACAACATCACAGGCAGATGCAATGATCCACAGTCTAGACGAGCTGGATGTGGTACTGGCCACCTGGAATACTGATAACCGCTGAGGTGTGAAGCAAGCGGGCAACAAAAGCTACCAGGGAATCGGCTGGCCGTCCCGAAAAAACCCACCGGTAGGCCCATTATCAGGCAGAGTGGCTGCCCAGATAATGCCGAAAATACCTTGCTCCAGCGACCGGCTAGCATGGACACCACCCATATCAGTACGTACCCAGCCAGGGCAAACAGCATTGACCCGTATATTATAACCTTGGGTCTCCGCTGCCACGATACGGGTGAGTGCATTTAATGCTGTCTTAGACATCCGATAAGCAGGTGACCCACCCTCCATGTCACTCAATTGTCCCATACCACTAGATACATTGACGATACGCCCGTAATTCTGTTGTTTCATTAGCGGCGTCAGTTCCTGAATCATTAATAACGCCCCAAACAGATTGGTTTTCAGGGTAGTGGTCAGCTTTTCCAGACTTGCATTGAACACACTTGCCGTTGCAGCATCACCACCACTACGTGGATCAAGGAAAATACCGGCATTGTTGACCAGAATATCCACTCGACCGTAGCGGCTGTGAATCAACGTACCCAGCTCCACCACACTGTCTTGTGATGTCACATCCAGGGGCTGAAATGCCACATCCAATCCTTTAGCCAGTAGCACTTCTGTCGCTGCCTCACCCTTGCTGGCATTTCTGCCCGTGAGAATGACATGGATATCTTGCTGCGCCAGTTGCTGAGCCGTGGCTAATCCCAGACCACGATTGGCTCCTGTTACAACCGCTACGGGTTTAGTGTGCTTATCGTTCACTTAACTATCCTCTTTTAGTGACCTGCATCGAAAGCAAACTTTAATGATAAAAACACTTAACTCACCTGGTTTATAATTTTAATAACGTCAAATAGCTTTATTGCGACAAGAGGGTTCAGTGTGACTTTTTCATATTGACGTGCGACTGATCAAAATAGATTATGCGATAAAAATTACCGACTCAATCCTGTGAATCCCGACCAGGTCTATTCTGGCATAAAAAGGCGCAACACGGCGCCTTGTTTTATTAATGATATGCCTAACGCTCAGGTATTAATCTTGTGTATGGCGCGGCCATGAATCGACAGTGCCGCTTCATGCATCGCCTCATATAAAGTTGGGTGACCGTGAATGGTACGTGCCAAATCTTCACTACTGGCATGAAATTCCATGGCAAGTACAGCCTCTTGAATCAATTCGGATGCAAAAGAACCAACAATGTGGCAACCAAGTATTGTATCTGTCTCGGCGTGCGCCAACATTTTGATCATGCCATTAGCCGTATCCATCGCTTTAGCACGACCGTTGGCAGCGAACGGGAAATTACCCACCTTATAAGGAATACCCTGTGCCTTTAGCGCCTGTTCGGTTTTACCTACCCAGGCGATTTCTGGATTTGTGTAGATCACCCAGGGAATTGCATCGTAATTCATATGTCCCTGCTGGCCAGCAATATTCTCAGCAACCATTATGCCCTCTTCGGACCCCTTATGCGCCAGCATCGGCCCTCGAACCACATCCCCAATCGCATAGACACCCGGCAAGTTCGTCTGGCAATTTTCATCAACATGAATACAGCCACGTTCATCAAATAGCAAGTCCGATTCAGGTGCAGCAACATTATCGGCATTAGGGCGACGCCCCACCGAAACCAGCAGCTTCTCAACCGTAACCTGATGCTCATCACCATTCTTGTCTTTATAGCGGACTTCAACGCCGTTCTCGGTTTTCTGCGTATCCATAACCCGAGCACCAAGCCGAATATCCAAGCCCTGCTTTTTAAATTGGCGTAGTGAATCACGAGCAATCTGCTCATCGGCTAATGCCAGAAAGTCCTGAACAGCTTCCAGCATAATGACGTTAGAACCCATTCGATTCCAAATACTACCCAATTCCAGGCCGATGACACCCGCACCGATCACTCCAAGGGTTGCAGGGACTTTGCGGAAATCCAGCGCACCGGTAGAATCGACAATCAAGCCCTCCTCATTATCTACAGGCGCAGCACCGATATCGATGGCTTTGGAACCGGTCGCAATAATCACGTTATCGGCATTCATCACCTCGACCGAACCATCATGCATCGTGATCTCTACCTGCCGGTCGGCGAGTAGTTTGCCATGTCCTTTCAGCCACTCAACACCATTGGCTTTCAACAATGCATCAATACCATCAGTCAACTGCAAGACAATACTTTCCTTCCGCCGCATCATCTTTTCAAGATCCAGCGTAACCCCGCCAACCTGAATACCATGATTCCCTATGCTTTCTTTAACGTAATGGTATTGCTCAGAGGACTCAAGCAGCGCCTTGGAAGGAATACAACCCACATTTAGACAGGTTCCTCCCAACGCAGGATTGTTCTTGAAGTTCAACCATTTCTCAACACAAGCTGTTTCCAGACCAAGTTGTGCACAGCGGATTGCTGCTACATAACCTGCAGGACCACCACCGATAACAATTACATCATAAGTCTTTGTCATTACTGACACCCTAAAAAATAGATATTTTGAGAGAAGCGTGAGCCGTTACTGCAGTCAGTATCTGATCCCTATACCGGAACCTTCTTCATCTAAAAAATTAAGCGACAATCCTCAGGCTACAGAAACAACTTCCCCCAGCGTGGAGGAAAGCCGAGAAAAGGGCAGCAATAGTGCGAATGCGTCTCAAACGTTCAGAATCAGCCGTGCTGGATCTTCGATACATTCCCTGATTGTGACCAGGAAACTTACCGCTTCGCGACCATCAATAATACGGTGGTCATAGGAGTGGGCAATGTACATCATGGGTCGCACCACCACCTGGCCGTTTTCTGCAACGGGTCGATCTCTAGTCGCATGCATACCCAGGATTCCACTTTGCGGTGGGTTGAGGATTGGGGTTGACATCAACGAGCCAAAAACACCGCCATTGGTAATGGTAAACGTGCCTCCGGTAATTTCCTCAACCGTTAGCGTGCCTTCTTTGGCTTTCTGGCCATACTCGGTAATCGCCTGCTCAATATCCGCCAAGCTCATTTGATCGGCATCGCGCAAGATAGGCACCACCAAACCACGTGGTGACGAAACAGCAATACCGATATCATAATAGCCATGATAAACGATGTCGTTACCATCTATTGATGCGTTAACCGACGGATAGCGTTTCAATGCCTCAACGGCAGCCTTCACGAAAAACCCCACAAATCCCAAACGGACACCATGGGTCTTTTCAAACTGATCCTTATAGCGAGCACGCAAATCCATCACGGGCTTCATGTTGACTTCATTGAATGTGGTCAACATGGCAGTAGTATTTGTTGCCATCAGCAACCGTTCAGCGATACGGGCACGAAGACGGGTCATTGGCACACGCTGTTCTAGCCGACCCTGTATGCCTGGAGGCAATGACGCAGCAGCAGGTGTCGTTGCTGTTGTCGTCGATGCTGCCGGTACAAATGCTGCCGGTGCTGTGGACACCGCTGGCGTTGCCGGTGCTGTTGTTGCGGCGGGCGTTGTTGCCGCACGCGGTTGTTGTTGTAGATTCATATACGCCAACACATCCGCTTTAGTGACACGATTATTGCGACCACTGCCTGGAATCTTGCTGACATCCAGCTTGTGCTCGGTAACCAGACGACGTACTGCCGGACTCAGCGCCTCAAGGTCAAGCTCTGACCCTGGCTCTGCGGCAGGTGACGCAGTAGTGGTCACTACGTCAACAGCAGGTGACACAGCCGATACAGGCGCGTTAACCGGCGCTTTTGCAGTGGCGCCCTCTACCAGGGTTGCAATAACATCATTCGTTGTGACAATCTCACCCTCCTGGCGCAAAATATCGCCAAGTACACCATCCGCCGGTGCAGGAATATCCAATACAACCTTATCAGTCTCCAGGTCTACGAGATTTTCACCCCGTACTACCTGCTCTCCCGGCCGTTTTTTCCAGTTAATCAAGGTTCCGTCTGAGACGGATTCAGGTAGAGTGGGCACCTTCACTTCTACAGTCATCAGTTTTTACTTCCTTTATGTTCCGAAAATTTAAGGCAATGTATCAAGGAACTACTCGCTACCAAGCGCTTTATTGACTAGCTGCTGCTGCTGCTCAACATGAACACTGTAATAGCCCACAGCGGGTGATGCGGCGGGTTCACGCCCTGAATAGTGGAGCTTTTGATGCGATTGCAAGCCGCGCTCCAAATGATGCAATGTTTGATACCAGGCACCTTGATTCTTGGGTTCTTCCTGGCACCAAACAATGTCAGTGACGTTGGGATAACGTTCAATCTCTCTGTTGTATTGTTGTTGTGGAAATGGATAAAGCTGCTCAATGCGGATGATGGCGATATGTTGTAATTCTTTGGCGCGACGTGTTTCCAGCAGATCGTAATAAACCTTGCCGCTACAAAATACGATTCGTGTGATCTTCTCTGCATCATGCGAATCGGTCTCACCAATGATTTGGTAAAATCTGCCCTCGGTTAAATCCTCCAGCGAATTCACCGCCATTCGATGACGCAAAAGGCTCTTTGGGCTCATTACAATCAATGGCTTGCGGAAAGGCCGTAGCATCTGGCTACGCAGCATATGAAAACACTGTGCAGGTGTTGATGGTACGACTACTTGCATATTTTTCTCGGCACATAACTGCAAGTAACGCTCCAGCCGCGCTGAAGAATGTTCAGGCCCCTGCCCCTCAAAACCATGAGGCAGCAACATCACCAGGCCACATAATCGTCCCCACTTGGTCTGCCCTGAGGAAATAAACTGGTCAATGACAACTTGTGCGCCATTGGCAAAATCACCAAATTGCCCTTCCCAGATAACCAATCCATTGGGTTCGGCTGTCGCATAGCCATACTCGAACGCCAGCACCGCTTCCTCGGAGAGAATTGAATCAATCACCATGAACATGGGCTGATCGGGATACAGATACATCAATGGGGTGTAGCTGCTGCCATCTTTCTGGTTATGTAACACTGAATGGCGATGGAAAAAGGTGCCACGCCCACAATCCTGGCCAGAGATACGTACCTGATGGCCTTCTTTAAGCAAGGTGGCATAGGCCAAATTCTCGGCGAACCCCCAGTCCAGTGCCAATGCACCTGCTGCCATCTTACGGCGATCATCCATGATTTTTGCAACACGTGGATGCATCTGGAAACCTTCAGGTACTGCCAGCAAGCGCTCGGTTAATTCGAGGATTGTGTCCTGGGATACCGATGTATTGACCGCCATATCCCAGTTTTCATGCTTGTACGATGACCAGTCAATAACATAAGGGTCATTCGCTGTAACCATCGTTGGGCGTGAAACCGGCCGACCCGCATCCAGATCATCACGGTATTGTGCCTGCATAGCGCTAAAATCCTGCTCAGAAATCACACCCTCGGTAATCAGACGTTCAGCGTAGAGGGTCGCTGTCGTCTTCCGTGACCGGATTTTCTTGTACATCATCGGCTGGGTCGCCGCCGGCTCGTCAGCTTCGTTGTGTCCCAACCTGCGGTAGCAAATCATATCGATGACCACATCCTTGTTAAAGGTCATCCGATATTCAAGCGCCAGGCGCGCAACGAACAGGACAGCTTCAGGATCATCACCGTTCACATGAAAAATCGGTGCCTGTACCATCTTGGCAACGTCAGTGCAGTACAGCGCTGAACGGGTATCCAGTGGATTACTGGTAGTAAAACCAATCTGGTTATTGACAACGATGTGTACCGTACCACCGGTTCGATAACCACGCACCTGCGAGAATTGCATGGTCTCCATCACCACACCTTGACCGGTAAAGGCGGCATCACCATGAATCAGCAACGGCATCACCTCATTGTAAGGTGGTAGTGGCTCACCGGATTTACGACGACGCTCCATACGGGCGCGAACCGAACCCTCGACCACAGGATTGGCAATCTCCAGATGCGACGGATTGAATGCCAAAGCCAGATGCACCGGCCCGCCGGGCGTTGTCACATCCGAGGAGAAACCCATATGGTATTTGACATCACCAGTACTGCTCTCAGCGACCCGACGTTTACCCTCAAATTCCTCAAATAGCTCACCAGGCGCCTTACCGATAATGTTTACCAGCACATTCAGGCGCCCTCGATGTGCCATGCCGATGACAATTTCCTTGACACCCCGGCTTCCGGCACCTTGCACTAAATCATCCATCATCGGAATCAGGCTATCGCCCCCTTCCAACGAGAACCGCTTTTGCCCCACATAGCGTGTGTGCAAATAGCGCTCCAAACCTTCAGCCGCCACCAGCCAATGCAACACATCCCGACGCTGTTCAGGTAACAGATCCAGCCGGGCACGTCGTCCTTCCAGCCGATTCTGAATCCAGCGCTTTTCGGCAGTATCATTGATGTGCATATACTCGGAACCAATAGAACCGACATACGCTTCCTTCACCAGATCGATAATCTCGTGCAAACTCCACTGCGATGGGGCAACCAGTGAGCCGGTATTGAACATCATGCCCATATCCGCTTCACTCAAACCGTGATATCCCGGATCAAGATCAGGAATATCCGGACGATCACGCAAGCGTAACGGGTCAAGATCTGCTGCCTTATGGCCCCGCATACGATACGCATTGATTAACCGTAATACAGCCGCTTGCTTTTCAGCCGCCTCCGGATTGAGTACCCGTGCCGCGCCGATCCCTGACTGGGACTGGAGAGCTAGCTGAGCAAAAGAATCGCGGATCGGGCCATGCGCAACATCACGAGTACCCTGAATTTGAGATTGAATACCACGAAAGTACTGCCGCCAGTTTTCACTTACCGATTCCGGGTCACTTAGATAGCTTTCATACAATTCTTCGATAAAGGCTGCATTGCCACCGAACAGGGGCGACGTTTGGCGAAATTGTTCGATGAGTGTGCTCATTGTCAGGTTATCAACTCCCAAAGCTTGTCAAGAACATCCATGAAGGCTGATTGATCATGGGTGAGTTTCTACACTACAACAATTGTCAGGGTATGGCGATGGGCATACACATACCGCAATGCATTTGTATTTATTACATCTATCAGCTAAAGGGCTTAGCACTTCAAAAAACAGTATCATTTGATTATAGTAGCGACATCCATAGGGATAAACCTCTGGTTTATTAAGCCATTCCTTGTCCACCGCCGAGGCATTTACCTTTACACATATCCCAATATTTTCCTACTATGATCAGGCTTTCTTTGCTATGTAAAAAAGCCTGCTGTACATTTTCCATAAGGCATTTTTAATGATAAATGCCAGTGTCGCGGTGGTTTTCATCCGGATTCTTTTTAGTTGTGGGGTTCTAATGCAAAGCCACCGTAATGATCTAGCCCCTTATAGATAAGAGGGAATCACAATGGGTGCCACCAATCCCCTCACGCCGGAAAAGCCTTCATCCTATCAAGCCGCTGAAGGCGAAGAATATATGAGCGACAGGCAGTTAGCCTATTTCCGCAAGATGTTATCCGACTGGAAACAAAGCTTGTTGCAAGAAGCAGATCGCATGGTTGACCAAATGCAAAACGATTCTGCCATGCATCCTGATATCAATGATCGCGCCACCCAAGAAGAGGAATTCAGCCTGGGGCTGCGAACACGAGACAGGGAACGCAAATTACTGCGGAAAATCGATGAAACCCTGGCTCGAATTGAAAATGCCGACTATGGGTACTGTGATAACTGCGGTATAGAAATCGGGCTACCACGCATGCAGGCTCGACCGACCGCTACGCTGTGCATCGACTGCAAGCGACTTGAGGAAGTGCGCGAAAAACAGGGAAACACCCGTTCCGCTTCTTGATACAGCCTGATTCTGTTGCTTGATCCCGATTGCCCATCATGATAGCTGGTAAAGCGCATGACCATGATGGGCATCATCTCCGGCACCTGCACCGAAAACCGGTGCGTGGCCGCTTTGCCCCTTCACCGACCGGTGTCCTGCATTTTGGCTCGCTGCTAGCCGCCCTTGGCAGCTTTTTGGACATACGCCAAAAAGGAGGCGAATGGTGGCTGCGGATTGAAGATCTCGATCCACCACGGACAGTCCCCGGAGCCATTGATCACATTCTGCAAACCCTGGAAATCTACGGCTTGCACTGGGATGGCCAGGTGGTCTACCAGAGCCAGCGGCACCCCTTATATCGTGCTGCACTAGAGCAATTGCGCCAACAGGACATAATCTACCCTTGTAGCTGTTCCCGTCGGGAAATAGCACAGGAAGCCGCAATGGGAGCAGCCGGCCCGATTTACCCAGGCTATTGTCGCAACGGTGTTCGTCATACTCAACGCCCAACCGCAATCCGGGTGCGCGTTGCTGATCGCAACATTCAGTTTCACGATGCAATCCAAGGCCATTACTACCAAAACCTGAGCACAGCGACAGGTGATTTTGTGCTACGTCGTGCCGATGGTCTCTTTGCCTATCAGTTAGCCGTAGTCGTTGATGATGCTGAGCAAAATATCACAGATATCATGCGTGGCTGTGACCTGCTGGCATCCACACCAAAACAGATTTACTTGCAAACACTGCTTGGCTTTCCTATACCAAACCATGCCCATTTACCTGTTGCAGTCAATCAGGACGGCCAGAAACTCAGCAAGCAAACAGGCGCATGTCCGCTTGATCGGCGACAACCCGGTTTCACCCTGGTATCTGCCTTACGTGCTCTCGGTCAGAATCCGCCACCTGATCTGGCCAGCGAAGCCGTTCCAGTAATCCTCGGTTGGGCAGTTAACCATTGGTCGCTGGCACATGTTCCAAGGTCTCTGAAGGATAACCGTAGCCACATACAAGGCAACGAATCCACCGGAACAGATTGACGAAACCGGTTCCACCTCTAGACTTGAGACAATCAATTGCCAAAACGAGAATCCGATTATGCATGAAGTACTCTCAAATTAGCTGCTACTCATGCCAGATTTACGAAGGATCAGTTACTGTAACCCACTAAAAGTTGAGGAGATGCCCTGGTGTCTGAAGATAAAATTTACCCCGTACCTGCTGACGTTGCTGCACATGCATGGATCAACAACGATCAATATCTGGAAATGTACCAGCGCTCGATTGACGATCCCAAAGGTTTCTGGTCAGAACAAGCCCAGAAATTGCTGACCTGGTCAAAACCGTGGGACAAGGTACTAGACTGGGACTTCACCAAGGCGCATATCCGCTGGTTTGAAGGCGGCAAGCTCAACGTCAGCCATAATTGTATTGATCGCCATCTGGCAAGTCGTGGCGACCAAATTGCAATTATCTGGGAAGGCGACAGCCCGAACGAAGACAAGAAAATCACCTACAAGGAACTTCATGCCGAAGTGTGTAAACTGGCCAATGCCCTTAAGTCCCAGGGTATCGAAAAAGGCGATCGCGTCTGTATCTATATGCCGATGATCCCGGAAACAGCTGTCGCCATGTTAGCATGTACCCGTATTGGTGCGGTACATTCCATCGTATTTGGTGGATTTTCACCCGATTCGCTCAAGGATCGCATTATCGATGCTGCAGCCAAACTGATTATTACCTCGGACGAGGGCTTGCGCGGTGGCCGTAAGGTGCCGATGAAGGTTAATGCTGATAAAGCACTGGAAAGCACGCCTTCTATTGAAAAAATGGTGGTGGTCAAGCGTACCGGTGGTGAAATCGGCTGGGTTGACGGACGTGATGTCTGGTATCACGAAATTATGGACGGTGCTTCCACTGATTGTCCGCCGGAAGACATGGATGCGGAAGATCCACTCTTTATCCTGTATACCTCGGGTTCCACCGGCAAGCCCAAAGGCGTATTGCACACCACCGGTGGCTATCTGCTACATGCTGCTATTACCCATAAATATGTATTCGATTATCACGACGGTGATATTTACTGGTGTACCGCTGATGTCGGTTGGGTAACGGGGCATTCCTACATCGTTTACGGCCCACTGGCCAATGGTGCGACCACCGTCATGTTTGAGGGTATCCCGACCTACCCCGATTCCGGTCGCTTTTGGCAGGTCGTTGATAAACACCAGGTCAATACGTTCTACACAGCGCCGACTGCGATTCGTTCACTGATGCGTGAAGGTGAAGCGTCCATCAAGAACACTTCGCGCAAAACCTTGCGCTTACTGGGGTCAGTCGGTGAACCAATCAATCCTGAAGCCTGGGAATGGTATTACACCAATGTTGGCGATAGCCGATGTCCCATCGTTGATACCTGGTGGCAAACAGAAACCGGTGGCATTCTCATCACCCCGCTACCAGGCGCAACGGCGCTGAAACCCGGGTCAGCAACCCGCCCGTTCTTTGGTGTCAAACCCGCACTGGTGGATTCTGAAGGTCAATTACTCGAAGGTGTCACCGATGGTAATCTGGTGATCACGCATCCTTGGCCCGGCATGATGCGCACCCTATATGGCGACCATCAGCGCTTCTTCGATACTTATTTCTCGATGTACAAAGGCATGTACTTCACCGGCGATGGTGCTCGCCGTGATGCCGATGGCTACTATTGGATTACCGGTCGTGTCGATGATGTCATTAACGTCTCTGGCCACCGCATGGGCACGGCTGAGGTTGAATCAGCCCTGGTGCTACACCCTGATGTTGCTGAAGCAGCTGTTGTCGGCTTCCCGCATGAAATCAAGGGTCAGGGTATCTACGCCTATGTCACTCTCAAGGTAGGCGTTGAACAGACAGAGGAACTACGCAAGGCACTGGTCGCCCATGTCCGCAAGGAAATCGGCCCCATTGCATCGCCCGACGTGCTTCAGTGGGCGCCCGGCCTGCCAAAAACACGCTCTGGCAAGATTATGCGTCGTATCCTGCGTAAGATTGCAGCCAACGAAGTGGATGCCTTGGGCGATACATCAACATTGGCCGATCCAACTGTGGTCACTGACCTGGTTGATAACCGCGCAGTCAAGTAACCGGTTCAACTGAAGAACCATAACAACAGGCAAAATAGTTACCACTGAACCTGATCCTTCAATATGCAAGGATCAGGTTTTTTTCGCTGCTTATATTCAGTATTCACCTGCAAGCCAGTCTCATCAATCCAGGCGCTGACCAAACTGGCGGGGGTCAAGTCAAAATAGATATTTCGCACCATGACTCCAGGCCACTGCGGTGTACCCAGTTCAGTGGCTGCCATTTCCTCCAATTTTAATGGCGGTGCATCCGCATCACGTCGCTTGAAGCTTTCACAGCATACATAAAACGGTACATCCTGTTCCCGTGCTGCCAATGCCAGCAAATAACTGCCTGCCTTGTTCACTACCGTACCATCAGCCAATAAGCTGTCGGCACCGACCAGCACACAATCGGCCTGACCTACAAACAACCCTATCTGTGCATCAGTAATATAGAGTGTTGGTATTTGCCAGGCCGACAATTGCTCGGCAAGTCGCTGCCCTTCTTCCAGCGGGCGTGATTCCGTCACAATCATGCGTAAACCCTGATCTTTCAACAAACGACATACTTCCACTACCGTCGAGCTAAGGCTGTGCGTCATCACCGTCCGATTCATGCCCACATAGCGAGCTGCACAAACCGTACATGCGGTTAACGCCTGACGTGAGGCTTCAATCAAAATTGAAGCCTGCTCAACCGCTGAAGTACGTATCGCATCCAATGTCATATCATCATTAATAACCCATTGCGTCTGCCAATGGTGTAATAGCGTGCTGACTGCCGTCATGCTCGGTCGAGTCAGCACTAGCTCATGCGCTAAAGCCAGCAACATTGCCCGGAACTCACCCGCTTCCATAACAGGCAGGCTTTGCGCAGCCTCTATTAAAATAGCCAAACAACGTCGCGCCATTTCACTGGCGCCACGACGACGATCATCACGAATTTCTTCGACAGCATGGTTGAATTTTCTGTAGCTCATTCGTCAAAATTCACACTAAAAGCTGCTACTATCAGCAGCCCGGTCGCTGAACAATCAATACCCGTCATCCCGTCTGGGAGACCGGGATCTGATCTAGAACCACCCGGATGTCTCTCCATGATACTGATGGATTCATGTGTAGAAGAACGCTAAAAAGTGTATATGACATTCACGGCATACTATTGAAATAGTTTTTTGTATTGTGAACACAAGCACTGCCACACGACAAAACTTTTTTACGTATTCCCAAAATACAGTAGGAGAGATTGGCAATGAGCGATGTTGATCCCATTATTGGCAACTGGTATCGAAATCATGACACAGGCAATGACTTTGAGGTCATTGCCACCGATGAAGATATTCAACTCATTGAAATACAATATTTTGATGGTGAGCTGGAGGAGCTGGACCTGGATGCCTGGCATGAACTTCCCATCGAACTGATCGAGGGACCTGACCACTGGTCAGGTTCTTTCGATGATACGGATGCCAATGAGGATTATGATGAAGCGGATGAAAACGACCAATTCAGTCATGAAGATTACCTGTTCTCCGACCGTGAAAATAGCTAAAAAGCAGCCTTAGCAGCGTTTACGCTGGCAAGCCGGTCTTGCTACCGCTCCCGCCGCGCCTGGATAAACGCCTCGGCCAATGTACCGGCGCGGTTTTTTGAGCGATTCCGATCACCCTGATGATCCCGAACCTTCACTTTATTGGGTCGCTGTGAAAGAGCCCCTGATTTCTGGTTTGGTTCTGTCAGCCTATCAAGCCGCATGGTCAACGCAACCCGTTGCCGCTCCAGATCGATAGCCATAATCTTGACTTTAACGACCTGCCCCACTTTCACAATATCACCGGGATTCTTAACGAAACGATTCGCCAGTTCTGAGATATGAACCAAACCATCCTGATGAACGCCAATATCTACAAATGCACCAAAATTAGCAACGTTAGTCACTACACCTTCCAGCACCATATCCACCCGTAAATCAGCCAAAGTCTCCACACCATCCCGAAAAAGCGCCGTTTTGAACTCAGGGCGCGGATCACGTCCAGGTTTTTCCAGCTCCAGCAGAATATCGCGCACCGTCGGCAGCCCAAAACGCTCATCGGTAAAGCGACCCGGCTCCAGGGTTTTTAAAAATGCGGTATTCCCCAATACCTCGTCCAAACCCCGCCCGGTCACTGCTAGCATACGCTCAACCACCGGATATGCCTCAGGATGAACCGCCGAACGATCCAATGGATGATCACCGTTGCTAATCCGCAGGAAACCGGCCGCCTGCTCAAAGGCCTTATCTCCCAAACGGGACACTTTTCGCAACTGTTCACGCCGCCGAAAAGCGCCATGGGCATCACGGTAAGCTACAATGTTGCGCGCCAACGCAGGACTCAGGCCAGCAACCCGTGATAACAAGGATTCCGAAGCTGTATTGACATCGACACCAACAGCATTAACACAATCCTCAACCACTGCACCCAGGGTTCGCGCCAACCGAACCTGACTCACATCATGCTGGTATTGACCAACCCCAATAGCTTTGGGATCAATCTTGACCAGTTCTGCCAAGGGATCTTGTAATCGACGTGCGATAGACACCGCGCCACGTAGCGACACATCAATATCGGGAAATTCCTGCGCTGCCAGTTCCGAAGCGGAATAAACCGAAGCACCCGCCTCCGATACAACATGTTTTTGCAGCCGCAATTGCGGATAACGTTTTATTAAATCTTGAGCGAGCCGATCCGTCTCACGCGAGGCGGTACCATTCCCAATACTTAGCAATCCCACCTGATAGCGACGACACAGTTCTGACAAAACGTGCAGGCTTTCATCCCATTGATGATGAGGGGCATGCGGATAAATCGTTGCGGTATCGGCTACTCGCCCTGTGGCATCCACTACCGCTATTTTGACACCGGTACGCAGCCCCGGATCCAAACCCAATGTTGGTCGCGCACCTGCGGGTGCAGCCAACAACAAATCTCGCAAATTGCGTGCAAAGACCCGAATCGCTTCCTCTTCAGCCGCTTCACGCAAGCGTTGTTTCATCTCAGTATCCAGATGGGGCAATAGTTTAATCTTCCACGCCCAACGCACCGTTTCCCGCAACCAGTTATCCGCCAACCGGCCCCGGTCGCGGATTTTAAAGTGCGCTGCCACCCGTTGCTCACCGGGATCAATAACCGAATCGCCATTCGCATCTGCCTCACTGGCATCTACACTGAGCTGTAACACGCCCTCATTACGCCCTCGAAACAATGCCAACGCACGATGAGACGGAATCCGGTGTACCGGCTCACGGTAGTCAAAATAATCACGAAATTTAGCACCTGTTTCAGCCTTACCCTTAGCCACCTGTGCATACAAGCTAGCGTTATTCCACAAATACTCGCGTAATTGCGCCAATAATTCCGCATCCTCGGCAAATATTTCCATCAAGATTTGCCGCGCTCCCTCCAACGCGGCCTTGCTATCCGGTATACCTTTTTCAGCATTAATAAAGGTGGCTGCCAATGCTTCGGGATTCTGGTCGGGATCATTTCGTAAACTGTGCGCCAATGGTGCCAACCCTGCTTCACGGGCTATTTGTGCCTTGGTGCGACGTTTGGGCTTGTAAGGTAGATATAAATCCTCAAGTCGTGACTTGGTGTCAGCAGCAAGAATCATACGTTCCAAATCAGCAGTCAGATGATTCTGCTCACCAATACTGGCCAGAATAACTTTACGGCGCTCTTCCAGCTCGCGCAGATAAACCAGGCGCTCTTCCAGCATTCGTAATTGATTATCATCCAGACTCCCGGTCACCTCTTTACGGTAGCGGGCAATAAACGGAACGGTTGACCCGCCATCCAGCAAGGCAACAGCTGCCTTAACCCGGCATTCCGGAACAGAAAGCTCACCAGCAAGTGTTTGAGTAATAGTCATAGATTGATACAATGGTTTAGCTCACCATAAACTCTGGTGAGACAGGCGCAAATAAGCCAGGACAACATTATTAATGGTCTTTTCAAGCCGCCAGCGGTTAAATTTCCTAAACTTTCTTCTATTCTGCCCATGTTAAGTAGCTATTAAAGCGAAGTGTCAAATTGCATTCTACAACACTTCAAGCTCAACGCTTAACGCGCTGTTTCCCGCTGTCATTCTCAAAAGCCACTGCGAATGTCGTACAATTGGTTAAAGGCACTGCCGCTGATACTGTATAAAGGTGCTGCCAAATCGGCTGAAGACACCGCTGACCCGGTAAAAGCGGCTGCCGGGTCTGCAACACCGCCTACAAAGTAGGTGTCTAAAATCCGGTAGCAACCCTTATAACCAATCCCTAAGGTTATCGATAATATTTAATCAGATCATCCAGGGTTTTCCAGGATCAGAGGTATTCATAATTGATTTTGATCAGACCCATTTGGAATTCACTCTTGTGATGACTCACTGCATTGTCAGATCCATCAAAAATCGAGTGGGCTTTTGGCATCCTTACGGGTCACACTTTTCGCTGTATGCGTATAAATCATCGTCGTTCGCACATCACTGTGCCCCAACAACTCCTGAATGGTACGAATATCATAATTTGCTTGTAAAAGATGGCTAGCGAAGCTGTGTCGAAAAGTATGCGCAGATGCTCGCTTGGTAATACGGCTGCGGCGCACTGCCAGTTTAATGGCTTTTTGCACATGAGTCTCATGCAAATAAGAACGGCGATAGCTGTTTGTATCCGGTATACGTGTGAGTGTCTTGGCGGGAAAAAGCCACTGCCAACTCAATTCCCGCGATATGTTTTTGTACTTTTTCTCTAATGCAGAGGGTAGAAAGACACCTGCATAACCCGCCGATAAGTCCCCTTCATGAATTCTGGCAACCTGATCCAGTTGTTTTTCCAGTTCGGAAAATAATGTCTTTGGTAAGGGTACGGTTCGGTCCTTTTGTCCCTTACCATCATGTACTGTTAACAGGCCCATTGAAAAATTCAAATCCTGTACGCGCAACTTCAGACACTCAAGAAGCCTCAAACCACATCCATATAATAACTTGACCACAAGATCATACGGCTCATCCAGTCGAGTGAGAATACGCTCTATCTCTTCTCTCGATAACACCACTGGAATATAGGGTTTGCGCTTGGCACGAACAATCCCTTCAATCTGCCCAAACTCTTTTTTCAAAATATGCCTGAATAAAAATAGCAAAGCATTAAATGCCTGATTTTGAGTAGATGCAGCAACTTTTTTCTTTACGGCCAGAAAACCCAGAAACTCTTTCACATCAGCGACCCGCAACAATCCGGGATCCTTGCTTTTGGTAAAGGTCTGAAATTTCTGTGTCCAGACTCTGTATGCCTGCAAGGTCCTGGGCGAATAGTGCCTGATCCGTATTGCTGACGTTAATTCATCATAGACCCCTACCCAACTGGCTCCGGTTAATTTTGGTGTAGATGAGTCAGATTTACTCTGAGAAGCTGTCTGGTCAGCCTGTATTGCTTTTACCGGTTCCTTTACCTGGCAAGTAAGCGGCTTTGGCAGCGGTAGGTGGTGGGATGATACCGCTTTTTCCTTTCTTTGAGGAATAAGTGGTACTGGTGCAATTGGTACGGCTTCGCGAACAGAAGATTTCCCGGTTACCGGCACAGGCAGATTTAAAGTGCTTGCTGGAAGAGATAGCTCATAGTAAATCAGTATGGCGTGCTCAGCTTGCCTGCATAAGGATTCAGGCTGGTTTTTGCTACGTAACTTTTGTT
>PDWJ01000051.1_pt1 | contig 148800 bp, 114 predicted proteins | sample 1430881 | NCBI WGS metagenome assembly PDWJ01 (sample SAMN01162460, study PRJNA174530) | Oral metagenome, whole genome shotgun sequencing project. | biome: Marine environment; feature: Marine mammal; material: Swab sample of the gingival sulcus; isolation source: swab sample of gingival sulcus...
GCCCTTCCTTGCCTGCCTCCGTCCGATCCGAACCGCAGCGACGGAGCAGAAGCGGCTCGGATCAGACGGAGGCTCATCTATCGCTTATTCCAGGGCTAGAGGAGGAGGGCTACTTCACCCGCGCCGGTATCCACTGTGCGCCGTGGGCGCACGAGGCGCTTCCTGGAGCAGAGGATGGCGGCGTCCGGGTGAGCCCCGGCCCCTTCAACAGCGAAGCCGAGATCGAAGGGCTCGCCGCCGCCATCCACGAGATCCTCGGCTAAGAGGCAGCGGGCGCAGCCAAGCAGCGCCGGCTCAGCTCCGCTCAAAGCGGATCCGGCTCTTCGCTGCTTCCCTTCTCAAGCTCCGGAACGTAGTAGCTCCTGCCGTCCAGCGCTATGCGAGGATCCCCCTTGAGCGCTCGGCTCAAGGCCGCCCCCTTTTCCAGACCCAGGAGCTCGGCGATCTTGTTGCGGGTCATCGGCCCGCGCCGCTTGAGCTGCTCCACCACGGGATCCAAATCGAAGAGCGGCTCGGCCAAGGGCAAGGCGTCATTGGGCGGCTGTTCCGGCGCTCCAGGGAACCAAAGCCAGCTTCGCCCACGCCCAGCGCGTCGCACCTCGATCCGCGCATCCCAGCGATTCTGCAGATCCCCGACATGGCTAATCACAAAGAGCTGGGCCCCGAGTTCGTTCTGCACGATCTCAAGGGCGCTCAGCGCCAGCTCCAAGCTCTGCTGGTCCAGGCTGCCAAAGCCCTCGTCGATGAACACCGAGCGGAGATCCGACTTGCCGCGCTTCATGTCCGAGAGCGCAATCGCCAGCGCCAGCGACACGAGGAAGCTCTCTCCACCCGAGAGGGTCCGTACCGGCCGGCGCTCCTCCGCCAACTCCCGATCGATGATGTCGAGTTCGAGCCCCTCGCCGCGCCGCTCCAGTTGGTAACGCGGGGCAAAGGCAGCAAGCCGCCGATTAGCAAACCACAACAGTGAATCCAAGCTCAGGCGCTGTGCCAAGCTGCGGAACTTCTTGCCGGTCGAGTCGCCGATCAAATCGGCCAAGCGATCCACCCGATCGAAATCCGCCTGCAAGCGCTGCCTCTTTTCGCCAAGTTCCTGCAATGCGACTCGGCGATTGTCGTCCTCCTGCACCGCGGCCCAGATCTCACTGACTGCACTGACAGCGTCCTTCTCTGCCGCCACCGCTGCCTCCTGCGCTTGCCGGGCCTCGGCAAGCAGTTCGGCCAAGGCTTGCTCCGCCTCCGGAGCCTCCTCACTGAGGGCCTGGCGAGCCTGCTTCAGATCCGATTCCCGAGTCGCAACCTGGGTGCGAGCCTCCTGGAACTGCTCCTCCAAGTCCTTGAGTTCGGCACGCAAGCGAGCCAAGTCCGCACTTGAGAGCATGCTCCTGCGAGCTTGCTCTTCACTTTCGAGTCCAAGCTCCTGGAGCTTGGCAGCGAGTTCAGCCTCGCTGGCCTTTCGCGCCTCTTCGGCATCCTTACGCTGCTTCGCAGCACTATCGGCCTTGGCCTGCTGGCCTATCAAAGCTTCCTTAGCCTCGTCAAATCGGCCGCGCAGAGAGTTCAAGAGCGGAAGCACATCGCCTTGCTCCCCTTTCCATTCATCAGGCTCCAGTCCTTCCCCCTCGGGAAGCTCGGCCTCTGCCTTCTCACGCTGCTCGCGTAGCGGCAACCGGAGATCGCGCAACTGGCGTTCCGCCTGCAGATAATCCCGGTGTTTTCTCTCCAGGCTGTCCAGCCAAGCCGAGCAGCCCGCGAACTCTGGAGCATGCTCTGACAAGTCCTTGGCCAAGGCCTCGAGGCCCTCCTCAAGCTGACTCGTAGCCTGGGCATCGTCCTTTTCGAGACCTTTGAGCTGAAGGGAATCCTGCTCAAGCTTGCTCTCCACCAGCCGCAGTTGCGCCTTCGCATCTGCCAGTAGCTTCTGCGTCGAACCCCACCTGTCCTTCGCCCTGTCGCCGGACTCTTCCCGCCGTTTGAGCAACTCAGCCTCGTCGGAGAAGTCCTTCTGGGCAGCCTCGGCTCTGCTAAGGCGATCCTGCAGCTCCTCTTCGGAGAGTTCCTCGATCTCCGCTGGTAAGTCCGGCAGAGCAAGCCTCAGCTTGGCGTAGCGATCACTTCGCTTGCCTTGCTCATCACGCAGACGCTTGATCTCCCAAGCCCCCTTCTTGTCCTCTTCCCCCAGCGTCTTTTGCGCCTGCTCCAACGACGAACGCTCGTCAGCAGCAGCCTTCTCCTCCTGCTTCGCCTTATGGAGCCCATCCTCGATTTCGAGGATTCTCCCCTCAAGCCGAACTGCCGGAAGCTCATGCACCTGCTGCTCGCAGAGGGGACAGGTATCGCCCGGCTTCAGCTCCTTGCGATGGACCATCAAACTCTGACGCAAACGCTCCTTTTCGAGGCGTTCGTGTAGCTCGCGCGCCCTGCGACTGCGTTCCTCGTAACGGGCTTCGGCCTTATTCAACTCCACCTGCAACTGGGAAAGGCTCTTCTCGCGTTCCTGGCACTCGGCGCTTAGCCGCAGAAGATCCTGCTCAGCGTTACTCCGCGCAGTAATCAGCTCAATGACTTTGCCGAGCTCCTGCACCCTGCTGATCCTTGCCTCCAGGTCGCCGCCTTCCTGCTTATGACGCTCATGCTCCAGACGGCACTGCTCCAGCAAGCGAGACTCAGCCTGCTGCTCCTTGGCAGCATCCTCTTCGGCCGTGGAGCTCTCGCCGACCATTTTCTGCGCATGTAGCAGATCCGCCTCACTGGACTCGATGCGCTGACGAAGCATCGCCATTTGCTTCGCACCCTTGCTACGCTGCTTCTGCTCTGCACGCAGCTGGGTCAAGCGGCCGGCATCGGCAACGCTGTAGCGCTGTAGCTCTGCGACACACTCCTCAAGCCGGGCTTCAAGCCCCATGGCCGACTGCAGCAGAGAACGGAAGCGATCAAAGGCCTGGCGAGAGACGCGGCGAGCCTCTTCGAGCATCTCGTCGCTACGGTTCTTGGCATCCTCCGCATGCCGCTGCGCCCCGCGCCGCTGCTGAACGCGATCCAGCGGAGCCGCCAGTCCCGAAAGCCTCTCCGCTTCCTCTAGCGCCGCCCGCTGCTCCGCCCTGGCTGCCCAGTTCTTCTGCGCCTGAGACAGGCCATCTCTCGCCTGCTGCAGAAGCTCGGACTTCTGCCTGAGAGCTTGCAGCTCGGAGTATCGACTCTTGCACGTAGCAGCCTTCTGCTCTGCCGCCAGCTGCTGCGCTTTCGCGGCACGGTGCCTGGCCTCCAGCGCGGCTCGCTCCTCCTCACCCAAGAGAGGATGCTCCCCCATCTTGGCTTCGTTTTCCTTCAGGGCAGCAGCCGCACGGCGCCGCCACTCGAAGGCCGCCATGCCAAGCTTGGAGTAGATCTCTACCCCTGTCAGCCGCTCAAGCAGCCGAGCACGATCGTCACTGGCACCGGAGATGAAGGTCGAAAAGCTCCCCTGCGCCAGAAGCACAACCCCGACAAACTGCTCCCGAGACAGGCCAATCGCCGCCTCGACCGCCTTTTCGTGCTCTGTGCTCCCCGTCGCCAGCGTCTCGCCACTGTCGCGGTCGAAGAGGAACCTCTTGGGCGTCTGCAGTCGATGGGTGCGCGAACGCGAGATCTCCCAGCGCGAGCGCAAACGCCGCCCGCTCGCATCGACAAAATCGAGCTCGGCGTAACCATCCACAGTTCCCCGGCTCAGGATGTTGCCAGCGCTGCGATCCTCGCCGCTACGATCCAGACGCGGCGTCTTTCCGAAGAGCGCCAAGCAGATGGCATCGAGGATGGTCGACTTGCCGGCCCCCGTCGGCCCGACCACCGCGACCAGGCCCGAATCTAGCCCTCCCGAGGTGAAGAGCAGCGGCGGCTGGGTTCCGACCAAGGATGCCAGATTCCGGATGCGCACACATTCGATGAGCATCAGTCCCCGCCCTCCAAGGGGTCCCCCTCCAACAGTTCCACTGCGTGCTCCTGTAGCCAGGTAAAGCTGCGCCGCAGATCCTCGGCGTCCTCACCTTGGATACCCCGATGCTCCAACAGCTTGTCAAAGACCGCGCTGCTGTTCTCGATGTCGACTTCGCCTGGGGGAGCATGCTCTTCCGAGTCCTGTCGCGCCGCCGCTCTCGGTGTCCGGCTCTCGACGCCGAGCAACTGCCAGCCCCGCTTCTGCGCTAGATCGCCCAGCCGCTGGGCAAGCCCCGGCGCCGGGCCAGTCAGTTCGGCAAAGCCGCGCACCCAAGGCCGCGGCCCCTCCCCCTGCCAAGGCGGCAACGCCAGGATCTGTTGCTCCAGCTCGACCTGATTGCCTTCGATGCGAAGGTAACGGCGGCATGGCTCTAGCTCATGCGACCGCACCGTCGCGGCGCCGCTGTCGGGCAGCTCCGCCACCAGCACCTGCCGCGGCCTCGCTAGTTCGTCGAAGCCGGTCGGGAGCAAGCTCCCGGGATAGCGCCAGTGCTCCTGCCCATCGACAAGCTGGGGGCGATGCAAGTGCCCAAGGGCAAGATAGCCAGCATCTCCGGCGAAGGCCGCCGCCGGCACCCGCGCTTCGTTGCCGACCTGCACCGGCCGCTCTCCACCACCGAAGCTTCCCCCAGTCGCGAAGGCATGCGCCACGACTACGTAGGGAAGATCACGCGGGACTGCCGCATGCAGCTCGGCCAGTCGCTGCTCCAGCGCTTTGACGTGTTCCTGCGCGGCATGCTGCAGGCTCTCGCCCGCACGGCGGATTCGAACGTCGCCCTCCCGCAGGAAAGGGATGGCCAGCGACCGCCCCACGATCTCGCCGCTGCGCCCGGTCAGCTCGACGATGCAATCCTCGGGACCGGCATCGAGTCGCCACTGTCCACGCACGTGCACACGCGCCGCCGAGTAGAGCCGCCGCGGGGCAGCAATCCGCGTCGGACTATCGTGATTGCCGGCAATCACCACCACGCTGCCCACCCCAGCATCGCCCACTAGCTGGGCCAGAAAGCGGTCGTAGCGCTCGCAATCCCGTGCCCCCGGATGCGCAACGTCGAAGATGTCTCCGGCGAGAACGACGACATCCACCTGCGCCTCTTCCGCGATCTGCAACACCTGCTGGAGAGCATGCTCTTCGTCCTGGGCACGGCCCTGATCATGAAAGCGCTGGCCAAGATGCAGATCTGCCAGATGCAAGAGACGAAAGGACACAGGGTAGAACCTCCTAGCGGGCGTCTGTCATCGCGCGAGACAAGAGAGCTCAGCGACGAAACAAGGGGTATTTGCGAAGCTGCAGATCCAGGAGCAGGAAGTAATCATCGCGCACCGGAAGCACGCCTTCGGGCAAATAGGGCGCAGACTGCGGGTCAGGCCAACGATGCTTGAGCGCATCCCCGCCTCTGGCAAGCAAGTCGAAGACAATGTCGTTGAGCTCGGCGAGCAGGAAGGCGCGAGGGCTAGCGAGGCCGCCCTCGGGGTGTAGCCAGCGCTGTTCTTGAAGCCGGGCCCAGAGCACCTGACCCTCGCGGGTTCCAGCTCCGCGGAGCCCACGGGCGAAGAAACGGTCGATGCTGGCCGCAAGCCGCGGCGTCGGCCCCCGGCCCTCGCGTTCGGGCGTCCCGGCAAGCCAGAGCAAGACCCGGCCAAGCGAACCCGGCAAGCCACGCGCCGCCTTGCCGATGAGCTGCCGAGAGCGATCGCTGATCTCGCCACGTGGTTCGCCAAAGAGCTGACGCCGCGCCCATTCCTGCAAGGCAGCCTCGAAGCGAGGCAGCTCTCCTACCCCGGCCTCCATCTCGAGCATGCGCTCAAAAAGATCATCACGCCTAGCTGCGTCGATCAAGCGCATCGCCGCGCCCCAAAAGCGCGCCCGCCACAGTGTCGGCCGCGCCGCGTCCGCTCCCTGCAACAAACGTTTGCGCAGATCCGCCTCGATACTCGTGCAAGCAGCGAGATACGCGGCTAGGTCGAGCCCTTTCTGCTCCAGCCGATCGACACGAGCCCGAGCGTCCTGACAGCCAAGGACGAAAGAGGCCAGCTCGGCAAAGTGCCCTCCCTGGCTGAGCAGGGCTTGCAGTTCCTCCTCCCTGCCCTTCCCGCCTGGGCTTTTTCCAGCTTGAGCAGCGAGGGCCAGCAGGGTGGCACGCGCCTTGATCTCGGCCAGGGTGCCGGGCTTGGATGCTGCCTCGGGGGAGGGGACTGACGGCAAGCGCCGAGCCTTGCCCGACTGTGGCAGCACAGCGCAGCGCAGCGCCTGAACGAGTTCCCGCAACTCCCCAGCCTCAAGAAAGATCGGCGCCTCTTTTTGGGAATGCCGTCGCGCGATACAGATCGCGGCCAGAGAGGCCGTCAAGGCCTCGACCGGTGAGGAGCTACGGCGAGCCAGGTCTTCGCCAAGCTGGGCAGCGCTACCCGCAATCCGCCGGCGCGAATAGGCCAAACAAGCGAAGACGAAGTCCTCGGCGCCCCTGGCGCCGCTGCGCCGGCGTAACTGAGTCCGTAGGGCCGCCCTCGCCTCAGCCCCCCCCGCAAGCCCCAGAGCCCCCAGAAGACACAAGCGAGTCGGGTCACCTCGGGTCCCTGAATTCGCAAAGCGAGGCAGGAGAAGAGTTGCGAGCCTTGGACCCTGAGCTTGGCTACGACGCCAGAGTTCTTCGATCACCGGCTGCCGATCCATCGAAAAGCTCGACGGCACCGGCTGGAGGCCGGCACGGAAGGCCCGGCCACCAAAAACCCAGCCCTCGTGTTCAGAGATAGGAGCTGAAGGAGGGTCCTGGCAAACGCCGATAGGTCCAAGAGATGCCCAGAATGCGAGGCTGAGCAAGACCCGACTGTGAAGTCTCAAGAACCTGGTCAAACCGTGTATTCCTCGAAGGCGCCGTCATGAGCAGGAAGGACAAATTCCATCTCAGTGAACAGGATGAGGAGTTCGGGTTCTTGTTCAAGGAGACGCGCGCCCAGCAGAGCGAAACTCCAGAAGCCGCGGCCCCGACCAAAGAGGCAACGATCCAGGGCGACCTTTCCGCGGTCGACCTGAGCGACATCTTCCAGACGATCACGATGTCGCGCATGACCGGCACCTTGATCGTCCAGACTGCTGGCCGCAAAACCGGTGTGCACTTTGACGCAGGTCGGATTCGCGTCGCTCCTCCACTCGCCACCTGGATCAGTCGAATCAGCCGACGACTCCTCGCCTCTGGCCTCACCGATAAGACCCTGCTACGCAGTTGTCTGATGCAGGTGGCACGCGAGGGCAAGGAACTAGGCACCTGCCTCGAAGAGGAAGGAGGGGTCCCACGGGATCAGTTCGAGTCCGTCCAACTCGCCCTCGAAGAAGACTGCCTGCTAGAGCTGTTTACCAACCGCAAGGGTCATTGCGATTTCTATCGCGACAGCTTCTACCAGCCGGAATACGAAAAGCGCTTCGCCAGCGCCCTGGTCTTCGAAGGGGAACAGCTGCTCTTCGAGGTCGCCCGCAAAAGCGATGAATGGGGGCAGATCCTCAGCGAAATCGGCTCGCTAAGTGAAATCTTCATTCCGACCCAGCCATACAACGAACAGGGCTGTGACGAGATCCAGATCGAGCTGCTCGGCCACCTCGACGGCAGCCACAAGCTCTCCGACGCCGCAGGCGCGATGCTCGACAGCCTCTTCGACGTCGCCAAGGCCGCCCAGGAACTGCGCCTCCAAGGCAAGATCGAAAAGGTCACCACCAGGCACCTCATCGGCCTGGCCAAGGCTGAAATCGCGGCGCAACACAAGGAGCAGGCACGGGAGTTTCTCGACCTGATCCACGAGTTCCGTAACCCGAGCAACAGCGAGGAATGGGAGGAGATCGCCTCGGTCTATACCGAGCTGGGCAGCTCACGCGACACCGCCAACGCGTATTTCCACGCGGCACAGTTCTGCGAGAGCAGAGACAAGAGCAAGGGCTTCCTGCGCAAGGCGCATTCTCTGGACAACCTCAACGTCAAGACCCTGGAGAGCCTCCACCTCCTGCTCCTCGACGAGGAGTTCAGCGAGGCCGAAGACGAGCTCCTGGAAGTGATCGACAAACTCGCCAACTGCTACGAGGCCAACGGGGAGTACGCCAAGTCTCTAGAGATGCTTGAGGACTTGGCTGAGCTGAATCCTCGCTCGGTCTCCTTCGCCGGCCGGCGAGCACGGATGCTCATTCGTCTCAATCGGCACGAAGATGCCTTGCAGCTGCTGCGCTGGATCGCCTCCTCCCTCAAGCTAGAGAAGCAGTGGCCCAGCTATGCCCAGGTTCTTGAGCACATTCTCAAGATCGACCCCGAGGACGCCGAGGCTCGGCGGGAGCTTCATAGGATCCGCAGCCGCGTCGATCCTCGCCTGGTGCGAGGCGCCATCGCGGCGGCCGTGCTAACCATCGTCGGGAGCATCGGCTGGTCCTTCTATTCTGCTCACCAAACCAAGCTCCTCGGACGAGAGCGGCTAGCCCAAGCCCAAGAACTGCTCAAACAGGACGAACTGGCCAAATCGGAACAGATCGCCCTCAAACTCGCCGAGGAGTTCTTGGATGACGAGATCGGACCTGGCGCCGCCGGCATCGTCAGCAAGATCAGGCACATGCGAAAGGATCGGGCAGCGGCCAAGCTCAAGGCAGAGCAGTCAGCCCTCTTCGGCGGCCTGAATCGCGCCGCCAACGCCTTCGAGAACAGCGACTGGCCCAGCGCTCTGAAGGAGTATTCCGCCCTCTCGGACGGAATCGCCAAGAAGAAGCCGAAGTACCGGAAGAAGGTGCAGCAAGCCGTCGAGGCTCGCTTCGGCACGCTCGCCAAAGACATCGAGAAGAACCTGGCGATGAACCTCCTGCAGCCTCTTCCCAGCGCTGAGGATCTACGCAGCCCGCAACAGCGCAGCGATGCCCTGAAAACCCTGGATCGCTACTACCCCAAATCCAAGTGCAACGCCTACATCGAGCTGAGCAAGGCACTACGGGATGACGAACAGTACAAGGCTCTGATAGGCCTCCCACCCAAGCTTCTCGAACACCTTGAGCAGTGGTCGCAGATTGCGGTGGCAGCACTAGACCTCCGAAGCGACCTAGAAGCAGAACTCCGGAACGATCGCAAAAAGGTCGGTATCGACAGCGCCTTCTCCGAGGCAGAAAAGCTCCGCAACCGCTTCGACTTCAAAGGAGCTCTCAAGCTCTACGAGGACATCGTCCGTGACTACAGGGGAGACTCGAAGTTAGAGAAACGCTTTCGCCAGCAACGCGATGCTCTCTCCCAAACCGTCCGGCTCCTCGCCGAAATCGACCAGGCCTGCGAGCACGGGGACTACCCAGGAGCTAGCAGCGGCCTGCAGCAACTGAAGAGCATTTTCCCCGACCTAGACTTCGACAAGGAGGTCGCGCTACCGCTCCGCATTGAGACCAGCCCCAAGGGCGCCACCATCCTCGTGGACGAAAAAGTGGTCGGGACGAGCCCGATGATCCTACGGCTCACCCCAAGCGTCGAGAGAACGCTCGAAGTCCGCCTGGACGGCTTCAGCACTCATCGGCAGCAGCTGCCGATCAAGCATGGAGGTCGGATCAGCATTTCCTTCGAACTCACTCCGAGCTGGCAACGCCCACTCGGAGGGCCGGTCACGGACGCACCACTCGTGGCTAAGCAGGCGGGACTGGTGGTCCTCACGGACCGCTCAGGTCGCGTAGCCGCGCATGATCTCAAAACTGGCAAGCGACGCTGGGAGAAGCGCTACTCGGATCTCTCCGGAGCACTCGGAGAACCCCTGCTGCTAGGCCAGAACGTCGTGCTTCCTTCCCGCGACGGCCAGCTACGCTGCCTCTCCCTCGCCGAGGGTAAGGAAGTTTGGAGCAGCAAGCTCGAAGGACCACTCCTCTCCCCAGCACTGGTGCAAGACCAAGAAGTCTGGGTCGGCACCGAGAGCGGAACCATACATCGTGTGGCAATCGCGAGCGGAGCCGCCATCGGCACGGTCCTCGGACAAGGAAGCTTGGCCTTCGGCCCACAGAAGCTTGGGCGCAAGGTCTTCGTCCTCGATCGCCGAGGCCACCTGCGTGCCTTGGACCAAGAAGGAGAAGAATTGTGGAGCTGCGACATCGAAGAGGCCGGCCTGGCTCCTCTCACGACCAGCCCCCACGGCCTGCTCGTCCCCGATGGCATCGGCAAACTCCACCTACTGAGTGAGGAGGACGGCCGAGAACTGGCGGTCTACAAGGTCGGGGATACCCTGCGAAAGGGGGTCACGGCCCACAAACACCTCGTCGTCCTGGCCAATGGCAATCGCGAACTGATCCTGCTGGATTTGGTCGCTGGCAAGCAGTTGCTGCGCATAGCCCTGCCCTCCTTCGCTAGCGCCGCACCATCCGTCCTCAGCGAACGCATCCTCGTTCCGCTTGAGAACAAGAGCGTCCTCGTCTTTGACCTCGATCGAGGCCAAAAACTCCTAAGGCTGGCACTCGGGCTCCGCATTGAAGCCCGAATCACCGGTGGCGACGGGTTCCCCATCCTGCTCGCCAGCAGCAACTCGCGACTCCTCGCCTACCCCGAGCAGGAGCTACGTCGACGTTGATGCCGCGCAACACACAAGCCGCAAAAGTGGGAGCGGCGCAACGCCCAGCGCAAAGCGAGCCAAGCCTGGCGGGGCCGCCTCTTTTTTGCTCCGACATAGTTGCTTCCCAGGCGCTGCGAACTACCCGCTGCTACCAGTCTTTCCCTGGCCAGCTGCTTGTTCGCCGGCACGCAGCGCTTTCTCTCCAAACACCTGGCATCTCGCTTGCTCCGCGGCAGAAGCATCCCGCAAAGAAGTCCCAGGACTCCTTGCAGTAATGCTGGCCGCCCGCAATCACACCGTCCGGAAAGGCTGCCCAATGAAGATCAGGAACCCGTGGCTTCTCAGACTCATCGCTCTCTTGGCCTGTGTGACCCTGCCGATGGCCTGCAATAGAGGCTCCTCCGGGGGCAGCCCCCTCGAAACAGAGGGTGGTACCCAGTATCACGGCCCAACAAGCGAGCAAGGCGGCCCCGGAACCCAGGGGCCGAGCAATCCGAACCCGACTCCGCCAACGAACCCCACGCCAAACACACCGGCGGCAGGTAACGGCTCCAACCCGGGCGGCGGCACGAGTAACCCCGCCGGTAACCCCCCGGTGCCCGAACCCACTACCTTCCTCTTGGTGGGAGCCGGGCTGGCCACCGTCGCAATGCTTAGAGGCCGCAAGCGCTCAGTGCAGGAACAGATCGAGGAGGCCTGATAGCCTCTGCGTATGCAACGCACGCTGTCGGCTCTGACCTTCACCCTGCTCGCCGCCTGTGCGGGCACTCCTTCGCTCTCCTCGCCCTCGGTATCGCCTGAGGAATTTGCGATCATCCGAGAAGGCGAAGTCGTAGAAGCCATGCTCGCCATAGATGCGGTGTCGCGCCGGGGCGACCCGGCGGCGGCCGCCTGGCTGCTACCAGTGATGCGCGACACCCGCTATGGCCACGAACTACGAAGTGCAGCAGCGGCGGCCCTCATGCGCCTGGGCTTCCCCGAGGGACAGAGTTTCTGCCTCGCGGTTCTGAAGGCCAACGTACGGCAGCCGGAGCCGGCAGAGCGGATGGGAGCAGGGCAAGAGAGCAAGGACAGCGATCTCTTGCACAAACTCCCCGAGTCCGACCGCTGGGCCTTTGCCCGCGAGCTCGCCTACGAGGCCATCTGCGAGCGCCTGCGGGCAGCTGGGGTCAAAGCCGAGACCTACGACGTCAACTTCGGAGCGCCAGACCTGCTCCGTGCCACAGCGGCCCTGCGCAAGCAACTCCATATGCTGCCGCAGCTGGCCCCGAGCCTCTCAGCAGCTCAGCTAAAAGCCCGGCTTCCCCAGTCCCCACCCCTGGGCTGGCCGCTGAGCGAGTATGAGAGCTGGCAGCGGATCCGATCCGAACTGATCCACGGGTCCGCGTTTGACCAGGATCAGAGACGCCAAAGCACTGGGGGCAAACCATGACCGCTCCCCTGGCTCCGGCCCTCACCTGGATGGCCCTGCTCCTCGCTCCGGCAGCAAATGCCCCTTCTCAAGAGAATCCTCTCAGCGAAGAGCAGCTGCAGACTGAGCTCGCGCGGCCAGAGCTTGCCGTGGCAAAAAAGCACCGCCTGCTCAGCGATTGGCTGCAGGTCCATCGCCCGAAACTCAGCACGCGAAAACGACTCCGCTGGGAACTGCGCCTCGCGGTGCTGAGCCTTGGGCTGCGCCGCGCCAACGAGGCCCGGGAGCAGTTCGAGATGCTGGAGCGGCGCTTTGCAGCTCTGGACAGGGAGCTGCCAGAGCTACGTGAAATGCAAGCACGCTGCCGCCTGGGACTGGCTCAGAGCAACGAGCTCGCCGGACACAAACGAGCGGCCCATCGCCTTTATCTCCAGGTCACTCGGCGCTGGCCCCGAACGCGCTACGAACGGGTCGCACGAATCGCGCTACGACGCCTGAAGACGAAACCGGGAAGCTGGCCAACACGACCCCTACCCTTGTTACAGCAAGCACGTCGACTCGATGGCGAGCGGATCCTCCCACCAAAACAGGGCCCTTGGCTCCTAGTGATGCTACCCGACACCAGTGGCGCCTGGCCCAAGGCCCTCGCCACCCTCGGACAGGGCAAGGGCAACGAACTACCCAAGAAGCTGCGAGTCACCGTCTTCGTGCCCGGAAACGAGCGGCTGACCAAGGGTGTTCGCCGCAAGCTCCAGCCACTCGCGCTAGCAGCCGAGCTGGAGATGGAGTTTGTTCCCTGGCCGCATGCCCTGAGTGAGCGGGTGCAAGAGGAGCTGGGCTTCTCGACCCTACCATTGTGGTGCCTGGTCGACACAGATCGGCGGGTAACGCGGATCTTGCCCAGCGTCACCGAGCTGCGCTAGCTGCGGTGCAAGCGCCGCAGCTCCTCGCCTACGGCGCCAGCCGCTCCAACATGCGCGGGAAGGGAATGCACTCGCGCAGGTGCTGGCTGCCGCAGATCCAACTCACCGTGCGCTCCAGCCCTAGGCCAAAGCCTCCGTGCGGAACGCTGCCAAAGCGCCGCAGGTCGAGATACCACGAGAACAGCTCCTCGGGCAGCCCGTGCTCGGCGATCCGCGCTCGCAGCGTCTCGAGATCTGGCTCACGCTCCGAGCCGCCAATGATCTCGCCGTAGGACTCCGGCGCAATCATGTCGACGCAGAGAGCATGCTCCGGGCTTTCCGGATCACGCCGCATGTAGAAGCTCTTGATCTTGGCCGGGTAGCGGTGGATCAGCACCGGCTGCTGGAACTGCGATCCAAGGTAGCTCTCGTGCGGCGCACCAAAGTCCTCCCCCGGCACCCACGGAGTCTCTAGCCCTTCCGCCTTGCTCAGCATCTCCGACGCCTCCTCATAGGAAAGGCGGGGATACGGCGTCTTGCTAGCGTGCTCAAGCACGGTGGTGTCGCGCTCCAGCTGCTTCAGCTCTTCGGCACGGTTCTCCAGGCAGCGGCCAACCACATAGGCAACGAAGTCTTCCGCCAAGCGCATGACGTCATCGAGGTCGTAGTAGGCAGCCTCGGGCTCGATCATCCAGAACTCGGTCAGATGCCGCCGGGTCTTGGACTTCTCGGCGCGAAAGGTCGGCCCGAAGGTGTAGACCTTGCCAAGTGCCATCGCCGAGGCCTCGGCATAGAGCTGTCCCGACTGGGTCAGGTAGGCATGGTCGTCGAAGTACTTGACCTCGAAGAGGTCCGTGGTGCCTTCGCAGGCGTTGGGCGTAAAGATCGGTGAATCCGCGCAAACAAAGTCGCGCTCGTAGAAGAAATCACGGATCGCCTTGGCCACCTCGTCGCGGATGCGAAGGGTCGCCATCTGCTTGCGCGAACGCAGCCACAAATGCCGCCGATCCATCAAGAAGCCCGGCCCGTGCTCCTTGGGCGTGATCGGATACTCCTCGGTCGGCATGTGCACGATGAGGATCTTCTCGGGCTGCAGCTCGACCCCGCCCTGTGCCCTTTGGTCCGCGACCGGGGTTCCGATGACCCGGATCGAGCACTCCTGCTTGGCGGCCTTGGCATTGGCGAAACTCTCCTCGTCGACCGCGTCACGAGGGGTCACCACCTGGACGATGCCACTGCCGTCACGCACTTGCAGGAAGAGTAGCTTGCCCTTGCCGCGCTTGTTGTAGAGCCAGCCCTGGACGAGAACGCGCTCGCCAACATGGTCCTTCAGGCGGTGGATCGAGACGGCCTTCGCGCCGTCGAGTTCTTGCTGGGTCATCGGTTAGGAAGGCCTCAGATAGCAGGCTGGAAGCAAATGCGCTGCGAATCAGGGAAAGGAAGAGTAGACCGGGGTCAGGTCGAGTTCGACGACGCTGCGGCCCTGCAAGACCAGGCTGCCCTTGTAGCCAGCACCATCCTTAAAGGCCTCAACCGCGACCCGCACCTGCTCGTCAGACTTGATGTTCGAAAGATCCGTCAGCACCACGACGCGCTGATAGCCGAGCATGTAGAGCTTGGCCTCGACAACGTCGAGGGCGGTGCTGCCACTCGGAAGCTTGGCCTCCGAGGCCTGCGGCACGATCTGCACCTCGGAGCGCGAACTCTGCCCGGCAAGGTTGCGATCCAGCAGATCCGTGATGTCGGAGAGCTGCTCCTCCAGGCGCTTGGTCCCGATCTGCTCAAAGGCATCCACCAAAGCCTTCAACCGAGTGTTGAGGGTCTGGATCCCATGCAGATCGCGTAGGTAGGCTTCCATCCGCGCGAGGCGTTGGAAGACGACGATCGTCAGAAGGACGATCGTCACGATGATCAGGCCGAACTGCAGGAAGTCCACGTCGAGCTCCAAGTCGAGATTGCGGCGGAGCATAGGCGCGGCCGCGCGAGCATGCTAGTCGAAGCGAAGAGCGGCAGGAGCTAGAGCAGCCGCCGCAGCCCCAGGCTCAAAACTTATGCGGCCGTAAGACCATGGCCTCACAGGTCCAGAGCACCATCGCGTAATTGGCGAGGAAACGCTCCTGCAAGACCTCGATGAAGTGCTCGGCAGCGGCTTCCCCGCAGAGCACCTCGACGCGGATATTGGCATCACGCCGCCAGCCGGCGCTGCGCAACCCGCGTTCCCCCTTGCCGCGAACCTCCGAGACCGTGTACCCATGGGCCCCAGCCTCTTCGAGCGTACGGACGATCTCGTCCTCGATCTCGGCCTCGGTCACGACAACAAGCAGTTTGCGTCTTTCGAGAGCCATGACGGTCTCCTCAGCTATGCAGCCACTGGGCCCAGCTCAGATACATGGGCACGCCGACGACGACATTGAACGGAAAGGTAATCCCCAGTGAGGCCCCGAGGCTGAGCCCCGGATTGGCCTCCGGCACCGCCAGGCGCATCGCCGCCGGCACCGCGATGTAGGAGGCACTGGCCCCGAGCGTCGACAGCAGCATGGTGCCGCCGACCGAAAGCCCCAGTCCTAGGCCGAGCAAACCCGAGATCGTCGCCCCCAACAGTGGCATCAGGATGCCGAAGAGGAGGAGGAAGACCCCATATCGCCGCAGCCCCGCAGCCTGACTCGCGGCAATCAATCCCATCTCCAGCAAGAAGAGGGCGAGGAAGCCGGGGAAGAGTTTGAAGAAGAAGGGTTCCAGCGGCTCGACGGCTTTGGGCCCAACGATCCAAGCAATCAAGAAGCCGCCGCCCAGAAGCACGATGCTCCCTCCCAGCAGCACTTCGTGCGAGAGCTTCCCCCAATTCGTCTCTCGGCTAAAGCCGCGCGCCATCACGATGCCGACGACGATGGCCGGCAGCTCGAGCAGCACCACGTAGAGGGGGGCGTGGCTTTCAAAGGAGACCCCATGCTGCTGCAGATAGGCGACCGCGACCGCATAGGTGCCGACCGAGACCGAGCCGTAGTGCGCGGCGACCGAAGCCGCATCCGCGCGCTTGAACTTGCCAAAAGCCTTGAGCAACGGATAGGCGATCAGCGGCAGCACAACGCCCAGCGACATGACCGCTAGCACCTCGGGCAGCAAGGTCAGCAGGTTCTGCTTCGCCAGCTCGACCCCACCCTTCAGGCCAATGGCCACCAGCAGGACGATGCTGAGAAACTCATAGATCGCTGGCGGTAGCCGCAGCTCGGAGCGGAGTAAGCCGGCAAGAAAACCGAGCAGGAAGAACAGCGCAACTGGATCGAGAGAGGACATGCCGTGCGAGGTATCCTGCCCCCGGCGCCCTGGGTCAAGTAGACTCTTGGGGCGATGCCCCCTTTCTCCGATCTGTCTTCGCTGGCGCTAGCCCGCCGAGCCCGCGCCCTGGACCAGGATGCGGTCGCCCTCCTGTACGAACGCTACGGCCCCAGGCTGCGCTCGGCCCTGCGCCGCCGCCTGAGCGGCTCGGCTCTGGAGGGCCTGCTCGACAGCGAAGACCTGATGCACGACGCCATCCTTGCCGCCCTGCACGACATCGACGGCTTCGAGTATCGCGGTCAGGGTAGCCTCCTGGCCTGGCTCCTGCGTGTCGCCGAACGCCAGCTCCTGACGCGACTTCGAGCACAAAACACCAAGAAACGCGACCGCAGCCGCCATCGCCCGCTGGAGGAGGCCGCCAACCAAGCCGACTCCTCGGATTCTCCCTCGCTCCATGCCGAACGCCGCGAGCAAGTCGAACGCCTGGAGCAGGCGCTGGAGACTCTGAGCGAACGCGAACGAGACGTGATTGTCCTGCGCCGCTTTCTCGAGCTGGACTACCGCGAAATCATGGTCGAGCTGCAAGTGCCGAGCATGGGCGCAGCCCGGGCCTTGCTCTCGCGCGCTCAAGCCAAGCTCGCCGTGGCCCTGGACCAACTGGCCCCATGAACGACAGCTGCGACTTGCTCTCGCAATGGCTTGAGCGCTTCCACTCCGGAGACCGTGACTTCGCAGCCTTCTGCGCCAGCCACCCCGAGCAGCGCCAAGAGCTGGAGCGGCTCTGGCAACGACTCATCGAAAGCGGCGAAGTGGACCCAGGCTTGGAGCCAAAGCCCAGCGAGAGTCTTGCCTCCCTGCACTCGATCAGCAGCGGCAGCCAGGCTCCATGCTTCGACGAAGAAACCGGCCTTCCCGAAGAAGACAGCGCCTTCGGCCACTATCGCATCCTGCGAGAACTCGGCCGTGGCGCCCAAGGAACGGTCTTTCTGGCCGAGGACCAGCGGTTCGACCGCAAGGTGGCGCTCAAGGTGCAGCCCCTCTGGCGCCTGCATCGCAGCGAACACAAGAAGCGCTTCGCCCGCGAAGCCGAACTGGCCTCACGACTCCAACATCCTGCCATCTGCAGGGTCTATGAACGCGGGCTGTTCGCGGGCACGGCCTTCCTGGCGATGGAATATGTCGAGGGTCGCAGCCTGGCCCAACGAATCGCCAAGCAGCGACAAGCTCTGGCCAAAGGCGGGAGTCCACAGGTCCTGAGTCTGCCCGAACTTGGCAAGCCCCGCAGCCAAGCCGATAGCATCCGCCGCCTCCTGGAGTTCTTCGATAGCATCGCCGCCGCCCTCAGCGCCGCTCATCAGGCAGGACTCATCCATCGCGACATCAAGCCCGGCAACATCATGGTCAGCCCCGATGCGCGGCCAGTCCTCCTCGACTTCGGCCTCGCCCGAGCCGTCGAAGAGGAAGCTCTCACCATGACCGGCGACCTCATCGGTACCCCGGCCTACATGTCGCCCGAGCAACTCATGGCGCAGCGCATCGAGCTCGACCAGCGCAGTGACATCTATTCCCTCGGCGCGACCATCTTCGAGTGTCTAACCCTGCACCGTCCCTTCGAGGCCGCAACCAGGCAGGAGCTCTACCAGCAGATCCTGACCAGCCCGGCGCCCGATATTCGCGCCTTCGGCAAAGCCTTACCCCGCGACCTCGCCGTGGTCGTCGCCACGACGCTCGAGAAGGATCGGCGCCGCCGCTACCAGAGCGCAGCGGATTTGGCAGAAGACCTGCGCCGCATCCGTATAGACAGCCCCATTCGTGTGCGCCCTGCCGGCCCCCTGCGCAAGCTTGTCGACTGGGCAAAACGCAACCCAGTCGTCGCTACCAGCGCAGCACTGATCTTCGTCATCCTCTCACTCGCACTCACGGTGACGCTGAGCATGACCTTCGAGCTGCTCTCCGCGCGCGATTCTCTGGGGCGCGCGACACTGGGTCCTCAGATCGAGAAAGCCAATCGGCAAGCCGAGGAGCTGCTCGACCTCGACAGCCCCGGCGAGCGCCATAGCCCCAAGCGGGTGACGGCGCTGCGGCGCTGGGATGAGATCTACGGCCGCCCCCTGCAGAAGGCCCGCCCCGATATTGCCGCGCGACTATCGGATCTACGCGCAGAGGCCTACGAGGAAGATGAATCCTCGTTAGCGCGTTTTCGTGCCGAACACCCTCTACAGGACGAAATCCGTCGGCTGCAACAGCAACTCGTTGGCTATGACCGCGGGCTCGTAGAGGCGCGGCGCGAGCTTGCCGAACGTTTTCTCGAAGTGGCCACAGCGCGCTATCGCAATCAGCTCGCCGAACTCGAAGCAAAGCTGGCAAAGGCACGTCCCTGGCGCATGCGCACGCCGGCAATGCAGGTCACCCACGACTCGCTGGCACAGCTACTCCGACAACTCGACGCTTTCTGCGGCAAGAAGGGCATGCTGCAGCAGATTCGCCGCGAACTGCAGTTCGTAGCAAGTCGCCAGCAGGCCCAACAAAGCCGGGCCTTTCGCCAGAGCTGGGCCGAGGCCGCCGCGCGCTTAAAAGAGGATCCTCGCTTCGGCGGCCTCGACCTGATTCCGCAGTTCGGTCTGCAGCCCCTCGGCCCCGACCCAGACAGCGCCCTCGAAGAGTTTGCCGTCCTTGCTTCCGGCACTCCGCCCACCCGGGACGCAGGAGGCCATATCCAGGTCAAAGACGATTCTGCCATCGTCCTAGTCCTTGTCCCCGGAGCGAGCTATGCACTCGGCTCGCGTCAGCCACGTCCGAAAAAACTCGAAGTGATGATCAAGGCGGTCGAGCTCGCCCCCTTCCTAATCAGCAAGTACGAAATGACCCGGTCGCAGTGGCAGCGCATCGGCGGAGAAGAGGATCCTCACGGACTCACTCTGGAGCAGTTGATGAACGCCGCGCAGCCGAGTCCACGTCACCCGATTGCCGCGATCGAGTGGGCTGAAGCCCGTAAGCAGCTCAGGCGCCATGGCCTGGAGCTTCCCAGCGTGACCCAGTGGGAATACGCCGCGCGCGGCGGGACAAACGAGCGGCTGCCCCACGGCTCCGGCAATCGCGGCCCAGCGCCCTACAACATCCGCGACCGCAGCTTCATCCTGAATCCGCGGCCCCAAATGAAGTACGACGACGGCCACGCCCTCACCGCAGCGGTCGGGAGCTTCCTCCCCAATGGCTTCGGACTATTCGACGTCGTCGGCAACCTCTCCGAATGGTGCCGAGAATCGAGCTATCCGGTGCCCTTCGATTACTTCGCCCGGGATGCCGACGACGCCTACTACCACATCCCCCAAGGAGAGAGCTTTTCCGTGCGCGGCGGCTCCTACACCACCCAGCTCCGAGCTGCCTATCTCGGAGCGCGCCGACAACGCAGCACCGGCCAGGAGCTGCGCGACGTCGGTATCCGGGCCATCCGGCAGCTGGAGCGAGACAGCTAGCAGGCTTTGGAGAAAGGCCCACAAGTGACAGAGCGGGCGAGCCCACGAGCGGTGCCAAGTTTTGGCGTTCCACTCGGCGTCATATTCCTAGACCTCTTACTGGACATAAGCAGGCGGCTGCAGCCGCAATTCCTCGGCTATGACCACGGGTTCGAGGAGGCCCGGTACAAGCTTGGCTCCGGGCCTTATCCTCTCAGCGCCCCGTGAGCATCTGGCGGGCCGCAGCATGCTCCGGCTGAAGCCGCAGGACGCTCTGTAGCAGCACTCGCGCCTGCGCGTTACGCCCACTGAGATGCAGCAGCCGTGCGAGATTGAAGAGTGCCGGCACGTGCGCGCCATCGATCTGTAGCGCCCGGCGCAGGCTCCTCTCCGCTTCACCGCGTTCTCCGAGCATCGCGTGAGCGATACCGCGTCCGGTCCAGGCGTGGATGTCGCTTGGCAAATGATTCAGAGCCTTGGCGAAGTGAGACTGCGCGCTGCGGATGGCCGCTGGCCCGCCGCGTTGGGCCATTTGCAGCTCGCACATGCCCACGCCGACGTAGGCGTCGACGAGGGAGCGGTGCTGGAGCATGGCGGAGCTTTCCGGGGATGCTGGGACGCCTTGGCCGCGGTCGCTCAGCTGCCGCAGTGCCTTGTAGAAGCTCTGGAGCGCGGCATCGACGCGGGGAGGATTCTCGCGCAGCAGGGCGTTGCCCTGCATGACGCTGAGCGCGGGGTCCTTGGGGGAGAAGCGGATGCCATGGGAAACGAGGCTCTGCTGGGTTTGCCAGCGCGTGCATTGCCAGGAGCTGAGCCCGGCGCCTCCGATTGCCAGGAGCAGCAGAGCAAGCTGCCGCGAGCGGTATGGCTTGGCCCAAAAGGCTAGCCCCGCCGCCAAGACAAAGACCCCAGGATAGAGATAGCGGTCCGAGACCGGGTGAGCACCCAGGGCATCGAAGCGAGCGCTCACCAGTAGGATCGGAGCGAAAAGCAGGGCGGCGAGCAGCCAGGTGCCCGGCTTCCGCCTCAGCCAGATCAGGAGCCCTGCAGCCACGAGCAGCGGAAGAAGAATCTGCAGCATGTGACTCCACCCGCCCAAGGCCAGCGGCACCGTACGGAAGGGCGTCATTGGCCAGGGCCAGGCCAAGGTCAGCAGGAGCTGCGAAAAGATCCAAGCAGGCGCAATCAGAGCTCGCCCGGCGCTGTAGCTAGCGTCGAGCTGCACCCTGTCGAGGCCGGCAGCGGCGCTACCGAAGACGGCCATGCGCGCACCGAAAAAGACCGCGAGCACCAGCAAGCTCGGGACCAAGCTCCGGAGCAGCCGACTCGCCAGGCTGGCGGCTGGGCTAGCGATCCTTGAACTCTCCTGCCTGCTGCAGGGCCTGGAACCCGAAGCAGCATCTTGCCTCTCGCCAGACTTGCAGGGCACGGGCAGAACTGCAGCTGCGATGACCAAGAGCGGGGCGATGAGAGCATTCTCTTTGGCGAGCAACGCCAGCAGCGCCAGCGAGAGGGAGAGCCAGGGCAGGCCGCGCGCACCTCGCCTTCGCCAGCTCAGCGTCGCCCAGATGGCCGCCAGGCTGAGGCCTCCGTAGAGCACGTCGTTGAGGGCGGATGCCCAGGCTACGCTTTCGACCTGCACGGGATGCAGCCCAAAGAGCAGCGCCGCAAGCCCAGCAGCGACCGGCGTTAGCCGGAGCTCGCGGGCGATGCCGAAAGCCGCGGTCACCGCCCCCAGGTGCAGCAAGAGGGCGAGCGCATGGATACCGGAAGGGCCACCGATGCCGTCGCCGAGGACCAAGAGGCTCGAGGTGAGCGGTCGCCAGTAGGGCGCAACGTTGCCGAAGAACGGCTCGAAGAGCAGACGCTCCCAAGCACCGCTCGCAGCAATGCGGGTAGCACGCTCGACGACAATAAGGTCGTCGTACACGTAGCCGCCAAGCAGAGCCGGCGTAAAAGCTGCGGCCACGAGCAGGAGGACGGGGATCAGGATGCGGGGGCTCACCCCCGCAGGGTAACGGCGCTAGCGCTAGGAGCGTCAGAGAAACGGTGTGGGTGATGCCCGGCAGCTGGGAACCTCTGACCCCGAACTGAGCTTCCCCAATGACCCCGAAGAAACAGAACAAGTCCCGTTCCCCGATGAGCTGATCGACCAGCTGCTGGTGAAGTGCGAGAAGCCCGAAGACCTGACGGGCAAGGACGGCAATGCTCAAGGGCTGACAGTCAGGCTCCCGGGCCCAGGAAGGCGAGCTGATCGACGCGCCCTGAATCCTGCCTGGGTCAGCAACTGATCTAGCCCGTGCTCTTTGGCCCCGGTCCTGAGACCAGCCGACAGCCGATCCCCTGATGCCGGGCCGGATCGGCTCGCCCCCGCTGCCTTGAATCGGCCACAAGTGCCCGAAGAATGCGCTCGCAGCTCCTCCCGCCGCAAGCTCAGCGACGCTAGGTGACTGCCGTGCCCCAATTGGACTACCTGGCCCTAACAGGCCGCCAGAACCCTGCATGTCGAAATCTATACGCATCCATCAGACCGGTGGCCCCGAACAACTCAGCTGGGAGGAAGTCGAACTCGCCGCTCCAGGCCCACAGCAGGTACGACTGCGCCAGCTCGCCTGCGGTTTGAACTACATCGACGTCTACGGCCGTACCGGTCTCTACCCGGTGGGACCCCTACCAGCCACACTCGGTATGGAAGCCGTCGGCGTGATCGAGGAACTGGGCACAGAAATCGATGGCTGGAAAACAGGCGACCGGGTGGCCTACCCGATGACGCTAGGAGCCTATGCCGAGGCACGCATTATCGATGCCGATGTGCTGGTCAAAGTGCCTGACAGCATCGATGACCACAGTGCCGCAGCCATGATGCTCAAGGGTCTGACTGCGCATTACCTGCTGTTCCGCACCTACCCAGTCAAGGCCGGGGACAGCATCCTGGTCTATGCAGCAGCCGGCGGTGTCGGGCTCATTCTCTGCCAGTGGGCCCAACAGATCGGCGCCACGGTCATCGGCTGCGTCGGCTCCGAAGACAAGGCCGAACTGGCACGGGCCAATGGCTGCGAACATATCATCCTCTATCGCCATGAGCGTATTCCTGATCGGGTCAGGGATGTCACCGATGGCAAAGGGGTCGCAGTCGTTTACGACTCGATCGGTCAATCCACATTCATGGATTCTCTCGACTCACTACAACCCTTCGGAGTGCTGGCAACTTATGGTAATGCCAGTGGACCGGTTGCCGCATTCAGCCCCGGCATGCTGGCTTCGAAAGGCTCCCTCTATGTGACCCGGCCCAGCCTGGCCACCCATATATCCTCCCGGGACCTGTTACTGGAAGGTGCGAATCGCCTGTTTGAGATTGTCAGCTCGGGCCAGGTAAAGATTCACATCAAGCAAACCTTCCCCCTGGCTGATTGCTCCGAAGCCCATCGTGCACTCGAAAGCCGGCAGACTCGTGGCAGTACAGTGCTAACAACCTAGCTCATGGCCGCAGGAAGGCCTCGCGCCAGCGCTTGCCTTGGTCCCCTCGAAGCGATTCCCCTACGGATCTCTTCGGGGACGCTGGCTCTGCGCAACCTTAGGTTGACGGGAGGGCGACCAAGGGCAAGCGTCCCTTGCAACCCGGAGCAACAGCCATCCCCGACGCTAGCCGCTTGCAGCAGCGAGAAGGGGGTCGGCGGCAGATCTGCCCTGGCTTTCAGTGCAGTGGGCTGCAGCTCCCCAGTCCTGTTAGCCCAGCTCCCCCCTATCCCAGCTCCTCTTGCTCTTCCCCCAGCCCTAAGCGACTTCGGTGACGGTCCACTTCCATGGCTCGGCGAGGCGCCTAGATTGCGCCCCCGCCTAGGACCTGCAGCTCCTAGCCCTAGCCCCCTCCCCCGCACTAGTAGTGCTTTGTTTTCGCCCAAGGGATAGGGTTTTCCATTGACAGAGATCGACCCCCTACATAACTTTTTTTGCTGATTTTGCTTACCAAATATTAATGTTGCACTGCAAAAGGGGTGGTGATCGCAAGAAATACACAGCATGTTTCGTCTTTGTGGCAAAACTGCATATTCGCACCAATCAGTATTTCTCGATGCAGCTATCGCCATTGCGAACAACAGCACCTTGAGCGCAACCATTAGTTTTGGTCAAAACGGGTAATAAGCAACAGACCGAACAACAGTTGAAGTGTCCCGATCAGCAGTAATGCGGATCATGTGAGGCTAGGAAACCAAAGCCATCATGATCTCCTTAGCGACCGTACGCTACTGCCTGATAGGCATACTTCTCAAGAGAAGGTGTGGCTGGGCCTAAGCCTGAACCTCATTACGGGAACTACTCTGGAGAAGGAACATGAGTGACAAGAACCTGGATATCGACCTGAAGTCGATCAACACCGATGAGGGCTTTTTCGCAGAGTTCGAGCGTCCCACCCAAGAGCAGTGGAAGGAAGCAGCCATTGCTGCGCTCAAGGGCATCCCTTTCGACAAGGTGATGTATACCGACACCTATGAGGGGATCAGGATTGAGCCGATTTACACCGCAGAAGACATAAAGGATCTGCCCCAGGTCAATGACAAGCCGGGCTTTCAATCCTATGTGCGCGGCACCAAGGCTGAGGGCTTCCTGGCTACTCCTTGGCTGATTGCTCAGGAAATCTGGGAAAGCAAACCCGAAGACTTCAATACCGAGGCCAAGTTTGACCTCGAAAAGGGTGAAACGGCTGTCACCATGGTCCTGGACAAGCCCACGCTACATGGCTGTGATCCCGCCGATGCTGAGGCGCAAGATGTCGGCAACAGGGGCCTGTCTTTGGCGACCTTGGAAGACATGAGCACGGTTTTGAAGGGGATCGACGTCGAGAAGGTTCCCTTCTTGTGCCACAGCGGCGCTGTCTCCATGCCGCTGCTCTCGCTCTTTGCGGCAGCGGTAAAAAGCGCCGGCAAAGACATGGCAAAGGTCAAGGCATGCATCGGCAGTGACCCCATTGCCGAGCTCGCCAGCAACGGAACAAGCACCGTTGCCCTTGAGAAGGCCTACGACGATATGTACGAGGTCCTGACTTGGGCAGAGAAGCATGCTCCCCAGCTGGAGAGCATCTTTATTCAGGGCCACCCCTACCACAATGCTGGTGCAGCCTCGAACGAAGAAGTCGCCGCCGCCTTGGCGACCGCTGCCGAATACCTCCGGGAGATGATCAACCGTGGCTTGAGCGTCGACCAGGTGGCCCCGCGCATCCGCTTCGCTTTTTCCTTGGGCTCCAACTTCTTCATGGAGATCGCCAAGCTGCGGGCCAGCCGCATGCTCTGGGCACAAATCGTCGAGGCCTTCGGTGGCTGCGAAGAGTCTCAAAAGATGAAGATCCATGGCCGGACTTCAGCCTTCAACAAGACCGTCTTTGATGCCCACGTCAATATGCTGCGCATCACCAGCGAAGGCTTCTCCGGCGCGGTCGGCGGCGTCGACAGCATGCACCTAGCGCCCTTCGATGAGCCAATCCGGACGCCCGATCGCTTCTCCCGCCGCATTGCCCGGAACGTGCAAATCATGCTGCAGGAAGAGTCGCACTTCACCATGCCCATCGATATGGCTGGCGGCTCGTATTACATCGAAGCATTAACCGACGAGTTCGCCAAAACCGCCTGGAGCAAGTTCCAGAAGATCGAGGCTGCCGGCGGCATCGTCAAGGCGCTCGAAACAGGGCTGCTGCAAGGCATGGTTACGGACACCGCCGCCAAGCGTAGAAAAAAGATCGAAGCCCGGCAGCACGAGATTCTCGGCACCAACATGTATGCCAACTTGATCGAAGAGAAGATCGAGGCTCCTGTTATCGATCGCGACCAGCTCAAGGCTGAGCGTGTCGCCGCGGTCGCAGCCAGCACCAAGACAGCCGATCTTGAGCCGCTCAAGAAGAGCGCTCAGGGCAAGGCCGTTGCGCTTGCCCTGAGCGCAGCAGAAGCCGGCGCCACCCTGGGCCAGATAACCGCGGCCCTGGCTGCGGATCAAAAACCAGGCAAGAGCGTCGAGCCCTTACAACAGGTACGCGCTGCTGAACCTTTTGAAGCTCTGAGGAAGCGAGCCGAAGATCTCAAGGCGAAGAGCGGCAAGACGCTGCAGGTCTTCCTGGCCAATATGGGCCCGATCCCGCAGCACAAGCCACGAGCAGATTTCACCCGAGGCTTCTTCGAAGTGGCCGCCGCTGAAGTACTCGGCAACGAGGGCTTCGCCACGGCGGAAGAAGCCGCCAAGGCCGCCATCGAGTCTGGGGCCCCGGTTGTGGTCGTGTGCTCAAGCGACAAGACCTACCCGGACTACATCTCCACCCTAGTCCCGATGATCAAGAAGGCTCGCAGCGAAGTAACGGTAATCGTTGCTGGTCGCCAGAAGCCCGATGTTGAGGAAAGCTTCCGAGCCGCTGGCGTTGATGGCTTCATCCATGTCAAAGCCAACTGCTACGCCCTGAACAAACAACTCCAAGACAAGTACATGGAGGCGCTATAGCCATGAGCAAGTTCCCGAACTTCGACGACATGCCCTACAAGCCCACTGATAGCGCTGTTGATTATCAGCAGTGGGAAAAAGCCATGAAGGGCAGGATTGGTGAAGCACCTCAGTGGATGACCAATGAACAGATTGACGTAAAGCCGCTCTACACCAAGGAAGATATAGAGAGCGTAGAGCACATCGGCTTCTCGGCGGGTATCGCGCCGAACCTGCGTGGTCCTTATCCGACCATGTATGTGCAGCGCCCCTGGACCATCCGTCAGTATGCGGGTTTCTCCACGGCTGAAGAGAGCAATGCTTTCTATCGGCGAAACCTAGCCATGGGTCAAAAGGGCCTGTCAGTGGCCTTCGACCTGGCGACGCACCGTGGCTACGACTCGGATCACCCCCGCGTGGAAGGTGATGTAGGTAAGGCTGGCGTTGCGGTTGACTCGATTCTGGATGCCGAGATTCTCTTCTCCGGCATTCCGCTGAACGCGATGTCCGTCTCGATGACCATGAACGGCGCGGTGCTGCCGGTTCTGGCCTTCTACATCGTGGCTGGCCTCGAGCAAGGCGCCCGCCTTGATCAACTGGCGGGAACGATTCAGAACGATATCCTCAAGGAGTTCATGGTTCGTAATACCTATATTTACGAACCGAAAGGTTCCATGCGGATCATTGGGGATATCTTTGAGTACACCTCACAGAACATGCCCAAGTTCAACAGCATCTCCATCTCCGGCTATCACATGCAGGAAGCCGGGGCCACGGCAGATATCGAGCTGGGCTACACCATCGCCGACGGCCTGGAATACATCCGCACCGGTATCGCCGCGGGTATTGATATTGACAAGTTCGCCCCGCGCCTGTCCTTCTTCTGGGCAGAGGGCATGAACTACTTCATGGAAGTCGCCAAGCTGCGCGCTGGGCGTCTTCTCTGGGCGAAGCTCGTCAAGATGTTCGATCCGAAGAACCCCAAGTCGCTGGCACTGCGCACCCACTCGCAAACCTCTGGCTGGAGTTTGACCGAGCAGGATCCCTTCAACAATGTCGCCAGGACCTGCATCGAGGCCATGGCAGCCACCCTGGGCCACACGCAGTCCTTGCACACCAATGCCCTGGATGAGGCGATTGCCCTGCCGACCGACTTCTCCGCCCGCATCGCCCGGAATACGCAGATTTATCTGCAAGGCGAAACCGGCATCTGCAAGTCCATCGACCCCTGGGGCGGCTCGTACTATGTGGAGTGGCTCACCGACCAACTGCGTCGCAAAGCCTGGGATCATATTGTTGAGATTGAAAGCCTTGGCGGCATGGCCCACGCGATCGATACCGGCGTCCCCAAGATGCGTATCGAAGAGGCTGCCGCACGTCGTCAGGCTCGGATCGACTCCCGCGCCGAGCCGATTATCGGCGTGAACAAGTTCAAGCTCGATCACCAAGACCCCATCGACATCCTCGCCATCGATAACACGGCGGTTCGCGCTTCCCAGATCAAGCGTCTGAAGAAGCTGCGCGAGATGCGCGATGAGACCAAGGTTCAGAGCATCCTCAATGGCCTGACCAAAGCAGCCGAGTCACGCGAGAACGGCAACCTGCTGGCCCTGGCTGTCGAAGCCGCCCAAGCCAGAGCAAGCCTGGGCGAGATTTCCGATGCCATCGAAAAGGTCTACCCTCGCCACAATGCCGTGATCAAGTCGATCTCCGGCGTCTACAGCTCGGAGTATGCTGAAGTGAACGAGATGGAGGCCGTCCAGAAGCAGTGCGATGAGTTTGAAGAGTCGCAGGGTCGGAGGCCACGTATCCTGATCGCCAAAATTGGTCAGGACGGTCACGATCGTGGCGCCAAGGTGATCGCAACCGCTTACTCCGACCTCGGTTTCGATGTCGATGTAGGCCCCTTGTTCCAGACTCCTGAAGAAACCGCTGACATGGCCGTTGAGAACGATGTCCATATTGTTGGCTTCAGCTCCTTGGCCGCGGGTCACAACACCCTGCTGCCGCAGCTGGTCCAGGAGCTGAAGAAGCGCGGCCGTGATGACATCATGGTCGTGATCGGGGGCGTCATTCCCGCCCAGGACTACGATCACCTCTACAAGAGCGGTGCTGAGTTCGTCTTTGGCCCTGGGACCGTCATTCCGGTCGCAGCCAAGAAGATGGTCGAACGCCTCAAGGAAAGACTCGACCAGTAACATGACCGACAAGATCAATAGACCCGAATGGGTGCCCGAGGACGCAGATAGCAAAGACGGCTTTACCTCAAATGTCATGCCCGGCATCACGAGCCGCCATGACGGTACCTCCGACGATGCTGACCCGGCGACGGTAAGTCGCAGGACCTATAAGAGGCCTGCCGCACTTTCTATTGATGATTGTGTTCAGGGAGTTCTGGACGGTGACCGCACGGTCATCGCCAGAGCCATCACCCTGGTCGAAAGTAATGCTGAAAAGCATCAGGAGCGGGCGCAGGAGATGCTGACCCGCCTCCTGCCCCACGCGGGCAATTCGATCCGCATCGGCATCACCGGAGTCCCTGGTGCCGGTAAGAGCTCGCTGATCGAGACCCTTGGCACGACGCTCTGTGATCGTGGTGAAAAAATCGCAGTGCTGGCAGTCGACCCCAGCAGCAGCGTCACTGGTGGAAGCATACTCGGCGACAAAACACGCATGGAGAAGCTCTCACGCAACAAGAACGCCTTCATTCGCCCGTCCCCCTCAGGCGGTGCCCTTGGAGGTGTGGCGCGTAAGAGTCGCGAAACCATGGTGGTCTGTGAAGCCGCTGGCTACGACACGATTCTGGTCGAAACCGTGGGCGTCGGACAAAGCGAGATCACCGTCCGCTCCATGGTCGACATGTTTATTCTGGTCCAAATCGCCGGGGCCGGCGACGAGCTTCAGGGCATCAAAAAGGGTGTCATGGAGCGATCAGATATGATTGTCGTCAACAAGGCGGATGGCGATAACAAGACGCGCGCGCAAACCACTCGCGCCGAATACGCCAAGATCCTGCACTATCTCCAGCCCTCCACCGAAGGTTGGGAGTCCAAAGCTCTAGCATGCTCCGCCGTAACAGGGGAAGGTTTGGATGATTTGTGGGAAACCATCAAGGTTTTCGAAACAAACACCCGAGACTCAGGCGTCTTCACGAAGCGGCGGCAACAACAAAACATTGAGTGGGTGAACAGCCTGGTACAGGAATACCTGAACCGTAATTTTTACAACAACCCTGCGGTCAGAGAACAACGGCCAGTGCTGGAGCACCTTGTCACAACTGGTCAGATTTCACCGACCAAGGCCGCTATGGATCTGTTCAAGATCTTCGAAGGCCGTTCGACCGGCCTGTAAGCGCAAGCATCTCTGATGCTGAGAGCAGCCGGCGAGAGGCACGAGACTACGAGGCTGAGTATTACAAGCGCAGCCTCCACCAGCAGCAGCACGCTCAATGAAGGCCATCTCCCGACTACTGATCGCGACCCTGGGGGCTTTTCCTGTGCCCGCACAAGGTTTGAGCCCTGCGGAAGCCGAGGAATTCCGAGAGACCAAGCCAGGCCAGACCATCACCTTCGAGGCTGACGACAGCCTGAATCTGCGGGTAGCCAAGACATGCAAGTGCTTGCCTAGCAAAAGGCAAATGAGCTACCAGCACTTGGAGTACACCTGCTTTATCCACTTCGGGCCCAACACCTTTACCGGAGTGGAATGGGGAAAAGGCAAGGAGGACCCCAAGGTTTTTGCCCCTCTTCAGGTTGATACCGACCAGTGGTGCAGGGTTGCCAAGGCTGCCGGTATGCGACTGATCTTGATAACGGTGAAACACCACGATGGCTATTGCACTTGGCAGACCCGTTACAACGACGCTTTTTCTGTCAAGCAATCGTCATGGAAAGGCGGCCGCGGCGATGTCTTGCGGCAGCTCTCCGGCTCGTGCAAAAAATTTGGCCTCAAACTCGGAGTCTACTTGTCTCCGGCGGATCTGTACCAGATCGAGAGCAAGGATGGCCTGTACGGGAACCGGAGCACATACCAGGACTCTGTCATCCCCACCGACCCTGCCTCCTTCCGGAGTAACCCTCTCAAGGGCCGCAGGCCGCCTAAAGGCAAGCCCAGCTTCAAGTTCCGGGTGGATGACTACAATCGCTATGTGCTCAACCAGCTCTATGAACTGCTCACCGAGTACGGCGAGATTCATCAGGTTTGGTTTGATGGCGCACACCCGAAGCGCAAGGGGGGCCAGCGCTATACCCGCGAGTTCTGGGTAGAAATGATCCATACCCTGGCACCTGGCGCCTGCATTTCGGTAAAGGGCCCCGATGTCAGGTGGTGTGGTAACGAGTTCGGCCATACTCGTCAAAGTGAGTGGTCGCCGGTGGCCATTACCAAGCCCTACAAAGACTGGGACTGGGGCGACGCTTGCGACCAGGACCTTGGCTCCCGTGCCAAACTCAAGAACGCTCGATTTGTCCATTGGTGGCCAAGCGAAGTCAACACATCCATCCGGCACGGATGGTTTTGGCGGGATAAAAAACAGCAGGTGAAGTCTGCTGAAACCATTTACGATAACTACGAACGAGCCGTAGGAGGCAACAGTGTATTCCTCCTCAACGTGCCGCCAAACCGCGACGGCACGTTTGCTCCTCGCGATGTCGCAGCCTTGCTTGCAGCAGGAAAACGAATCAAGGCCACCTACGGCAGCACTGCGGCAACGCTGAGCCGAGAGCCCTCTGGTGCCCACCTCCTTGATAAGCCTGCCACGATCAACCGCGTCATGCTCATGGAGCCGATCCAGACCGAGGGACAGCGGGTCGAAGCCCATGCTGTGGATGCGTGGGTTCATGGGACATGGAAGGAAATCGCGAGAGCAACCACGATTGGCTACAAGCGGATCCTCCGGTTCCCTGCAGTAAAGACGGATAGGATCCGCGTCAGGATCCTGCAGCAACGTCTCAAGGCCAAGCTCTCCCACGTTTCAGTCCATTTCTATCAGGCTCCTTTACAAACACCGAGTATCCATCGCGACCGAATTGGACTCGTGACGATTAGAGGCAATGGGGAACTCCGCTACACCCTGGACGGCAGCCAGCCCAAGGCGACATCGCTCCGGTACACGGCTCCGATTTCCCTTCCAAGGGGAGGGGAGATCAAGGCTCTGGCCATAAGGGGCGAGGAAGAGAGCGAGACGAGTATTGCTCGCTACGACCTGTGCAAGAAGAACTGGAAAATCCACCAGGTCAGCAGTGAAAACCCTGCAAGTGGCGAATCGGCGGAGAAGGCGATCGATGCTAAGCCCGAGACTCACTGGCACTCAAAGTGGAGCGGGGGGACCCAAGCCTTACCACACAGCCTTACGATTGACTTCGGTGAGCAATACAGCCTTAAGGGATTCTCCTACCTGCCAAGACAGGGCTCACTTGGAGGAGTGGTTGACCGATACAAGGTCGAGTTGAGTAGCGATGGCAAGCTGTGGACTACGGCATCTATGGGTCGCTTTGATAACATCAAGAACGACCCCAGGCGGCGCGAGATCCGCTTTTCTACAACCTACCCACAGATCAGATACCTTCGCTTTACCAGCCTGCACTCTGTTGAGAACAAAGCTCATAGCTCGGCAGCGGAGATAGGCGTCCTTACCCGTTGACCCAGCTTCGTCTGCTCTAGCCTCGCCTGCTCTAGCTTCGTCTGCTCTAGCTTCGTCTGCTCTAGCTTCGTCTGCCCTAGCTTCGTCTGCCCTAGCTTAAGGTCGGGCGCAAACGCACGAAGGCTTCCAAGGCCTCGGGGTTCGCCATGGCCTCGGTGCTAGGCACCTTATGGCCATGGATCACGTCACGCACCGCCAGCTCCACGATCTTGCCGCTGATGGTACGCGGCACGGCGGGCACTTGCCGGATGATGGCCGGCACATGACGCGGCGAGGCTTCCTGACGCAGAGAGCGGCGCAGGCGATCTTCCAGACCTGGGTCCAACTCCAAGCCCTCGCGTAGCACCACGAAGAGCAAGACTCGCAGCTCACCCTCGTGCTCCTGCCCCACAACCACGCTCTCGAGGACCTCGTCAAAACGGTCCACGATGCGGTACAGCTCGGCGGTGCCAATGCGTACGCCACCCGGGTTGAGCACCGTGTCGCTGCGGCCATGAATCACCATGCTGCCATCCAATCCCAGCTCGGCAAAATCGCCATGGCACCAGATACCCGGAAAGCGAGTGAAATAGGCATTCCGATAACGCTCGCCATCGGGATCATTCCAAAAACCGGTGGGCATGCTCGGGAAAGGCGCCGCGCAAACCAGTTCTCCCTTAGCCTCCCGCAGCGGCTTCCCCTCCGCGTCGAAGACATCGACCTTCATGCCCAAGCCACGGCACTGCAAGCGGCCGCGCCGCACCGGCAAAACCGGATTCCCCAGGACAAAGCAGGAGATAATGTCTGTGCCGCCAGAAATGGAACTGAGCTGCAAATCCGCTGCGATATCCCGATAGACGTAGTCAAAGCTCTCCGGAGCCAGCGGGGAGCCGGTGGAGAACAGACAGCGCAGCTCATCTAGGTCGTGGGTTTCCCGGGGACGCAAACCCTCCTTGGCGCACATCTCCAGGTATTTGGCGCTGGTTCCAAAGTGGGTGCAGCGTTCTGCTGCCGCGTAATCCCAGAGCTGCTGGGCAGGCTTGAGCGGATGCCCGTCATAGAGCAGGAGCGTGGCCCCCACGGCCAGACCGCTGACCAGCCAGTTCCACATCATCCAGCCACAGGTGGTGAAGTAAAAAAGGCGGTCCCCCGGGCGCAGATCCCCGTGCAGGCGGTGTTCCTTGAGATGCTGTAACAAGGTGCCCCCGGCCGAGTGCACCATGCACTTGGGCAACCCGGTGGTCCCTGAGGAGAACATAATGAACAGAGGATGCGCGAAGGGCAGGCGCTGGTACGTGGGCCTCGCCCCGGCATGGGGCGATATAAAATCATCCCAGCTCATCATGCCAGCGGGCAGTTCCAGAGAATCGCCAGCGACAAAGGGGACCACCACGGTCTGCTTTAGAGCCGGCAGGCTCTCGGCCACCAGAGTGGCGGTCTCCAGGCTGTCATGGGCCTTTCCTCCGTAGAAATAACCATCGGCACAGACCAGCACCGTGGGCTCGATCTGCTGGAAACGATCCAACACGCCCTGCACACCAAAGTCCGGCGAGCAGCTGGACCACACCGCCCCCAGGCTGGCGGCCCCCAGCATGGCCACCACCGTTTCCGGCAGGTTAGGCAGGAAGCCTGCCACCCGGTCGCCCGGCTGCACCCCCGCGCCCTGCAGGGCCGCAGCAAAGGCCGCCGCCCGGGCGCGCAAATCACCAAAGGAAAGCCGATCCCTCGGGCCGCTTTCACCCTGGAAGACAATGGCCGGGGCCCCGTCCTCAGGACCGCTCAGCAGGTTTTCCGCGTAGTTAAGGCGCGCCGCCGGAAACCAGCAAGCGCCGGGCATCCGCTCGCCATGCTCCAGGATGGGCGAACCCGGCCCATCCCCGATCACATCGCAAAAACGCCAAAGCTCTTCCCAGAAAGCCTCAGGCTCACTCACCGACCAGTCATAAAGCTCAGCATAATCGGCAAGCTCCCGGGCCTGCCTCTGCTTTACCTGCCGGCGAAAAGCCGTCAGAGCCGCGGCTTCGATCCGCGCCTCACTCGGCTGCCAAACCAGGTCTTCCAGCTGAGAACTCACGCTAGATCCCGGGCAGGAAGAATCTTGTTCGCCACCTCACCGAAGCCCACGCGATACCCCTCGCCCTGGCACCAGCCGCTCATGGTGACGGTGTCGCCATCCTTCAAGAACTTGCGCTCCTCGCCGCCGGGCAGAGTCACCGATTCCTTACCGGCCCAGGAAATCTCAAGCATGCTGCCAAAGCTGCCCTTATCCGGGCCGCTAATGGTGCCGCTAGCCAGCATGTCGCCGCCTCGCATGTTGCAACCGGTAATGCTGTGATGCGCCAGCTGCTGGGCCATGGTCCAGTACAGGTATTTGAAGTTGCTGGTGCAAACGCACAGGCCTTCGCTCTGCCCCTCTGCCCGCACATCTACGGTCAGGGTGATGTCGAAGGTATCCCGCGCCTTCTCCTGCAAATAAGGCAAGGGCGTGGGATCCTGGACCGGTGCCGCCACCCGGAAAGGCGCCAGGGCCTCCATCGTCACCACCCAGGGCGAGATATGGGTCGCGAAGTTCTTGGCGTTGAAGGGTCCCAGCGGCTGATATTCCCACTTCTGGATATCGCGGGCGCTCCAATCGTTGACCAGCACCAGACCGAAGATGTACTCCTCGGCCTCATCCACCGGAATCGGCTCACCCTGGCGACTGTCCCGCCCAACGAAAAAGCCCATCTCCAGCTCGAAGTCCATCAGGCGGCAGGGGCCGAAGACCGGCGCCTCCGCGTCCCCGGGCAGGGTCTGGCCCTGGGGACGGACCACGGGCTCGCCACTGATGCCGATGCTGCTGGCCCGGCCATGGTAGCCCACCGGCAGCTGGGTCCAGTTGGGCATCAGGGCGTTATCCTTGCCCCGGAACATAATCCCCACGTTGGTGGCATGCTCGCGGCTGGAATAAAAGTCTGTGTAGTCGCCGATGGCCACCGGCAAATGCATGCACACCGAGTCGGCGGGCAAGAGGACCCGCTGCCGCAAAGCCTCATCATCGCGCAGGGTCGCCTCGTCTTCACGCAGCAGGCCACTCAGCAGTAAGCGCAGGGCCCGGCGCTGCTCCGCCGGCAGCTCCATGAGAGGATTCAGCACCTTATGGCCCAAGATTCCCGCCGGCAGCTTGGCGCTATCCAGCAGCCCAGCATCCTGCAGGGCGGCCAGGTCCAGCACATCATCGCCGATGCGGGTTCCCACCCGGGGAGCATCCTCCGCCGTCGGCGAGAAAATGCCGAAGGGCAGGTTCTGGATGGGGAAGTGTGAATCCGAATCGACTGCGATAAAGGACTTCAGCTTCGGATCGGTCGTGGGGTCCTGGCTATAAGCCATGGGAGACATTCCTTTTCGTCAAGGCAATGAGTAATTCGGCCCAGAGCTAAGCTCCAGATCCGATCATCCGGGTCAGGCTAAGTGCCCAAGTTTCTGAAGATCTTCTCGAGGCTCGGCGAAGGAACAGCTGCCGAAGCCAGAGAGGAGATCACGGCGCAAACGCTGCACATCAGCAGTCGTCACGCTCTCGCCGCGCCAGGAAAACTCCCCGGCACTGAATCGAAAAGCAGAGGGGTCCGTCTCGGCCACCACCGGAACCAGACGCTCGGCGTCCCAGCCCCGGCTGTGCGCCAGCAAAGCGGCCCCAAATACATTGAAAAAACCGTGCATCATCACCGCAGGTTTCGTCGCCTGAAAGCGCAGCGGATGATGCAGTCCTGCCGTGCCCTTAAAAGGTAAGCCGCGGTCACGCGCCCCCGCAAGAATGCGCGCCACCCGCTCCACGCTGGGGAAGGCCTCAGGAGTGACGCCACCACAGCGCAGCTTCAGCCCCAGACGCCCGCCGGCAACCGAATCCGCAGCCAGCTCCTTCGCGGCATCACGCAAGCCATCCAGCAGCGCTGCCTCCGCCTCCGGCGGCGCCGTGGGAGGAATTTCCCAATACTGCTCACGGCCGCTAAGGCCTACAGAATCCAGCCCAGCGCCGACTCGCGTCACAAAAACCGCGACCTCCGCAGGGTCCAGGTCTGCGGGTAGGGGGATCTCGAAGACCTCCACCGCCACTGCTCCGGCCTGGTCTTGCTCGAAGGCCATCACCCGCCCGGCAAGATCCGGCAAGCTGGCCAGAGTCTTCTCCGGATCCTGCCGATCCCCCAGCAATACCGAAAGACGCCAGGGCTGCGCAGCGCGGACGAAGCCCGCAGCGGCGGCTTCAAACTCATCCAGCCGTCCCGCCGGCACAATGAAGCGGCCCAGCATCCAAGACGCGTTCTCATCCAGGTGACGAGCATACTGATCCACGGCCGCTGGCATCGTTAGCTTGGCGGGAGGAAACAGTCCGGCGTAATCCACCAGTCCAGTCATGAAGGCTTGCAGTGCGGCGCTCAACAGGGGTCCTCTCCCAGCCAGGATTGGCCGTAATCCTCGTCCTCACAACTAGTGGCTTCGGCGGCCACATGGAGCGGCCGGAAGGTGTCCACCATGACGGCCAGTTCATCCGTCTCTTTCACGCCAATACTAGCTTCGGTGCGGCCAGGCTGTGGCCCGTGCGGCAAACCATCTGGATGCAAGGTCATACTGCCAAACTCAATCCCCGTGCGGCTCATAAAGTTATCCCGGCAGTAATAGAGCATCTCGTCCGACATGGCGTTGGAGTGGTTATACGGCGCTGGAATGGCCTTGGGATGAAAATCGTACAAACGCGGCACAAAGCTGCAGACCACAAAGCCATCACCCTCAAAGGTTTGATGCACCGGTGGCGGCTGATGCAAACGCCCGACGATGGGCTCGAAGTCGGCGATGTTCAGAGCCCAGGGGAAGTAGTAGCCATCCCAGCCCACCGTATCGCAGGGATGGTGATCTAGGATCACCCGGTGGCAGGTGTCATCGGTGCGCACGATGGTCTCAAAGTCGCCCATCTTGTCGATGGGCTCCGGCGCCTCCGGCACACGAATATCCCGCTCACAGAAGGGACTGTGCTCCAGCAACTGGCCGTGGGAGTTGCGATAACGCTTTGGCGTACGCAGATGGCCTCGGCTTTCCAGCACCATATAAATCTGCTCCCCGTCGCCGGGCACTAGACGGTGCAATATACCCCGCGGAATGACCAGATAGTCCCCTTCTCGGTATTCCAGAGGACCGAGCTGGCTTTCCAACACCCCACTGCCGCGCGTGATGTAGAGCATCTCATCGGCACGGGCGTTCCGGTAGAAATACTCCTCGACAGCGCTTGGCCGGGTCAGGCTGATGACCACGTCCTCGTTGAACATGATCAGTTTCCGATCCCGCACCGGGCATCCCCCCAGCTCCAGGCGATGAGTGCGCAGGTGCCGCATACGCAGACGGCCGTCGGGATCCGCCTGCCGGGGCTGCCGCCAGGCGAGTTCCGTGCTCTTGACGGTGGTAGGCCGACGCAGGGTATAGATCAGGGATTGAATCCCATTGAATCCCAGGTTTCCCAGCAGGTGTTCATAATGGATCCCCCCGCCATTCTTGGGAAAAACGACGTGCCGTTTGGAGGGAATATCTCCCCGACGGGCGTAAAAAGGCATGGGTCCTCCTTACAGGTTGCCGCGCTGCCGCTGCTCTTGCTCGATGGTCTCGAAGAGCGCCTTGAAGTTGCCCTTGCCGAAGCTGTCGGAACCGGCCCTCTGGATAATCTCGATAAAGAAGGTGGGCCGATCCTGCAAGGGCCGGGTGAAGACCTGCAATAGGTAGCCGTTGTCGTCCTTGTCTACCAAGATGCGCAAATCCTTGATCGCGTCCTTGTCCTCCTGCACCACCCCGACTCGCTTCCACACATTGTCGTAGTAACCCTCGGGCACAGCCAGGAACTCTATGCCATTGGACCGCAAGGTCTTGATGGTCGCGAGAATATCATCCGTGCGCAGGGCCAGATGCTGGGCCCCAGCGGTCAGGTTGGAATCGATGTATTCCTGGATCTGACTCTTCTTCTTGCCCTTGGCCGGCTCGTTCAGCGGGAACTTAATCGTGCGGTCGGCGCTGGCCACCACCGTGCTCTGCAAGGCGCTGTATTCGGTGCTGATGTCCTTGTCGTCGTACGAAACGAACTTCGTCAGCCCCAGGACCCTGTCGTACCAATCCACCCACAGGTTCATCTGACCGAAAGACAGATTCCCCACGATGTGATCGATAAAGACCAGACCTGCCGACTCGCCCTTGATCTCGCTCGGAACAAAGCCGGGCAGGAAGCCCTCGTAGCCATCCTTCTGGATCAAGCTATGCCGTAGCTCGCCATAGGCATGAATGCCTGCGACCCGGACCTTGCCATCGTCTCCGGAGAGTTCCCCGATCTCCTGGCAACTGCGCGCCTCCGCGGCAATAGCCCGGCCATAAACCGCCTCCAGGTCATTCACCTCCAGGGCGATGTCATAGACCCCATCCCCGTGCAACATGAGCCAGGTGCTGAGCGGGTCGTCATGCCGCAAGGGCGAGGTCAGGATCAGGGTAATATCATTCTGCTTCATGACGTATGAAGCCCGATCAGCGCAGCCCGTTTCCGGCCCCCGATAGGCAACCTGGTCAAAACCGAAGCCCTTGCGGTAGAAGAAGGCCGCCTGTTTCGCGTTGCCGACGACAAACTCCACATGATGAACGCGCTTCAATCCTTGAGACATTTCCTCTCCTTCCTGTGAAAACAGCCGCTTCCCCCAAGACCTAGACGATTAGCAATAACGCCAGACCCGCAGCCCTTACGCCCCAGCAAATACATAAGGCTCTCAAACAAGCAAGTATCCGGAGGCCAGCAGAACTCCTACTTGGCAGAATGTCGGTCAAGTAGAGAGGAAACCATTTGCATCTATTCAGAAACAAAACCGTGAAAGGCATTGAGGCTTGCCTCTGGTCCCTGATCGGCTGACTCCTTTTGATAGCGACTGCCCTCTCCGGGCGCTATCTCTATCACTCCTCGCCCCCTGAAAATTGTGAGCAAGGGATGGCAGGCCAGCTCGGCCTGCCCGCCGAATCGAGTGCCCAAGCAGGGCCCTTTCGCCCTATCGATGATGGCGTAATCGGCAAAGGTCTTAGCGACTCTTCCACCTCTTAGCCTGGCCGACCTTGGTGGACGCACCGCACAAAGGCCATGGACGACCGTGCTGCTCAAGCGCTGGCGCCAGGGCCATATCGCCTGCACCGCGAGAGGAGGTTCTCGAAAAGGGGCCGTGCAATCCTGCAGCTTTGGCACTTCCTGGGATGAACCCCTTTCCCTCACTTACAGCCCAGGCCCCCGATATGAATGCACTGATCCTCGCCCTCAAGGGCAGCGCCGTCCTCGCTTCACTCTCCCTTTGCCCCCTCCAAGCTAAGGATCCGAGCCCTCCGCCTGGTGGCTTCAAAATCCAGTGGCAGCGCAATGTGTTGCTGACCTGGTCCGACCAGTACCGAACGAGGATCGATATCGCCTATCCGCAGCGGGCAGCTCCCAGCAGCGGCTGGCCAGGGGTCCTCGTCGTGCACGGTGGTGGCAGGAGCCGCAAAGTCGGCTGGGCCCAGGAGACGATGCGGCGCCTGGCAACAGCGGGATTCGTCGCCTTTGGCTACGACGTTCGCGGACAGGGCGACTGCCCGCGCCTCAATCCACAACATGGGCAGAACCGCTTTACCCACTTACGGCGTACCATCGACATGGCGGACTGCTTTCATCTACTGGGCACTCGTCTCAGCGGCGTGCTCGATCCAAAGCGCCTGGGCGTCTACGGGCAATCCCAAGGGGGCAGTCACGGCCTCCACGCGGCGGCCTACTCCGGGCTCGCTCTTCCCGGCAAGGGCTACCGAAAGACCATGCCCAAGATCCTTGCAGTCGTTACCGACGTTCAGGTGCTGGACCGCCTCGATGACTTGCTCCCCGGTGGGACCCTCTTCCAAGCAGCAGCCCTAGCCGGGGCCTTCGCCAAAACGGGCACGAAGCACGGCATAGTCCAAGCCTTTCTGAAAGACGACCCCGTCGCTGCCCGCAAGGCCCTGCTCGCCGAACCAGGCCTCATCATCTGGGATCTCTTGAAGAAGAGCGACACGCCCCTCTTCCTCATGAATAGCTGGGACGATGGCAAGCACATCGTCCGCACCAACGCCAATGCCTTGGCTCGGATGAAGCCAGGAGTGCCGCGACGGCTGCTGCTAAGTACGGGCGGGCACCACTCGGTTCTCAACTACATCGAGGATCTCTTGGGCTTCGAGTCAACACAGCGCTGGATGTCCCGGTTTTTGAAGGGAGAGCAGAACGGCATCGATAAGGAACCTCTCGTCGATGCTGCAGTAATCCCAGCAAATCCCAGGGTCTATCTCGATCCTAGGTCGCAGTGGCAGCACCGCAGGAGCCGGACCTGGCCCATCACCAAGCCAAGCCGCCGCTTCTACCTGCGTAGCGGGAAGAGACTACTCAGCTCTGCCCCCAGCTCTACAGAGACCGTGGCAAGCCTGAATCACCGAGTGCGACGCGGCTATGGGGCCCTGCAGTTCCTGAAGGACGGAGCAAATCTGAGGAAGGTCCTGCCGGCGATTCCCCAGCAGAAGCTGCCCTTCAATACAGCGGCCGTAAGCAAAGCCACCGAACTCTTCGGCCGCGCGGTCTGTGAACTCGAGCTGACGCCGACACGCAGCAGCTTCCAAGTCGTGGCCACGCTCTACGACATCGATCCCCAGGGCAATGCCCGCTTCATTACCACGGGCAGCGTCGGCGTTCGCGGCACAAGCAGTGCTCGCCAGCGAGTCCGCATCGAGCTGGACGACGTCGCATACATCCTGCCCGCAGGGCATCGCTTCCGGCTTTCCCTTGAAAACCTGCACCTATACATGCAGCCAAAGCACCCGCGACTCTTCGCCGCCCCCTTCTTCCACAGCTACCGGCTACAGCCGCATATCGACCGGCGCTTCGCCCCTCGCCTCGATCTGCCCTTGCGCACGCTAGGGCTATCACTGACGCCCCGCATCGGTGAGATCAATCTCAGCGGCGCTTGGGAGCACAGCCTGAGCATCGAAGGCGGCCAGGACCGGGCCGGCCAAGTCTACATCCTCCTCGTCGGCGGCAGCGGCATCACGCCAGGGATGCCGGGCTCGCCGCGGATCCCGCTGAACTTCGATGCCTGGACCCATCTCGGCCTCGCTGCCATCAATACCCCGGTCTTCGATCGCTTTCTCGGCAGGTTGGACAGGAGCGGCAGGGCTCTAGCCAAGATGCGAGTCCCAGCAAACCTCTCCTCTCTCACCTTGGGCTCGCGCCTGAGCTTTACGGCACTCACCCTTACGCCCAATAGCTTCGAGAGCAGCTGGACCGGAACCCTCCACATCACCCGCTAGCAGGCAGCAGCCTTCTCGGGCTGCTCCCCGGTACGGAAGCGCGGGGCCGAGGCAAGTTACTTTTGCCTCGGCCCCGCGTTCGCAGGCTATCGAAAACCGGGGCCTTGCCCCGGGCTTCGCACTCAGCCGCCGACCCGTGCCCTCACCGCATTCGTGGTGATCAGGCCGAGACGGTTCGCCTTTTTATCCAGCACCAACCACTGATGGAAGAAGGTGAAGCCCAGCAAGGCCTTGTTCTTTGGCACATCGAGAACGGCATCGACCTCGCCCTGGGCATTGGCGGGCCAGACTTGCAGGATCTCGGTGCTGGAGAGCAAGAAGCAGCCCTTGGCACCAATCGGCCCCATATCGAAAGGCAAGGGGACAGGTCCCCATAGCTTGTTAGAGACGCCGGTAAAGAGCACGGCCACGGTGTTCGGAATCACCTTGCGCAACTCGACGGTGTATTTGCCGCCCAGCTCCGGAACGCCGTTACTGCTGAGTTCGGGAATCAGGCCACCCGTCCTCCCGCAGAGCACGCGGTAGCTCCAGGAGTAGTACTTATAGTAACGCCAGGATGCGGTCGGTGAGCTCTGGTACCAGTAAGGCACTCGCGTTCCGGAACTGAGCACGCCGATGGTAATCGTCGGGTTCGCGTTCTTGAAACCGATGAAGAAGCGCTGCCCCTTCTTGATCGCTAGCTTCTTGCCGAAGTCCACCCGATAGAAATCCGGGGCCGAGCCCACGCTCATGCTGCCCGTTGCCAGGACCTTACCCGGCCGATTCGAAGTCGTCGCGTCGTAGAGATAGGCCGGAATCGTGACCTTGCCCGATCGCCGCGAGGCGAGCTTGATCTCGAAGCCAGTAACCGTAAGAGCCCTAGGTGCCCGGACCTCTAGCAGATAAAGCGCCTTGCTCCTGCCTCGCCAGTTCCTGAGACGGCCGCTGAGGTTGGCCGTGACACAGGCGACATCAGCCTTGTGCGTACCAACGCAGCCGCTGCCAAAGGGCGTCATCGAGCCGACGGTAAACCTGACCGGCTTCTTTGCAACGAAGCGACCGCCATTGACCACGAGACCAAAGTCGGCATCGGTCGCCTTGGTTTCGACGTGGGAGTCCTTCACGACCAGGTAGCCCAGCACCTCGACCTTCCAAGTGCCGGGAGCAGGGTTCTTCACGAAGACGTTTTCGACGGTATCGATGCGATTTCGCGAACCGCCCGTCTTCGAATAGTTGCCTTGTTCGAGGCCGACGTTACCCCAGTATTTGGCGCCACCTGGAGCAGTAACCCGCAGGGTCAGGTCATTGATTCGGGTGCGCGAGGCGCTCGGGTTGGCAGCCGGATCGGCGTAGCACATCGAGATTTTCAGCTCGGGCTGGCCCTTCGCCACTTTGATCGAGTAGGCAAAACCATGGCCCTGCCTGATGAGATCGGTCTCGTCGACTACGAAGTGCAACTTGCGGTTGTCGTACATCGACTTGAGGCTTGGGAAACCCCAGCCCACATGCTCGCGACGGTTATCCGTGCTGGTACTGGTAAAGGAATATTGCGCGGCATTGGCGATCTGCAGCGCCTTCAGCGTGGTGAAGTGCGGCATGTTTTCCCAACGCGTGCCATTGGGCTTACGCTTGGGGCCGAAGAGGCCGTCGGTAAACATCTGGATCGCAAGGGCATTGTGGCCAGCCACCATGGGCGTCGCACCTGAGGTGCCACCGAAGCTCGTCGTATAGTCCTTCGACGAGTAACCGGCCGAGCCACTGCGGTCCGAGCACAGGATCGAGTCGTAATACGCGCAAAGGTCCGGCTTGATGCGGCCATCAGCAGCCGGCCCCGTGCTACCACTGCGCGACCAACGGTCGTCCGCAGGGTTGGCATTATTGCGGTGACGAACCCCACCGATAGAGAAAATGTTCTTCGCCCAAGCTTGAGGCCGCGAGTCCTGGTTACCGGCATTCGACTGGCTCTGCGTCCAGATCATGTCGTGGTCGAAGATAATGTCGTCACTATCTGCAGAGATGGAGGTGTAGGCGCGGGTGCGCGAATTCCCCCAAGAGGCGGTCGTGAACATGACCTTGTGCGTTTTCTTGAGCCGTTCCACGACCTTCCAGCGAGAGAAGCCAGAACTGACGCTGCCGTAATGGGTGAAGAAGGCCTGGGCATCGGGGGCCATGCCACGCGCGGCCTTCAGGCTCGTGCCGTTGCCGAAGACGATGCCAGCGGTGCAATGGCCGTGAGTGGCGGCGCTACCGCTACTCAGTACGTTGATGGGCTTGTTCGTGAAGTCCTTGTGCCCAATCTCGAGACCTTCGTAGATGTGGCCGTTAATGCCCTTACCGGTATAGCCGCCCTGGGTCTCGACATAATTGCCGCCACCCTGGATGCGACCGTTGTCCATGTCTTCCTCGGCGGGGGTCCAGCGATCGATCCAGAGCACCTGGTCGAGCTGCGCCGCCTTCAATAGCTGCCGACCGTCGAGACTGGCCTCAAAGAGGATGCTCCCTGGCTGCTCGTGCTCGATCTTGCCACCCATGGCTTCGATGGCCCGAGCCAGCGCCGGCTTGTCACGGTGCTTGTCGACCACGACGAGGTTGTAGCGCCGCGTCGGGATATCGCTGAGCTCATTGGCGAGCAGCTCCCTCATGAGGAAGGGTTCGAGCCTGAAGGCCGGATGGTACGGCAGAAGCGCACGCGTACTGGGCAAACGCCGCGCCGCTACCGCGACCTTTGCCTCGGCACGCAAGACATAGGCGTATTCGGGCAAGTAGCTGTGCACTTCTGCGCCCAGCTCGCGCAAGGCCTGGCGCCCAGCCTCCTTGGGTGGGTTGCGGAACTGCAGGATCCACAGGCGAGCAGAGTCTGGGCTCTGCAGCTGCGCAGGAATCGCCGGAGGCGCAAGAGGATCAAAGCGCCCGAAGCGCAGGTGGATCTGTTCGCTGTCCTGTTGCGCCAGAGCAGGCGCAGCGAGAAGCGAGAGGGCAAGGCCGATCAGGCCGGGAGAATAGCGCACTGTGCATCCTTCCAAGAAAAAAGGGAGAAGAGAGACCAAGTGGATCCCACGGAAAGAAGGAAATCCTATCAGGTCATAGCTACTGCGAGGCATCGATACCGCAGCGGTCCTATCAACGTCCCATAGTTTCCCCCTGTGAGCGGAGTTCGCTTTGCCAGAAACTTGTTACGACCGTGCAGGGATAGGCGAAATCACCTCCGTACCGCCCCCTCATCTGTACAAGGTTCGCCAGAGAGGATGAACCAGCTAGGCTGCGGCAATGATAGGGGTCTTTCGCACTCTCGCCGTGGTCGGCGTTCTCCTCGTTCTCGGGCTGCTCTGGCTCTCGCCCCCGTCCGAATCGCGCATCGCCCGGCACGCCCTCCCCAAACTGCTGGATACCTGGCTTAGCAACTGGGAGGAGAATACTCTCATCCCCTTCGGCGAAAGCCGCATTGCCAGCGGCTATGAAACGCATCGCCAGCTCCCCGATCCGAGCCCGGCACAGCGGCAACTCTTGGCGAAAGACCCAGGCAAAGGCCAGTCCTGGGAGCGCCAACGGAAGATCACCACTGCCCTAGATGGCTATCCGGCAGTCTTTGGCTTGCCCAAGATCAGCGGTTTCGGCAACGCCCTAAAAGACAAGGAAAAGGAGCTCTTCACCCAGAGCCTGAACGATTGGGCAGCCTCGGTGCCAACGCTGCATCTGGCTCCTGTCGGCCACGAACTGGAGATCCGCTACGAAGCCGCGCGCCGCGAGCTCGTCGTCGACGCGCTGAACGATTACCCCTCAACCTTCGATGGCAAGGGCCCGCGCCTCGCCGTCCCCATCGCCCGTTACCCACTGCCGAGCGCGCTGTCCCTAACCCCGCCCTTCCTTGTCCTCCTCCTCGCCCTGCTGACCGGCAAGACCATCCTATCGCTCTTCGCCGGCGTGCTCTTTGGCGCGATGCTCTCGCAGGGCGTTCTGGGCGGCTTCCAACACTTGCTTTCGGTCTATGTGCTCGAAAGGGCGCTGCTGGATTCCTTCCGGCTCGAGATCCTGGCCTTCGTGCTCCTGCTCAGCGCTGCCATCGGTCTGATGACTCGCTCGGGGGGACTCGAAGCCCTGGTCGAGCTGATCAAACGCTTGGCCAAAACCGCACGCTCCAGCCAATTCGCAACTTGGCTCATGGGACTGCTGGTGTTTTTCGACGACTACGCGAACACCATCGTCGTCGGCTCGACGATGCGGCCGCTCACCGATCGCCTACGCGTGAGTCGCGAGAAGCTCGCCTACATCGTCGACTCCACCGCCGCGCCGATCGCCGGCCTGGTGCCACTCTCGACCTGGGCGGCCTACGAGATTTCGCAGTTCGCCGGGCAGTTGCCGAGCGTCAAGGACGCAAATGGGAACCCGATGCAGGAGGCACAGGGCTTCAGCGTCTTTCTCCAGACCATGCCCTTCCGCTTCTACTGCTTTTTGACCCTCTTCTTCGTGCTCATGACGGTGCTGATGCGGCGGGAGTTCGGCCCCATGCTCGAGGCCGAACGCCGAGCCCACCGGGAGGGCAAGGTCATCGCCGACGACGCCAAGCCCCTCGCCTCCAAGCGCCTAACCGGAGCCCAGCCAAAGGAGGGCAGCCCGCGCCTGGCCCGCCACGCCATCGTGCCCATCGTCTCCCTGGTCGCCGTTAGCATCGCGATGATTTTCTACACCGGCTGGCCAGAGCAGCAGGTCGCAGGCGGCTTCTTCGACTTCCTCCGCTCGGTCTTTGAGAACGCCAACTCGGCCTTAGCCATCCTCATCGGCTCAGCCTCGGCGATGATCCTCGCAGCCGTACTCCCCATGGTCGATCGGGTCTGCTCGCCACTCGAAACGATGAAGACGGCCGGGTCTTCGGTCTTCGCCCTCTCCTTTGCCGTGCTGATTCTCATCCTGGCTTGGTGCATCGGCTTTGTCTGTGAAGACCTGGGCACCAAGTTCTTCCTCGTCGCACTCAGTGAGGGGCAGGTCGCACCGGCGCTGCTGCCAACCCTACTCTTCCTGATCTCGTGCTTGATTGCCTTCTCGACCGGCAGTTCTTGGACGACGATGGCCATCCTTTTGCCCAACGTCGTCCTCCTCTCGCACTCCCTAGGCAGCAGCTGTGAGATCGGCGGCATGACCTTGATGCTGCTGTCGATCGGCGCGGTGCTCGAAGGCAGCATCTTCGGCGACCACTGCTCCCCAGTCAGCGACACGACCGTCCTGTCGTCGGTGGCCTCCGCATCGGATCACCTGCACCACGTGCGCACCCAGGCGCCCTACGCCTTGCTCGTGATGCTGGTGAGTATCCTCTTTGGATACCTACCGGTGGCCTTCCTATCGCCGTCGGCTTGGCCACTGTCCATGCTGCTGGGCGCAGGCGCCCTCGTCCTCTTCCTCTTGATCTTTGGACGCAGGCCGGGGGCCGCTGAGTCGAGGGGCTGAGGGAGGCGCCCCGCTCAGCCCCTCAACTCAGCGGCCCTGCGCTGGGCCTGCGGGCAGCGTCGCCTGCCCGCAGAGCACCAGCGCTGCGGCGATCGGCCGACCCGCCTCGAGATAGAGCCGCGCCAAGCCATCGCACGCAGCCTGCTGCTTCTTAAGTTCCAGGCGCGATTCCCCAATCGACTCATAGAGCTGTAGTGGTGACAGCGAAGCCAAAGGCACACGGCGATAGCGCCAAGCCCGTTTCCCGCGCTCACGGAGGATGCCTGACTGATTGCGCACACGCGCCAGAATGCGCCCCGGGCTCAGGGTAAGCGGCAATAGCGGCCGCAAGAGTTCGGAAACCGGCGCCGACTCAGGCTCAGCCGCCGGGCTCGGTAGGGAGGCGACGAAGCGCTCGGCTCTCGCAGTCCAGTTCGCACGCAGCGCCAAGAGCCGCTCTTCGGCCAAGGGCAGATCGCCGGCAGCGAGCGCATCCCGCAGCTGCTGCTCCAGCGCCTGCCCCTCAAGATCGATGCGGCGGAGAGCCTCGCTCCCCAACTGCCGAAGTTCAGGGCTCTCCTCCTTTGCCTCATAGCGTCGCGCCAGTGCCCTTAGCTCGGGAAGTCGGCGCTCGCTGAAGAGCCAATCGATCTGCGCGCGGAGCCCGGCGAGAGTGTCGGCGTGGAGCGCCGAGGCCAGCGAAGACGGATCCTGTTGCAGATCCGGCAAGGGCTCGGGGCGGAACTCGGCCTTGGGCGCCGCTGCAGATTGGAGTTCCAGCTGACGCTGAACCACGCGGCCAGCCGCCTCCTGCTCATCCCCTTCCTCGGAACCACCCAGCGACAGCCGCCCATCAAAGAGCAGCAAGACCAGCAGGCCCAGCAGCGCCAGGAGCAATCGTCGGCTCATGCGGCGCAGTGAACGGCGCTTTCGTTTCGATCTTGTTATCCCTGGCATGCGTCCCCCCTAGTACGGCCGCAGAGGAAGCAGCAGCTATCCCCTACCCCCAGCTTTCTTAGCTCAGGGTCGGCAACTCCAGCAAATGCTGCCCCACTTCGACGAGTAAAAACAGGATGCCGATAGCGAAGACGAAGAGCACACCGAGGGAGAAGGTCTGAAACCACGTCGATCCGAGCACCCCTTTGGCCGTCACGAACCAGGCAATCATGAGGGTCAGCCCGATGCCTCCCAGCAGTATGGGCGTCCAGCCATTTACGAAGAGCAGGCCCGTCATAACGATGGTCCACAATAGCGCTGCTCCAAACGAAGCTAGGGCTCCGCTGCCGATATCGCAGATCCGACAGCCGATGCCGAAACCCGCCCACATCAGGCAGAGGAAAGCTCCTAGCAGCGAAATCACGGTCGAAGCTGCAAGCCCCTGCGCCCAGCTATAACGATCGATAAGCCGGCCCCCAAAGACCTCTCGATCCATAGTCATAGGCGGGATGACCGGCTCTTCTTCGTGACTCTGGCTGCCCTCGCTGGCTTCTGGGTCCTCGTGCTCTGGCTCGAGCCGATCCTCGAGAGGATCCTCCAGAGAAAGACGCGGATCTGGTGCGGCAGCTGGAGCCGATGGGCCTTCATCCGCCTTCGCATCAGGAGAACCAGCAGAACCCGGGGCAGCAGCTGCATGCTCACTGGTAGCGGCTTTTTCCGCCGCCTTCGGCGCGAGCATCTGATCGATACGATCGCGATCGATCTGAAGAATCCCCAGATCCATCTGCACGAGGACCGCCTTCTTAGTCTCTCGTATCAGAACCCCCTCGACCTGGGTGCCGTCCGTGTAAAGAACACGGACGGCCTCCCCTTCCCTGCCCCCCATGCTCAGTAGCAGCAACAAAAGCAATACAAGAGAAGTCCGCATGTCCGCAGAATCGGAGCCGAGCGGAGCCTTCTTTACCGGTGCGCTGCGACGACCTTGTCAGCGCGAGCAAGGGAGCATGGGCTCAGCGTGCGGCGAGGGCCAACAGCATCACATCGTCATCGCAAGCCTCGCCCTGCAGGTGCTCAGCCAATAGCTGGCGCACCCGTCTCACGGCGACTTCGGCCCCTTGGCCGTGACAGTCCTTCAGAAGCTCCATGACAGCCTGTTCCCCCAGGAGGTCGCGCTTGGGGTTCCGCGCTTCCATCAGCCCATCGCTGCAGAGGAAGAGGAAATCGCCGCTATCCAAGGGCTCCTTACCTTCCTCGTAGGGGTAGCCCGCCGCCATCCCCAGCGCCGGCCCCGTCGCCGCGAGTTCTGTTATCCCTTCCTTACGAACGAGCCAGGCCCCGCCATGCCCGGCGTTGACGTAACGGAGTGAGCGAGCCCCGTTCCCGCTGTCGCGCTCCAGGCGGGCCACGATCAAACTAATGAAGCTGCCAGCATCGACGCTGCCTTCGAAGCGATCATTGAGCCGGGAAATGATTCCGGTCAGATCGCCCGACAGCTCAAGGTAGCTACGCAAGGCCGACTGCGCCGAATGGGCGATCAGAGCCGGCCCCACGCCATGGCCGCTCACGTCACCCAGCAATACGCTGAAAGCCCCGTCCGGCCCCTCGACCACATCGTAGGTATCCGCACTGGCAGCATCGGCGGCCTCAAACCACTGCGCGACCTCGAGGTCTTCCGGCAGCCCCTTGGGCTCAGGTAGGAGCTGCCGCTGAATGCGCTCGGCAAGCTCGAACTCCTGCTTTAGCCGCATGCGCTCCAGGCTCTCGTGGGTGAGCCGAGCATTCTCAAGGGAGATGGCCAGCTGCTGTGCCAGGGCGGCAAAGAAGGCGAGGTCCCGGCGTGTGAACTCTTTGCGCTGCGCCCTGGAGTCCACGTAGATCGCGCCGACCAAACGATCGCGAGCAATCAGCGGCACGCACATGACAGCCCTGAGCTTGAGATCGTAGACCGACTGCCCGAGATCCAGGGCCTCCTTGCCAGACTGGACAACGCGCTCAACCGGCTCCCGGGTCTCCAGCACATGCCGGAGCACGGTGGTGCTGTAGCCCTCGCTGATCGGCACGGGTTTACCCTCGCTGGTCCGAGCGACGCGGACCTCCACATCTGCCGGCTCATCGCTGCCCTCGCGGCGCAGGAGCAGGAAGCCGCGCTCCCCACGGGTCACCTCGATCGACTTGTCGACCAGGTTTTCGAGGAGTTCATCGAAGTCCTCACTACTCCCGACTTCGATCATCGTGTCGAGGAGGAGCTGGAGGCTGCGCCGGTCGACGAGAGGGTCGCCCGTCAAGAAGTCCATCGATTCGGCGGCGGGGTCATCGTCGCCAGATTTGCCGCCGCGCCGGCGGAACGGGGAGAAGATCAACGGAAGGCCTGCCTACGAAGGCGGTGGAACAGTGGACGGGAGAGACGAAGAGCTTAGCATTTCGCTCCCCTGAGCGAGAGTCTGGCCTGCCCCGGCTTCCAAGACGGGCTCCGCATCCCTGAGACCCTTCCCACCACCGCACGAGGAAGAGATGAAGATCGATAAGTTGATCTACGAGCACTTCGCCGAGCTACGCCTGCGCGGCGAGTTCGACACCTTCTATGCCCCTAAGCTGGGCGAAGAGGTCGACAAGCTAATCGCCGAAGGAACGCTATTCGCCGTCCTGAACCTCCGCCTCGTCAAGTTCATCAACAGCACGGCCCTGGGCGCAATCATCAAAGCCCACAAGCGCTTCAAGGCCGAAGGCGGCGAGTTCGTGATTGGGCAGCCCTCGCCCTTCACCAAATCCGTCATCACCAAGCTCGGCATCGACAAGATCGTGCCGATGTACAGCTCACTCGATGAAGCTCACGCCGCACTCAAGAGTGCGATGCTGAACGATGCGACTCCCGACGTCATTGGCGAGAGCAACGTGCTCTTCCACTTCCTCGACGAAGACAAGGCTACGAAGATGGGGACTCGCAAGACCGGCCTCGGCACGGTCCTCTCGGTCGACCATCAGCGCATCCGCTTCACTTGGACCGGCGGGCACCTGAACCTCTCTCCCACAGAGATCGAAGAGCTCCTCGCTCCCGGCACAGTCCTCCACCACAAGTTCATCCTCAGGCTCTTCAAGAAGGGCTTCTTCGAAGTCCAGGGAGAGGTCGAGCAGAGCGAGCTTCGCGACAACGAAGAGACCGGTGGTAAGGAAATCGTCGTCAGCGCCCGCTTCCTCGATATCGCCGAGTCCGATCGCCTGGCTCTCGCCCAGTACGCAGACGATCTGGACTACCTCAAGAAGCAGCTCGAGGATGTGAACCCTTCCTAGGGTGAGTTCCAACAAATCGGCGACGGGGCAGTGCGCAACCACCCTGCCCCGCCAATCACCCTGCCCCGCCAATCACCCTGCCCCGCCAATCACCCTGCCCCGCCGCCGCATGAACTCGGGTCTTCACCCGGCTCTCAGGCCAGGCCGCGCTCCCTCCCGAAGCGCCGCACACGGGCCCTTCTCCAAGACCCGTGTGTGGAAAGCTCAGATCTCCCAGGTGTTCCCGGAGTAGATCAGATCCATCAGGCTCTTGTCGCCGCGCTTCTCGCGTTCGCTAGCAATCTGCTGGTGAACGAGCTTTTCGTAGGACTGCACTCCCTGGAGGTTGCGCAGCACACCGATCGCCGTCGGATCCACCGTTTCCATCAGCTGCGAAGCAGCAAAGGCGAGGGTCGGGTTCGGGTCATGGGCATCCCAGACGACCAGATCCTTCTCTTCGGCGGGACGCCCCAGGCCCTCGTCTTCCTCACCGAGGCGAACCACGCGCAGCCGGTTCTTGTCCCAGATCAGCCCCTTCTGGAAATCCTTACCGAACTTGAGGGGCTCAGCATGGCGGACGTCGATCAGGAGATCGTCTCGGACCTCCTTGGCCGTCAGCTGCATCCAAGCACCATCGTTGAAGATGTTGCAGTTCTGGAAGATCTCGATGAAGGAGGTCCCCTGGTGCTCGTGCGCCTGCCGGATCACCTCGCGCAAATGGCCGCCCATGACGTCCACCGAGCGGGCGACGAAGCTGGCACCAGCACCGATCGCCAAGGAGATAGGATTGAACGGGGTATCCACCGAGCCAACCGGGCTCGACTTGGTGACCTTGCCCAACTCGGAAGTCGGGGAGAACTGGCCCTTGGTCAAACCATAGATCCGGTTGTTGAACATCAGGATCTTGAGGTTGACGTGACGACGCAGGGCATGGATCAGGTGATTTCCCCCGATCGATAGCCCATCGCCGTCACCCGTAACAACCCAGACTTCAAGCTCGGGATTGGCGAGCTTGACACCCGAAGCGATCGCCGGGGCGCGACCGTGGATGCTGTGCATCCCATAGGTGTCCATGTAATAGGGGAAGCGGCTAGAACAGCCGATGCCCGACACGAACACGGTCTTGTCGCGATCGAGACCGAGACTGGCGAAGGCCTTCTGCACAGAGTTCAGAATGCCGTAGTCGCCACAGCCCGGGCACCAACGCACGTCCTGGTCCGATTTGAAATCCTTGGCCTTGAGGGCGTCCGGCGGGGTTGCAGCAGTGGAACTCATCGGTTCAGCTCCTCGAGCTTGGCCAGGATCTCGTTGTTGTAGAAGGGACGGCCCTGGATCTTGGTAAACGACAGATACTCGTGGCTCGGGCGCTCAGCCCGCAGGAGCTTGACGAGCTGCCCAAGGTTCATCTCGGTGACCAGGATCTTGTCATAGCGATCGAAGATCTCGTCGAGACCCGGCGGCAGCGGCCAAAGGTTGGTCAGGTGCAGGTGAGCGCAGCGGATGCCTTTCTCACGGGCCGTCTGGAGGGTTCCAGCCATAGCGCCGTAGGTCGAACCCCAGCCGACCATCAAGATGCCGCCGTCGTCACCAACGACCTCGGGAACCGACAGTTCCTTGGCGATGCCGAGCACCTTGTCGCGGCGAAGGTGGCACATCTTCTCGTGGTTGGCCGGATCGTAGGAGATGTTGCCGACGCCGTCGGCCTTCTCCAGGCCGCCGATGCGGTGACGCATACCCGGAGTTCCGGGCTTGACCCAGGGACGCGCTAGCGTTTCGGGGTCACGGCTGTAGGGCTGGAAGCCCTCAGGGTCGCTGCGGTATTCGACCTTGAACTCTTCGAGTTCGCCCTCCTTGGGAAGCAGCCAGGGCTCCGAGCCGTTCGCGAGGTAGCCATCGGTCAAGAGCATGACCGGGGTCACGTATTTGATCGCGAGCCGGAAGGCCTCGATGGCCTGGTAGAAACAGTCGGCCGGCGACTTCGCTGCGATCACCGGAACCGGGCACTCACCATTGCGGCCATAGACGGCCTGCAGCAGGTCGGCCTGTTCGGTCTTCGTAGGCAGTCCGGTTGAAGGGCCGCCACGCTGAACATTCACGATCACGAGCGGAAGCTCGGTCATGACCGCTAGCCCCATCGCCTCGGACTTGAGGGCAATGCCGGGGCCCGAACTCGTCGTCAGCGCGAGGTGCCCAGCATAAGCGGCACCGATCGCCGAGCAGATCCCAGCAATCTCGTCCTCGGCCTGGAAGGTCACGACCCCATGCTGCTTGTAGCCCGAAAGCTGCTGCAGAATCTCGCTGGCCGGGGTGATGGGGTAGCTACCCAAGAAGAGCGGCTCGTGTGCGAGCTTGCTCGCGGCAAGGCAGCCGAGACTGGTCGCGGCGTTTCCGTTGATGTTTCGGTAGGTGCCCTTGGGCAGCGGTGCCGGATCGACCCGGTAGGTGCGCTGGAAGACCTCGATCGTGATCGCGAAGTTGTAGCCGGCCTTCAGGACCGCGATGTTCGCATCAGCAATCTCGGGCTTCTTCTTGGCGAACTTGGCCTTGATGCCCTCGATCGTCGGGCTGAGGTCGCGGTTGTAGAGCCAATAGAGAATGCCCAGTGCAGCGAAGTTCTTGCAGCGCATCTGGGAGCGGCTGTCGAGGCCGCTGTCCTTGAGCGTCTCCTTCGTCAGCTGATTCAGATCGACCGAGATCATGCGATAGTCATTCGCAAGATTCTCGTCATCGAGTGGGTTCTTCTCCCAGCCCGCCACCTTGAGATCCTTCCTGCCAAAACCGCCCGCATTGGCGATGACGATGCCGCCCTTCTGCAGCTCTGGCAGGTGGACCTTGAGTGCCGCAGCATTCATCGCCACCAACACGTCCGGCTGGTTACCAGGAGTGAAGATGTCATGGCTCGAGAAGCGCACCTGGAAGGCGCTCACCCCGGGAAGGGTGCCGGCAGGGGCCCGGATCTCGGCAGGAAAATCCGGGAACGTCGCGAGGTCATTACCGAACAGGGCAGCGCTGTTCGAGAACTCCGTGCCCGTCAGCTGCATGCCATCGCCGGAGTCGCCGGCAAAGCGAATGATCGCCTGGTCAAGGGTTTCGACCGGCCGATCCTTGTCGACCGAAGCATCCTGGGTCGTCATTTGATCGTGCTCTTACTCTGTTCCCCCCGCCTAGCCAGGGGGGTGGACCCCGCCATCTTCGCGGGGGGGATGTGCATAGGGCAGCGCCGCGAGAATACGGGTGGCCCCGTCCTTCTCGATAGCACCCGGGAAGATGCCGAGCCACAACTCGACGCCCGAGCGATTCTGGGTCCAAGGCAAGTGCGAAGACAATAGGAACAAGGGCTTACTCGATCCCTTCTTCACCATGTCCTCACGGTATTGACCCATGAATCGGCGAGGGAGAATAACGGCGACATTCGAGTCGACCAATGCACTACGACGGGTTTCTTGCAAAACAAGAGCGAAGATCTCCCAGGGAGAAGAGCCAGGCTAGCCCCGTCCCACCTGGACCAAGGCGATCTCATGGGCCAACGGTAGGGCCCTCACCCTCCTCTCTCTTAGCCTTCAGCCCTCAGCTAGGGCCTTCTCGATCTCGGCAAAAATACTCTCCGGCTCACTCATCCGGCCAAGCCCGCTGCAACCTTCAGCCAAGCTCCCATGCTCTGGGCCGATGCGTCTCCAGCCCTGCGCCTCGAGGCGGGCGCAGTTCTCCTGCACGAAGGGGTTGTTCCACATCAGCTCGTTCATCGCTGGAGCGAAGAGCCGTGGTCCTCCCGCCGCCAGCGCTGCCAGACAGACCGGATCGCTGCCAAAGCCGTGGGCAAGCTTGGCCATCAGGTCGGCCGTCGCCGGCAATACGACAAAGGCGTCACTCTTCGCCGTCAGTAGGTGGCTCGGGCCCGCAGGCTCCATGCTCCGAACGTCGCAGATGACCGGGCCATGGGTCACGGTTTCGAGGGACAACGCAGTCACGAAGCCCAGAGCATCGGGGGTCAGATAGCAGCGCAGGTCATAACCCGCCTTGCGGAGCATGCTCCCCAGGGCCACGGCTTTGAAGCTCGCGGCGCCGGCGCCGATCCCAACGGCGATCTCAGTCATCCTCGCCGCTCCCTTGGGTCTCAAGCTCACCGCTCTCAAGGCCAAGGTAGATGCGCAGCTCGCGCACCGCCCGGTCCAGCTCGCGGTTGATGACGACATGGTCGTAGAGGTGAGCCATGTTCATCTCCTCGCTAGCAATCGCCAAACGACGCTGGATCGTCTCCTCGTCCTCCGTCTTCCTGGCGCGCAGACGGCGTTCGAGTTCTTCCAGCCCAGGCGGCATGATGAAGACGAAGCTGGCTTCGATACCGGCATCACGCAGCTTGCGGGTCCCCTGCACCTCGATCTCGAGAATGACGGTCTTCCCCTGCCCTAGCTTGCGCCCGACCTCACTCCGGAGAGTTCCGTAGCGGTTGCCGTTGTATTCAGCCCACTCGAGAAACTCACCGCGCTCCACCCGCTGCGCGAAATCCTCGGGACTCAAAAAGAAGTAGTCGACGCCCTCGGTCTCCATGGGCCGCTTCTTGCGCGTCGTCGCCGAGACGGAGAGCACGACCCGCTCGTCCTCGAGCAGGGCACGACAGATCGTCGTCTTGCCGGAGCCCGAAGGCCCGGAGATCACCGCGAGTCTTCCCTGGCTACTCATTCGAGGTTCTGCACCTGTTCCTTGACGCGCTCAAGTTCGGCACGCATCGCCAGCACGACATGCGAGAGTTCACCCTCGACGGTCTTGGCCCCCATCGTGTGCGTCTCGCGTAAGAGTTCTTGGGTCAGGAAGTCGAGTCGGCGACCGATGCCCACGTCCTCTCCCGCATCCAACAAGCGGCGAAACTCGCGCAGATGCGCGCGGAGCCGAGTGCGCTCTTCACTGACATCAACCTTCTCGCAGAAAAGCGCGACTTCCCGCACGACATCGAGGTCCTGGGCCTCGTGCCCTTCTTGCCGCAAAAAGCGGCGAACCCGCTCAAGGAGCCGGGCTTCATAGGCGCTTTGCTGCTCCGGATAGCGGCGCTCGAACTCGGCGAGCCCTTGGTCGACGGCATCGAGCCGGGCGTTCAGATCGAGAGCCAACTCAGCCCCCTCACGTTCGCGCTCGATATCCAGCAGATCGAGGATCTTGCCCAGAGAATCCACGAAGAAGGCTCGCAGCTGCTCCGTGTTCCGGCTCTCTGCTGCAGGCTGCATCACTCCAGGAAGCGAGAGGAGGATCTGCAGACTAGGGCCCTTTGCCAGGCCAAGCTCCTGGATGAGCTGCTCAAGCTGCTCGTTGTAGTGAGCGGCAAGCTCGCGATCGAAAGACACCGCGCTCCTGGCCGCTTCCGACTGATGCCGGACGTTGAGGCTGACGGCGCCGCGCTGGATGCGCTTGCGGACGATGGGCTCGGCAAGACCTTCGCAGGGGGCCAGGCTATCGGAGAGCCGCGACTTGAACTGCAGGTGCCGATGATTGAGCGAACGCAGCTCCATCGTCAAATGATGGCCATCCTGGGACGCCTCGACGCGGGCAAAGCCCGTCATGCTGCGTGGGGCCATACGCTCGCCTCTGGATGCTCCCGAAGCACTAGGTCTTGGGAGGGTGAGCCTCGGAACTACTTGCCCTCTTCACCCGCCGGTGCAACTGGCGGCATGACTGGAGTACCAGCTGGAGCCCCCTCATTGGGCTTCGGCTCCTGCTGCTCCGGAGCTCCAGAACCCGGGGCTCCAATCCTGCCACTCTTGAGGGCATGAATGCCCATAGCGGAAAAGAGGAAGACCGCAAAGACCGTGAAGGTGAAGCGATTGGTACCGCCACTCTTCACACCGAAGGTCTGGGCGCCCATGCCACCAAAGGCTTCGGCCAGCCCGCCACCCTTTGGCTCCTGAAGAAGAATCACGATGATCAGGAGGATGGCGCTAGCGAAGAAGGCGATCCAGAAGATGAGGCTCAGGACAGCAGACATCGAGACCTCGGATGAGAGGGCAATGGGGGCGCAGACGGAAAATCAGAGCGCAAAGAAGATACGGGGAGCCAGAGGCATTGCCAGTGCTCCCTCCGCTCTTTTCGAGGCCAAGTCGTCCCGGCCGCAGCCATCAGGCGAGAACCGGGATCCAGCGGTCGCCGAAACATTGCGGCCATAGAGACACTATGGCCACAGAGACACTAGGCCACAGAGACACTATGGCCGGAACGGCTCAGCTATCGAACTCGACGATCGGCAAGAAGCTATCGGCCGAGAGGCTGGCCCCACCGACCAAGACGCCGTCGACGTCGGGATTGGACATCAGCTCCTTGACGTTGCTGGGCTTGACGCTACCGCCGTAGAGGATGCGTAGCTGTGCCGCGGCATCCTCCCCATGCTGCTCCCGCAGCCACTTGCGAATAAAGACGTGCGCCTCTTGCGCCTGCTCGGAACTCGCCGTGACGCCGGTGCCAATCGCCCAGACCGGCTCATAGGCGAGAGTGACACGGGAGATCTCAGCGCCCTTGATCCATTCCAGGCCCGTCTTCAGTTGCCGGGTGAGCACCTCATTCATCTTCCCGCTCTCCCGCTCTTCCAAGGTCTCTCCGATGCAGAGCATCGGCAGCAGATCCTGGTCGAGGGCGGCGCGGACCTTGCGTCCCATCCACTCGTCCTTCTCTCCGAAGAGGTGCCGGCGCTCGGAGTGGCCGATGAGAACGCGTTCGACACCGATGCCACGAAGCATCAGCGCCGAGATTTCGCCGGTGAAGGCTCCGGACTCCTCCCAGTGCATGTTCTGGGCTCCAAGGCCAATCGGCGAGCCTTGGGAAACAGCGGCCACGTCCGCCAGATAGATCGAGGGCGGGAAGACCGCGACTTCGCGATCGTCACCGTCCCCGAGACGGGCCTTGAGGGTCTTGATCAGATCGAGAGCTTTGCTCCGATCCAGGTTCATCTTCCAGTTGGCGGCGAGGTAGGGCTTTCGAGAAGGCGAGTCGCTCACGGTTCGGCAGCTCCGACATGGGTCCCGGGAAAGCCTGAAGCTCATCATGAGCCAGGTTGCGAAGCAGACTAGCTTCGGCGGCATCTTCTCGGAAGCATGGTCCCTTCAAGAATCTCCGTCCCTCCAGTCGGCAGAGCACCCGCATCGCCAGCGAGAGCCCCGGCAGATTCTCTGGTCGCAGCGCCTGAGCTTGGTCGGAGAGTGCCTCTTCGGGCCGCACGTGGACCTCGGTCATCACCGCATCGGCGCCGGCAGCGACCGCAGCCTTGGCCATGGGCGTGACGAACGGACGCTTGCCGGTCGCGTGGCTCGGGTCGATGACAATCGGCAGATCACAGCGGGCACGCAGCGCTGGGATCACCGAGAGGTCGAGGAGCTTGCGCCGCGAAGGATCGTGACCGATCACTCCACGTTCACAGAGGGCGAGATGACGCGCCCCTGCATCCAGGCAGTATTCGGCAGCACCCAGCCACTCGTCGAGCGTCGCCGAGGGAGCACGCTTTAGCAGTAGCGGTCGACCGCAGCGCCCAAGCTCACGCAGCAACGTGAAGTTCTGCATGCTGCGGGCGCCGATCTGGATGACGTCAGCTTGTTGGGCAACAAAGTCAACGTCGCGGGGATCGAGAGCCTCGGTCACGATCGGGAGCCCAAAGTCCTGACCGACTTGGCGTAGCAGGACGAGCCCCTCGCGTCCGAGCCCCTGAAAGGCATACGGCGAAGTGCGCGGCTTATAGGCGCCGCCCCGCAGCATCGTTGCCCCAGCTCGTGCGACCAAAGTGGCAATCTCCCCCACCGAAGCCGGATCCTCAACCGAGCAAGGGCCAGCGATCCAAGCAAAACTGTTGGCATCCAGCTCCCCAAAGACATGGCCTTGCGCCGAGAACTCTGAGGACTCAAAGCGGTCGGCAAAGCAAAAACGCCGGGGAGCGCGCTGCGCCTTCGGGTAGCTCTCCCGGAAGCTGAGCACCTTGCTGATCTCCGGCCATTCCGCCAGCTGCGCCTTTAAGGTCGAGTCGGGGCGCTGATCTTGAGAGGCGGGCTCCTCGACCTCGATGATACAGCGCCGTCCTTGCTGGCTGGTCGCGAGTTTCTGGAACGAGAGCCGGCGGGCGCGCAAGCGCTCGTAGACAGCCTCGATGGCGGCAGGGTCGAGTTCAGCTTTGAGGATCAGGATCACGGAAAGGCACCACGGAGTCTTAGGTCGAAGGCTAGTCCGCCCCAAGAAATCGGTCAACGCACAGATGCCGCCCCCAAGCGGATCAGCAGACGGCTGCCCTGCCTCTGCCATACGAAAACCGCGCCCCGCCGCTCGGCCTCGTGGAACTGCTGCAGCAACCACGTCACGGTGCTACCGGAGGCATTCCCCGCACGGGTCTCTCTTTGGTCGATGACCACGAAGCGCACCCCCAGCCGCTCGCGAAGAAGATGTAACGGATCCTCGGCGCGAGCTTCCTTGATCGAGAGCCAATCCCGAAAGCGAGCTGGATCCTGCGCCCACATCAGGCTCGGGTCACTCATGCCGGTAAAGCGCAAGAAACTCCCCCGAGTAGCAAAGGCGAGCCCGGCGCTGTCAGCCCAATCAAAGGTAAAGACCAAATCGCCAGGACGGCCTTCCTCCAAGAGGAAGCTCGCAAGCTTGGGATAGATGCGCTGCCGATTGGCCTCGCTGCTCCTCTCGATTCGGGGCAACTGGAAGGCCAAAAAGGGGACAAAGAGCAGAGCTAGCCCCAAGGCCAGCTTTGGCCATGACCGGAAGGCCCGGCTCGCCGGCAGCGTGCAGAGGGCCAGCAAGGCCAGCGGAGCCGCAAGCTCGAAGAGGCGACGACTACCAAGAGAGGCAAGTAGCACAAACATGGCAGGCAGCAGAATGCCGCGACGCCCCCATCCTCGAAGCAAAGCGTAGGCGAGCAAGGCGAGCGCCAGCAGCGATCCCAGCTCCCAGCGCCAAAGCATGGCAAAGGGGTAGGAGGCATACTCGAGCGGCACGAGAGGAAGCTCCCCGGTCGCCGCCGCGAATGGCAAAGAGAAGTTGAGCGTCCAAAGCAGCGACCAAATCTGCGGGATATCGGGGCGGGCAAGCAGGGCCAAGGCGATGCCTGCCAGCACAGAGAGCCCGCAGGCCCAATCCAAGCGGCGCGACTCCAGCCAGCGGCCCGCCAGGCAGAGTCCAGCGATCCCCAGTGGCAGCACCACCGCCGCGTGCAAGTAGACATAGAGCGCCGCCAAGGCAAAGGCCCAGAGGCGTCGCCCAGCTTCCCTGCCCTCAGGACGAGCCAGGGCGGCAGCCAGGAGGAGCAGCGGCCCGGTCGCCAGCGGCAAGTCGCGCAGGGCACAAAGGCGAAACAGCCAGGTCGCCGAAAGCAACGGCAGCGCCAAGAGCGCCAGCGGACTCAGCTTCGGTGCCAGCCAACGCAGCGCTTGCCCGAGGCAGAGCAGCTGCACAAGGAGGGCAAGCTGCAAGCCGATCCACACCCTGCCCGGCTCATCAATCCCCAAGAGAGCCAGCCAATAATGGAAGCCGAGCTGGCGCGAGGCGAAGTGCTCAGCGAGCGGGGTAAAGGCCGCCTCCGGCGCCGACGCCGGGAAGCCCTCACTCGCAAAGCGACCGGCCATGTGGAGATTCCACCAAACGTCATAGCCCACCGGCCAAGAACCTGGAGGGCACAAGTACAGCAGCAAGCCCGAGAGCCCGAGGAGCGCGACCAACATCGCGCCCCAGCGGGCTCTCGGGCTCATCCTCAGATCTGGGTCGAGCGCTGCATTCACTCGGCCCAAGATAGCGGGCGCCCCTCCAGGATCAGCGATCGTTCCCGAGCTTGCCCTGGGCCTGGGCCTCCTTGCTGGGAGCGCCAAAGAACTTGTCGACCTCGCCAATGACATCGCGTCCCGGCTCGTCGCTGCCCTCTTCCTCGCCGTAGTAGACGTTCTCAGCAATCATCTTCTGGGTGACATCGAGACGCTTCTTGATCGAGTCGAGCAGCTCCCGGGCCTCGCCCAGAGCCGAGCTGTCGATATCGAAGCGCCGGGCAGTAGCTGCCATCGCGTCCAGTTGGCGCTTGCGGGTCTCTAGCTTCGCCACCAGCTCCGCAACCTGCTGACGCTCGCTGCGCACGGCGTGCAGCTTGCTGCGAGCGGCCTCAAGCACTCGGGCCTGGCGCTCGCTCAGTCTCTTCTTGCTCTCACGCAACTCGAGTTGGTTCTTATAGAGGTCAAAGCTGCGAGCGAGTTCGCTTCGCACGATCCCGATCGGTGGCAGCTCGGCATAGCTCGCGCTGGCCGGCACGACGTCGCTCTGAGCCACAGCCACGATGCCGCGCAGGCGCTTGACCTTGGATTCGTTCTTGGCAATCGCTCCCTCGAGACGGCGAATGTCGGCCTGCAGCCCCTCGAGATCGACCTCTGCCCGGGCAACTTCCCGACGCGCTTCCAGGATCTCGGGATCGATCTTCTCGATCAGGGTGCGGGCGCGCCGCAGCTCGAAGTCGATCGGCACGTTCTCGCGCACCGACTTCTTCATGTCCTCAAAGGCCGTCTCGGCGTAGCTGAAAGCATTGGTGCCGAGAAAGAAAAAGCCACCGATCCCGAGGACGGCAGCGGAAAGGAAGGTCCACTTGATCAACTTGCGCATCGTGCGTTCTCCGCTTGGGCTATCCGCTGGCCAGGGCAGTGAGTCCGCCCGGCACGGCCCTCGATGCGAGGGCCAGCGCAAAGGATTTCGAGACATCCAGAAATCCCGCAAAAACCCGCCAGAGGCGCCCAATGAAACCGCGCCGGTTAATGGCGGCGGCGCGCCTCTCCGATGCCAATCAGCGTCGACTGGATCAAACGCTCCCGCACCTGATTCAGCGTCTTCTTCGACGTTTCCGCCTCAGCACGGCGCAAATCCTCGGCCGTCGAATAGCAGTAGGGGCACTGCGCCTCCTCCAAATGGAAGCGCAAATAGCCCGCGGCATCCTCGGCCATCTCGCCTTCGAGATATTGCCGCCAAAGGTCTCGATGCGGGCAGCTGACCTGCATCTCTCGCCAGATCTCTCCCACCGTGACCACTAGCCGTTCACTGCGCTCGGGGACCAGGGGCTCTTCCGCTTCTCGGCTCATCTCAACGCGCTCCCGGCTTCCACAGCCCCTCAAACAAGTCGTGCGTGGGATCGAACTGACGGGCAATACCACGCAAACGCTCGATCGCTCGATACTTGATTCCGGCAACCGCCTTTTCGTCCTGCACGTCAAAACGCTCCGCGGCCTCCTTGTTTCGACCACCCAGCGCAAACAAAAACTCGACCACCTTGAGCTTCTCGAAGTCGCCCTTTTGCCAGTATTCCTCTACGAGCATCTTGAGGGCCTTGGCCAGCGCCTCGCGGCGCACGTTGGCCGATTCGAGGGCCACCGCACTCTGATCCGGAGACCGTCGTTCACTAGCCATGCGCTCGATCCCGATGTAGCTGCGCTCCATCGCATCGTCATGGCCACCCGACATCGGCAGCGGACGCTTCTTGCGAAAGTGGTCGATCACCCGGTTCCGCGCGATACCAAACAAGAACTGCTCAAGACTGAACTGCGGATCGAAGTTCCGTATTCCGCGCACGGCGCCGAGGAAGACATCTTGGGTTAGATCCTCCGCAGCCTGATGCTCTCGAACCTGCTTTTTGCAATAGAAGTAGATGCGCTGAAAGAACTCGTCCTGCAATCGCGCCCACTCGCCCTCATCGAGGGCCTGCAACTTCTCGATCGAAAAACCGCTGGCGCTGTTCGTCATGAGCACTCAAAGCTAGCTGGGGCAAGGCCGGACAGGGAGAGGAGCAGAAGAGGGCGGGCCGAATCGTCGTGGGGCAGCAATGGAGCATCCTCGACGAATCGAAGGCTTCGACCGCGTATTCCAGCGCCAAGAAAGCGCCACTCCAACACAGCCGGCCACTCGCGAGCCTTTTTCAACGACCTATCAGGCTCCGAGTATCAACATGATGATCAGGAAGATAAAGAACCCAGCGAGGGCAAAGAGAGTCACCTGTCCAAGAAACGACAGAATCATCATGGGGAGGCGCAAGGTGATCTGTAAGCCCCGCAGCAAGCCGACACCAAGCACCTTGATCGGGAGCAGGAGGGCAATGACCAGGGCTCGCAAAAGCCCCGAAACGACTCCCACCTTCTGGTTCAGCTCCTGCGGTGAATCGGTGCTTGACTGCCTGGAGCCTGGCGAAGGAAGCGCAGCGGCGTTCGCTGGGGCCGGGTCGGACGGGGCCGTGGGCGCCGAACTTGCCGTTCGAGTCATCGGTGGCGGCGGCGGAGTCGTTTCGTTGTTGCGACGAGAAGCTGAGCCCTGAGGGCTGACCTGAGAAGAACGGCTAGCCAGATCGAGGATGATCGACTCGCCAAGTCGACCAGGAGCACGAAGCGCTTGCAGGACTTCTCCCAAACTCTGCACCCGCTTTTCCGGGTCCTTCTCGAGCATGCGATCCAGGATGCGTCGATACGGCAAGGGGATGCTCCCCGGATAACGCACCGCGCCTTTCTCGTGCCCCCTCAGCACCTCCCACTCGCTGTCGCCCTGAAAAGGCACTTCGCCCGACAAGCACTCGTAGAAAATGACACCGAGCGAGTAAATGTCCGAGCGGTGATCCCCTCGACGCTCAAGCATCTCCGGCGCCATGTAATAGGGAGTTCCCCGGCCAAAGGAGAGCGACATCCTCGATGTGGAAACGAGCTTGCTGAGGCCGTAGTCGCCAACGCGGGCAATGTCGCCCTTGAGAAAGACATTGGCGGGCTTGAGGTCAAAGTGGATCAGCGAGCGATCGTGCAGGGCCTGCACCCCCCGACAAACCTGGACAAAGATACTGAGAGCATCCTCCTCACACAAAGCGCCGTCCTCAAGCCGGTCTTTAAGGGTGTCCTCGCCGGCATAGCCCATCACGATGAAGGGGATGCCATCGACAACGCCCTTGTCTTCGATGCTGACGAGATTGGGGTGGTCGACCTGGGCAAAAAGGGACACCTGCTCAAGCTCACGAACGACCTGGCCCTTGACGCTCGGGTCGTCGATCTTCAGGAACTTGATCGCATAGGCCTTACCGATCGATTCCTTGCGAGCCTTGTAGACGATGCCAAAGACACCCCCACCGAGCTTATGCCCGATCTCGTAACCAGGGATGTATCCGGGCTTGCGATAGTTCTGGTAAAAGCGCTCCCAGTTCAGCGACTCAAAGGGCACGGGATCTCGGCCTTGATTCGCCTCGTTGCTTCCACCTGCTTCGCGCCCCAGTTCCATTGCGTATTCCATGACTGCTGATCCAGGAGGACATGCTACGGCATCCGGCCGCCGCAGGCGCAGGAGAAGCTCCCGCAAGTCCTCCCCGCTGCGAAGCCTCTGCCCCAGGATTTCGAGGAGGTAGTAAATCTTTTGGCTGCCCTGGCTCGCCCAATGGGAGAAAACAAGCTGCCCCCCTAACTCAGGCCAGGAGCAGGGGCCCATGCGGCCAGATCACCAAGGCAGCAAGGACGGCCAGCACCAGAGCCGCCACCCGCAAGCGACCGGTGAGATAGCCCTGGGTCGCTCGATCCACCTGGCCTGTTGCGACGAAGAGCAGAATGCAGGAGAGGACGATGGCGAGATAACGGCGATAAAAGCTCCCACGCAAGTTACGCGCCTGCTCCTCCCCCGCAGCAAGCAGCTGGCGAGCCGCTTCCCCCTGGGTCGAAAACCGAGTTTCGCCGCGAAAGGCCTCGCCAACCGAACTCTCAAAGCGCCGCAAGCGTAGCTCGCCGAGCGCCTTGCTTTTGGGGAGAGCGCGAGCCAGCCAAGCGCGGAGTTCGCGCTCGGCGCGTGCTCTCGGCACCAAGGGCCCAACAACCTCGAGCCAGAGCCCACCAAACTCCTCCCAGGCGGCCCCTAGAGCCTTCTCCCGAACTCCGCGCAGCGCCGCCGCCTCATCAAGCTCGACCCGGCCATGCAGCTCGACAGCAAGGGGTTTTGATTCACCCTGCGCCGAAGGAAAGCTCGCGAGGAGGAGGACGAGGGCAGAAACGAGGCAGATCATGGGGTCCCCCTTCGCAGACTCGCGGATCTATTCCCAGATGCAGGGAGCTTTCACAGCGGAAGAACTCGGAAAACAATCTCTCCGCAGCGCACGACTGCTCCCGGCCTGAGTTCCATTTCTCCCGTGAAGCTGGCGCCATCGCAGTCTCCAAGCCCAGCGAAGTGAACCGAGAGCCGCCCTGGCCCTGGCGCCCAAAGGAAAAGCTCAGGCTCCGCAGCGCGGACCCGGACGTGACAGTCCTTACCCCGCCCAATCAAGACCTTGCCGTCTCGCCCCCCCTGCTTAACCCAGAGCATCCTGGTGACACCGCGTGACTCAAAGCCCTTCTCCAGCCGGAGCAGGACCGAAACGGAGCGTCGGCTCGGCCGCCGGAAGCTGATCGGCAGAACCCCGCCGAGCAGGACCTGATCTCCGTGCTGCAAAGGGGCCTTCTCGATGAGACGGCCCCTCAGGCGAGTGTCGCTTCCCTCTTCGCTCTGGACTTCATAGTTCACGCCGCCGTGGAAGGAGACCCGGCGCTCCAACACCGCATGCTGCGGACGGATGCGCGCCAAAACCGGGATCTGCGGGTAGGAAGTCGAGGAGGCGTTTCCGATGCGAAGCCGATCTTCGGTGAAGAGCAAATACTCCCCCGCTTCTTCCACTTCGAGGCGACAGCCACGCTCGAAGTCCCCGCTGCGCGCCAACTTGTCCTTCACATCGAAGGCCAGGCTCATCAAGGGACGCGGCGTCGGCCCCACCCCCGCGAGTCGCTCACAAGCGCCAGCGCGATCGCTCTCCGCCAGACGCAGCGCCTCACGCAAGTCCTCCTGCGTGCCCTGCAGGCGCCGCATCTTATGGGCCAGGCGCAGCACGCTCGGCTCATTGGCACAGGCCGCCCTTGCGTCCTCAAGGCACTGCTGGGCCTTGCTCGCCTGGCGTGCATCGAGCGCCGCAAGGCCGAGTTCAGCTTCGCGGCGAGCCGCGTCGATTCGCTCCTCCGCACTCGCAAGCAGGGGCCCGGCCTCCAAGCCCAGCTTGGAGACAAAGACCTCCAGGCCGCGGAGCACGTCATAGACAAAGAGCACGTCTCCCGATTGCAGCTCCTCCCTCAGCGCCTTCTCCAGCTCCCTGCCCAAGTCCAAGAAGACGCGGCGGTCTTCCCGATCGTCGGCATCAAAGTGCCCTTGCTCGAAGCAGCTACGCAAGGCCGCGATCAGGGGCTGGGATCGGCGTGCGGCCAAAGCTTCGCGGAATTGGCCGACCCGCTCTCCCTGACTCCTTCGGCGCAAGGCGATGTTTCGCAGCTCCTCCAGCTCGGGAGAATCGGACTGGATGCGTTCGAGCCGCTCAAGGCTAGCGAGTAGCGACTCTGGACTAGCTCCGCTCTCAAGACGGGCGCGAACCGAAGAAAGCTCGCGCGCCATCTTCTTCTGCAGGCGCGAAATGTCGCGGAGCAAGGCCCGGGCCGCATCGGCAGCGCGCCCGCCGGAAACGAGCCGCAGCAGCTGCTTCTCCGCCTGGCGCAAACGCCCGACCCGCAGATCCTCGCGAGCAGACTCGAGGCGTTGCTGGCGATCGCGCTCGTCCTCCAGCAGCCCGTCGAGCAGCGCCCGCGCTTCCTCGCAGCCGGCCCAACGATCGAGAACGGCATCGACCTTGGCCCGCCCGGCTTCGACCTCCCCCTTTTCCAGCAAGTCTCGCGCCTCCTGCAGGGATCTGTCGATTTCGCCAGCCTCTGCTTCGCTCTGGCGCAGGACTGCACCCAGCGCTTCCCATCCGGTCTCTCTCTGGAGCCTTCGCAAGGCCTCCACCCGCCGCCGGGGATCCCGCTCGGCTTCACCGACAAGGACCTGCGCTCGCTCGACCCGCTCTCGCAGCTGGCGCAAGGCGGCGATTTTCCCAAAGGGCGTCGGCACCTGGCAAGCCAAGGAATGGGCCGCAGCAAAGTCCCCCTCGCGTGCGGTCTCTCGAATCTGCGCCGCGAGCTGCTCGCCGACGCTCAGCAAGAGATCCTGCGCCTCGACCAGGTCCTCGGATTCGGGTTCGCTCTGGATCCAATTGGCTAGGGCCTGCGCCGCATCGAAGGCCCGCCCTTCCGCCAGCGCCGCCCGCACCTCATGGAATCGCTCGCGCGCCCAGTTCGCCGAGAGCCCAAGCAGACGCTCGCGGAAACTCAGCGAATCGCTGCAAAGCCGCCGCGCCTCGCCAAAGGCCTCGCGCGCCTGACTTGGAAGCCCGCTGGACACGGCCTTGCGAGCCCGCACCAAGGCTTGCGAAGCGCCCTTGCGCCGCTCCGCTAGCCGCAGCTCAAGGGCCTGACGCTCCTCGCCCGAGAACTCACTGCTCGGGGACTGAAGTAGGTCTCGGGCTTCGTTGAGCCGCCCTTCTGCCAAGGCCCGCTCGAAGCTCTCACGCTGCTGCTCCAACCGCGCCGATTCCTCGCTCGCAGCTCGCAAGGCAGCCTCCATCTCCTCGATGCGCTCCGCTGCCCCAAGCCGCTCCGGATCGAGTTCATGCAGCCGGCGGGCATCGGCCAAAGCCAGCCGCAGCCGTCCCTGCTCCTGCCGTTGCAAGCAACGCTGCTCCAAAGATCCCAGCAGCTCCTCGCGAAGGTCGCGGGCCCGCCGCTCGTTCCGAAGCACCGGGTCTTCCAGCACGGCCAAGGCGGACTCCAAGCGCCCCGCACGCAGGGCGCGCTTGGCTCGCATCAGCAGGATCAGACGACTCCACATCTCGGCTGGCTCCCTCGGTCTCCGAAGCACTCGTGGATAAAAACGAAGCCCCTTGCCGCAGTAGCCGCGGAATATTTGCGAGCCAAGTGTGGCGACGCAGGATTCAGTTCGCTAGCTGGATCCGCCCTTCGCCCGTCGCTGACCACGCTTGGATCAGGGTCAAGCGCGCCAGGTCGAGCAGTTCGTCCTTGCGCTCGATGCCATGCCGGGGCGTCGAGACGATGGCCACGGCGGGGTCGAGCGGTATGGGACTCTCCACGCTTTCCTGGATGGCCTGCAGAACACGCGAGGCAAGAACCTTGGCCCCCTGCGAACCGGTCTGCGGCAAGAGCAGCAAAAAGCTGGTCTCATCGAAACGGCCGACGACATCGATGTCCCGGCACTCATTGAGAAAGACACCGGCAATGCGGGAGAGGACTTCTTTCCGTTGCTCTTCCAACTTGCGCGTAGCCGGTAGATCGAAGAGCAGCACCGATAACGGCATCCGAAAGCGCCAAGAACGCTTGAACTCCTCTTCCAGCTTGAAGGCCATAAACTCGCCTTCAAAAAGACCGGATTCGGGATCCGTCACCCTCTCGACAAAGCTTCGCTCTCGCTCAGCGGAAAGCCCGGTCATGACGCGGTTGGCAAGGGCTTCCGGCTCACCGCCGATCTTGCCCTCAAGCTTCTTCAGCAGTTCGTCAGGACTCACCTTGGGCTTTGGCCGGTCGAGGATGCGAAGCATCTGCCCCAGCAAGCGATCATCCTGCTGAGGCCCGGTCGCAAAACTGCCATCGGCAAGGCAGAACTGGGCAATCGGCTCCACATACGACAACTCTTCCTCCGGACAGAGAAAGAGGATATAGATTCGAGGGCGATACGGCGCCTTCAGCTGCGAGCAAAGCAGGAAGGGATTGCAGTCCGCTCGAGAGGAGGGAAGGAGCAGCAAGTCCAAGTCCTGCACCTCATCCGCGATGGTCGCGGGATTGAGTTCCGCGATCTCGAGACCACTGGCCGCGAAGTCCTCAAGCAGGCGTTCCGGCACATCGGGGTGCCCGATCCATACTTTTTTCAGCCCCAGTTCCTTGGTATCGCGATTTGGCGTCATCCCTCTTTCCCTCCTGCTAAGAGACTGTCATCGCAGCCTCGGAGCACGCAGTGTGCAGGAAGAGCCCCTTCGGAACGAGAGAGTTTCAGGCACCACTCCGCTTGGGTTGCCGCTGACAGGCCGGGCAGAAGCACGTTTGCCGCCCAGATTGCCGTAGCTCGACCAGCTCTCCGCCGCAGCGGTGGCAAGGCTGACCGGCCCGGCCATAGACCGCCAGCTGCAGTTGAAACCACCCAGGCTCGCCATGCGCATCGACATGATCCCGCAGCGTCGTGCCCCCGACTTCGAGGGCAGCAGCCATGACTTGGCGCAGGGCAGCGAGCAGGCGCTGGCAATCACTTCGCCCGAGGTTGCCGGCTTGGGCCCGAGGATCGATCCCTGCGGCAAAGAGCGCCTCATTCGCGTAGATATTGCCCACTCCCGCGATCACCCGGCTATCGAGGAGGAAGCACTTAACGCTGGCGCTGCGCCCCTGGGCCCGGCCGAACAGCCAATCGGCGTCAGCCGCTGCTTCAAAGGGGTCTGGTCCCAGCTTGGCGAGGAGAGGATGCGCATGCTCTTCGCCGGCCCCAGCTACGAGCAGCGCCCCAAAACGACGCGGGTCGACGTAGCGAAGCAGCCGCCCGGCAAAGCGCAGGCGATAGTGCTCATGCAGACGCCAGCGGGGCTGCCCAGGCTCGTCGAGCAGCAACTTGCCACTCATGCCGAGATGAGCAACAAAGCTCCACGGTGCCCCGCGCTCAAAGAGGAAGATGAGGTATTTGCCGCGGCGCTGGATCCTGAGCAGCCGCTGGCCGACATTGGCCTTGATCTTGGCCTGCGGCATCGGCCAGCGCAGATCGGCTCGCCGAAACAGCGCCCCCTCTAGTTCGCGGCCCTCGATCTCCGGCGCCAGCACTCGGCGCACGCTCTCGACTTCGGGCAGCTCGGGCACCGCCCCTCACTCCTCGGCGTCGAGCTCGGCCAGGATCTCTTCGGGGATGTCGTAGTTGGCCGAAACTTCGGTGACGTCATCGAGTTCTTCAATGCCCTCGATCAACTGCAGGATCTTTCGTGCCTGGTCCTTGTCCTGAACCGGGACGCTCTGCTTCGGGATCCAAGCCATCTTGGCCTCCGAAGCTTCGATCTTGCGCTCTTCCAGACCCCGAACGATCTGGTGGAAGTCTGTCGGCTCGCCGGTGATCTCGATGCTATCGCCCTGAACGAGGAAATCCTCGGCTCCCAGCTCCAACACGAGTTCCATCAGCGCCTCCTCGTCGAGGCTGCACTTTTCCTTCTCGAGGATGAAGATCGACTTGCGCTCGAACATCCAAGCGACGGCCCCGGACTCGGCCATGTTGCCGCCCTTCTTCTCGAAGGCCTTGCGCAGCTCCGGAGCTGTCCGGTTGCGATTATCGGTCAGCGACTCGACCAGCACCGCGACACCGCCGGAGGCATAGCCTTCGTAGATCAGCTCCTCGAGCGCGGCCCCGCCGCCATCGCCAGAGCCTCGCTTGATCGCCCGCTCGATGTTGTCCTTCGGCATCGAGCTCTTCCTGGCCCGATCGATCGCGTAGCGCAGCCGCAGGTTAGCCTCGGGGTCGCCTCCGCCCTCGCGGGCCGCCGAGATGATCTCGCGCGCGAGCTTGCTGAACAGCTTGCCCCGAGCCTCGTCCACCCGTCCCTTACGGTGCCGAATGTTCGCTGAATGTGAATGTCCCGCCATCTTCGCCCGCCTTTCGCCCCCAGTCCGTCGCTCGCAGCCATCCACTGCCGACAGCTGGGGCTGTTCGTCAACCTACTACGCGTACACGATCGCTGGGCGCCAGCAAAGCTGCGCCCAGCGAATCGAGATCGGAAACCGAAAGCCGCAAGCATGCTCTGCATGCGATATTGCCAGCCATCCAGCCCTGCAGCCATCCAGCCATGCTGTGGAAGCAGCGGTATGCCGCTGCCACAGGCGCATCAACGCTTCGAGAACTGCGACGCCTTGCGCGCCTTGTGCAGGCCAGGCTTCTTGCGCTCGACCATGCGGCTATCGCGGGTCAAGCAGCCCTTCTGCCGAAGCACCGGCTCGAAGGACTCGTTGTCGTTCACCAGCGCGCGGGCGAGCCCCATCTTGATCGCGTCGGACTGGCCGGTGGTGCCGCCGCCCTTGACGTTCACGAACACGTCGTAACGTTCCTGGGTCTCGGTCACGACCAAAGGTTCCAAGGCGGAGTTGATTTGAGCTTCGGTATGGAAGAAGTCCTTGAGGGCCTTCTTGTTGACCGTCACGTTGCCCGTGCCGGCTTTGATCCGGACTCGGGCCACAGCGGTCTTGCGGCGGCCGGTGCCCCAGACATAAGGATCGCTTGCGAGGACCATGCAGTTCTTTCCGTACTAGATGTTTATGCGTTTGTCGTGCTCAGAGTACGCCGCGCCCAGCGCGCCAGACTCGATTGCTACCGAGAGGGTTAGCTACCGGGGGTCCAGCGAGGGAGCTCGACGACCAAATCTTTGGGCTGCTGCGCCATATGCGGGTGCTCGGCGCCCTCATAGATCTTGAGGCGCGAGAGCATCAGCTTGCCCATGCGGTTCTTAGGCAGCATGCGACGGACCGCGAGGGTCAGAAGCTTGCGGGGGTCTTTTTCGCGCATCTCTCCGAGGGTGGTCTTCTTGAGACCGCCAACATAGCCCGACCACTGCGTGTAAACGCGGCGCTCGTGCTTCATGCCGGTCGTCTGGACCTTGCCAGCGTTCAATACGATCACGCCATCGCCAGTAAAAACGTGCGGCGTGTAGATCGGCTTGCGCTTACCCATCAGGGTCTCGGCGATCGCCACCGCCAGACGGCCGAGCCTATGCTCGGACGCGTCAACGACGAACCAATCGAACGGTGCGTCGGCCTTGGCCCAGCTGGTTCCGGTCATCGGGTCCACTCCCATCGAGTCTCAAGTCAGTGGCGCGGCGAGGGCGCGAGTGAAGGCGACCCTCCATCCCGAGCGTGAACTTGCCGAACCTTTATGTCGCTGCCGCGTGCCTATCCCGAAGCCTCCCCGGCACTCACTTGCAGGGGGCCTTCGCAGCTCGCTCCCTTGGAGGAGGCGCACATCGGCGAAAGGAAGCGCAGCACGTTAGCGCCGCAGGCTCCCGCATCAACTCCCGTGCGAGGAAAAGCCGCCGCTCCTATGCGGAAGATCCCCTCCCAGCTCAGCGCAAGCTCAAAGCAAGCCCTGCTCTGCCGCCTTGTTCAGCGATCCTGGCGCAGCCGCGAGCCCCGCTCCTCTCGCAGTTTTGGCCGAAACGGGGCCAGAGTTCCCGGCCGGGAAGGCGAGGGAGCCAAGCTGCGAGGGCTCCCCTCGCGCAGCCGCAGCCGCTCCCTCCAAGTCTTGGGGAAGCGAAGGTCACAGCTTTCGACCTGGACCAGCCCCGGGTATTGGGCAAGAAGCTCCTTCAGCACTGCGCGCTTGGTCTCCGGCGGGATCTCACTGAACTGGCCGCCCGGAGCATGGCCCCAGGAGGCCAGGAGGGCCCGGCCTTCACGATTGCGCAGCACCAGCCGGTAGCGGGCGAGCCGCGGCGAAACCTGCCAGGACTGGTTCGAGGCATCGATGCCGAAGAGTTCGACGCCCGTGCCCTTGATCAGCGGGCGCATCGACTCATGCCACACGCGAGCGATGGCGGAGGCGCTAACGCAGTAGCGACGCCCCTCCTCACCAGGCAGTAGCTCTGGCACGCCAAGCAGACGAGGCAAAAGGCCCGGCGGGTCTTTCGGGAGAACCGTGCCGGCCGCAGGGACAGCAAAGACGCCAGGCCCCGTTTCTTGCTGCTGGTGAAGAGAACGAAGCCCTTCATGCTCTCGCAAGCTGCGCACGGGCAGCGGTAATAGATAGCCCGCATCCGCAACCCAGCTCAGCCAACGCCCCGGTCCGGCCGCCAAGAGCCACGGCCGCCGGAGTTCAAGGGTGAGCTTCAGCTCGCTGGGAGGCAGCTTTTCGGCATGAACCGCAGCCACCCACGGCAGGCCGCGCAGGCGCGAAAGCCACGAGAGGTAGGACGCATCGTCGAGGAGCGAAAAGGGCTTGCCGGCCACCCGCAGGTAGTCGGCAAAGAAGGCTTCCGCCTCAACCAAACCCATCCACTCTGGACGCAAGGTCCCCAGCTCGATGCGCGCGGGATCAAAGCTCGGCGCCGGTGCGGCACGAGCTTTACGCCAAGCGACACGCCCGAGATAGATGCTCGCACTCAACAGAACGCTGAGCAGCAAGATCGTGATCGGGCCTAGTCCAAAGACCCGGGGCGGCTCCGACATCCATCAAGCTCGCGGAGAGGAAGTAGATGATTGTGACTCGTGCCCCCCAACCCAGAGACCCAACCCAGAGACCCAGCCCAGAGATCCAGCCCAGAGATCCAGCCCAGGCACCCTGTGGCTTAGCGCTAGCGCTCAGCCCCACGATTCGGGGACCCAGCCCACGCTTCCTCAGTTGAGGCGCGTGACCTGGGGCTCGTCCTTCGTGACCTTACCCTTGCGGGCAGCCATGCCGGGGCGAGCGACCACATCGTATGCCTGGTCGCAGTCTTCAACGAAGATATCAAGCGTGTCGAGAGCGCTCTCCATGAGCACCCGGTCCAGCACAACCTCGTCGCCCTTCGCCAGCTCCAGCTCGTGCTCGAGCAAGCGGCTAAGAACACGCAACTGCGAGAGGTGACGGCGCACGAACTGGCCTTCGGATTCGATCATCTTTTCCATCGGGAACTCCCCTTAACCGGATACGGGTCCGGATGCGCTGGGCCTGGGCTCTTGCCAGCATCCCAAACGCGACTTGAAAACGAGTCAGGAACCGCCCTGAATCTCGAGAGAGACGGAGCACCGAGGCACTCCGTTTCAGCAGACGTGGCAGCAGGGTGAGGCGCTCCGGAAAACAAGGTCCATGACGTAGCTCGCCACGGACGCCGGTGGAACCGGGACTCCCCTCCCCACAAGCCATACGGCCGATCGATTCCCCTACGGCCGCTCAACAGGGAAGGGCTCATCGGAGCCGAATTCCTCGTCGATGCCGCGACTCTAGCGCCCAAGCCCCGGCCTTGCAGCCCTGAACACAATCCAAATCGCCAGACAATCCGGCGACAGTTCATCCATGCTTCAGGTCAAGGAAGGCTGCGCCTAGCGCGTCCGAGCGACTACTCTGTGCCCAAGGAGGGCTAGATCTTGGCCACGAAAAAGCGAGCGGCAAAGAAGACAGGCAGAACCCAAGGGTCGAAGAAGAGCGCCCGGCGCAAGCAAGCGCGCCACAGAGAGGATGCTCCAGAGGCACCCGAGCAGGACCTGGTCCCCAAGCGCAGCCCGCGCTCCTCGTCGACAAAGCCGCGAGCGGCCGGTCTCTCCAAGAGCGCCGACGGCAAGGACATCTACTTCAAGGGCTTCTGCCTCAACTCCTTCCAGCGCGCCGCCGTCACTGCGATCCAAAACGGACGCTCGGTCCTGGTCTCCGCCCCCACCGGAGCGGGCAAGACCCTGGTCGCCGAATACGCGATCCACGAAGCGCTCCGCCAAGGCAAGCGCTGCATCTACACCGCGCCGATCAAGGCCCTAAGCAACCAGAAATACCGAGACTTCCAACAGGACCCAGACATCGAAGTCGGCCTGATGACCGGCGACGTCACCATCGACCCGCATGCGCCGCTCCTGATCATGACCACGGAGATCTTCCGCAACACGATCTTCGAGGATCCCGAACGGGTGCAAGACGTCGAGTTCCTGATCTTCGACGAGATCCACTACCTCGACGATCGCGACCGCGGCACCGTCTGGGAGGAATCTCTCATCTTCGCGCCAGAGAACATTCGGATGATCTGCCTCTCGGCAACCATCCAAAACCTGGACAGCTTCGGCGACTGGATCGGCAGCGTGCGCAAGCAGGAGATCGAGGTCATCCGCCACGACAAACGCCCGGTTCCCCTGCACCACATGCTCTACCACGGGCAATACGGCGGCTTCCCCCTCAAGCGCCTCTCGCAGATCCAAAAGAAGTTCCGCGACGAGCAGCGGCGCTGGAACCAAGGCGGCGGCCAGGATTCCGAGAGCTATGGCGACTATCGCAAACGCCACCCCGGACGCCGAGCGCGCTACGGCCAAGGGCAGAGAGGCCGGAACGGACGCCCGCGTGTCCACCCGCACCTAGCCGCCCGCAAGCTCATCGACGAGCTGACCAAGGAGGGCCTGACCCCCATCCTCTACTTCTGCTTCTCGCGCCGAGAATGCCAGATCAAGGCCGAACGCAACTCGCATCGCCGCCTACTGCAGCCTAAGGAGCGGCGCCGCGTCGCCCGACACTTCGACAAGATCTGTGATCTCTTCCAGCTCGACTGGCGAGAGGATCCTGAACTCGGCTACTTGCGTGACCGCGCCCTACTCGGCATCGGCTACCACCACGCCGGCATGCTGCCCATCCACAAAGAGATCGTCGAGCGCCTCTTCACCTCCGGCCTGCTCAAGCTGCTGTTCACGACCGAGACCTTCGCCCTTGGCATCAACATGCCGGCGCGCACCGCCTGCTTCGACTCCCTGCGCAAGTTCGACGGCATCGACTTCGACTACATGAAGACCCGCGACTACCTGCAGATGGCCGGGCGTGCCGGACGACAGGGCATCGACGACGAGGGCCTGGTCTACAGCATTCTCGACAACGAAGACCTGATGGAGGCGCCGCTGCGCCGCATCCACGAGGGCGAACCCGAAGCCATCAAGTCGCGCTTCAACCTGTCCTACTCGACCATCATCAACCTCTACGAGCACATGGGGCGACGACTGGTCGACGCCTACAAGAAGAGCTTTAGCTACTGGCAGCTCGGCGGCAGCGGCAAGAAGCGACAGAAGCTCGAGAGGGAAGAAACCAGCAAGATCGTACGCCGCATCTCCCTCCTCGAAGAGGCCGGCTACCTGGACCAGAAAGAAGGTTTGCTCGGCCGCGCCAAGATCGCCCGGCAGATCAACGGCTACGAGATCCAGCTGACCGAGCTCCTCTTCCAAGGTGTCCTCGACGAACTCGAGGCTCCGGAGCTGGCGGCGATCTTCACCTCCTTGGTCTTCGAAGAGCGCCGAGGCGTGCAGTGCCTGGTCCGTCCGGACCGGCGTGACCAAGAGCTGATTCAACGAGTCGAAGACGCGGTGCGCCGCTTCACTTCACTGGAAATCCGCTCCGGCTTCGACAACCCGATCAAGAAGCCCGACTGGGGCCTCTACACCGCCGCCTATGCCTGGGCGCAAGGCTGCGAGTTCGAGGACTTCGGGCACTACACCACCTGCCCACCAGGCGACATCGTTCGCACCCTGCGCATGTCGATCCAGATGCTGCGCCAGCTGCAGCATGCTCTGTCCAAGGACTATCCTCTGCACCATGAGCTCGAGGTGGCACGCATCGCCATCAACCGCGACATGGTCGACGCCAAGAAGCAGCTAGAGCTGGGTTGAGCGCCTCGCCCGAAACTCGTCACGGTTCGAACGCCCGCCCCTTACTCAGCCCAGCTCGTCACGGAGTTCGGCGGCAAAGTCTGCCGCCAGCTCCAGCAGCTGCTGGTAGCACTCGGCATAGAACTCAGGGCTACGCCCGTACGGATCCTCTACGTTCCAGTTGTCCACCCAGGGCAGCAGAGGATCCTCTCCCGCAATGCGCGCCACAGCATCCAGGTGAGCATCCTCCATCACCACCAGCTGCGTCGCCTTCGCCAGCAGCTCCGCGCTGAGCCGCTGCGCCCGATGCCGAGTCAGGTCGATTTCAAACTCGCGCGCCGCCTGCACCGCTTCCTCCGGGCAGCGGTTTCCCGGAACCCCGAGGGTACCGGCACTCTCGACGACAGCCACGATCCCCTGCTCGGCCAACGCTTGCCGGATCGCGATCTCCGCAAAGGGGCTTCGGCAGATATTGCCCGTGCACAAGACCAAGACCTGCAGCCGCTTCATTCCACTTTGTCCTGGTTCTCGCTCGGAGATTCGAGATCGGCAATGCGCGCCGCATACTGCGGCGAGCCAGCCCAGTCAAACTTCTGCCGCAGGATGCTGAAGAAGTCGTTCCCCTCCAGAGTCAGCAGGCGGAAGCAGGACTTAGCCCTGCGCAAGAGGATCCTATCGCCGCCGCAAACATGCCATTTGACCTGGCCGTCGCAGACAAGCGAGCCGACGGGCTCCCCTTCTGGCGCTTCCACCGTCAACTCCACCGGCTTTTCCGATGGCACCACCAAGGGGCGCACCGGCAAGGCGTGTGGCGCGATCGGCGTCAAAACGAGCGCCTCCAACTCGGGAGCGAGGATGGGCCCACCCAGCGACAGTGAATAGGCCGTGGACCCCACCGGAGTCGCCACGATCAAGCCGTCGCCGCTATAGGTCGTGACCGAGCGATTCCCGACCTTGACGCTGAGCTCAATGAGCCCGCGGTGCATCCCGCGTTGACATACCGCATCGTTGAGCAGGAGCACAGGGCTGTCCTGGCCCGGGGCATGACATTCGATGAGCAGCCTATGCTCTTCCCGCAGCCGGCCAGCTAGCGCCAGCTCGACCGCCGACTGCGCCGCTTCAACGCGGAACTCGGCCAAAAAGCCCAGGCGCCCCAGGTTGATGCCCAAGGTCGGGAGCTGATGCTCCCCCATGTGCCGAGCCGTGGAGAGGATGGTCCCATCGCCACCAAAGACGACGACGAGATCGGCATCGATGCCCTCGAGCCCCCGCTCACGATCCAGCAGGACTCCAGCGAGCTCGGCCCGCTCCTCCAACCAGGGCAGGAAGGAGCGGAGGGTTTCGCGGACCTCGCCTTTTTGCTCGTCCGCGACGATCTGGACTCGCGCTTGGCGACTCAAAGTCAGGAAGCCTCGGCTTCACTGAGCGGCGGCTCCTCGTCGCTCGGCCGTGAAAAACGACCAACGCTGTGGCGCAGCAGCTCGAACTCCTCGATCGCGCTCTTGGCGATACCGGCAGCATCGAGACCGAGCATCGCCAGCAGCTCCTCCCGCGTCGCATGCTCCTGGAACTCGTCCGGGACCCCCAGGCAGCGCACCCGCGGCAGCCGGCCCGGCGGCAGCATGTGCAGAGCCTCGAGGAAGCAGGAGCCAAAGCCACCGCGCAAACTGTGGTCCTCCACCGTCAAGACCAACTCATGACGGGCCCGCAGATCCTGGATGAGTTCCATGTCGATCGGCTTGGCAAAGCGCATGTTGACCAGCTCGACTGAGAGGCCCAGGTTTTCGAGGCGCTGGGTAGCAGCCTGCGCGTGTTCGAACTGGCTGCCGTAGGCCACCAGGGCCAGATCGCGACCCTGCTGCACCACTTCGCCCTTGCCCAGCTCGATAGGCGGACGCTGGTCGCGGGCTTCCCCCGCCCCGACGCTGCCGCGGGCAAAGCGCATCGCCACCGGCCCTTCGCGCCAATCGAGCCCCCAGTCGAGCATCATCTGCAGCTCGTTGCCGTCGCGCGGCGAGAGCATGCTCACCTCGGGCATGGTGCCGAGATAGGCGATATCGAAGATGCCGTGGTGGGTCGCACCGTCCTCGCCGACGACACCGGCACGGTCCATCGCGAAGAACACCGGCAGCTTTTGCAGGGCAACCTCCTGGAAGACCTGGTCGTAGCCACGCTGCAAAAAGGTCGAATAGATCGCGGCAACGGGCTTGAGCCCCGAAGACGCCAGTCCAGAGGCGAAGGCCACCGTGTGCTGCTCGGCGATGCCGCCGTCGATGCCCCGCTTGGGGAAGCGCGCCATGAACTTGTCGACACCGGTGCCCGCAGGCATGGCCGCCGTCAGCGCCACGACGCTCTCGTCCCGCTCGCCAGCAGCGATCAAGGCATCGGCAAACCAAGTGGTCCAGGCCTTGGCGCTCGGGTCCTTCGGCTCGACCTTGGGAGCTTTCTCTCCAGGAGCCACGCAGATCGCCTTGGCCGCCGGCTTGGCGGCGTGGCCCTTGTCGGCCTTGTCCTCGGCGCCGGGGATGCCCCTGCCCTTCTGCGTCTTGACGTGGAGCAGGACCACCCCGTCCTTCTTCTGGCAGTGCTGCAGGGCGTCGATCAGCTCGTCGGTGTCGTGCCCGTCGATCGGCCCGTGGTAGGTCAGACCGAAGGCCTCGAAGATCTGCCCCGGCTGCAAGGTGCTGTGCAGCATCCTCAGACCCTGCTCCAGGCTGGCATCCAGCTTCTCGCCGATCACCGGCATGGCCTGCAAGAGCTGGTGCACCGTGCGCCGCGCCTGGTAGTAGAGCGAGCCCGAACGCAGGCTCGAGAGATAGTCGGAGAGGGCGCCCACGGTGCGGGCAATCGACCAGTGATTGTCGTTCAGGATGACAAGCAACTTAGTGCCGAGCTCGCCGCCGTGGTTGAGCGCTTCGAAGGCAACTCCCGCCCCCAGCGAGGCATCGCCGACGACGGCCACAGTCTGCCGCTTGCGCCCAATCAGCGCGTCGCCGTGGGCAATGCCCAAGGCCGCGCTGGTCGCCGTGCCCGCATGCCCCATCGTGTAGACGTCGTAGGGCGACTCGAAGCGGTTGGTGAATCCGCTAAGCCCGCCCTTTTGCCGCAGCGTCGGCAGTTGGTTTCTACGACCGGTCAATATCTTGTGCGGATAGCACTGATGACTGACATCAAAGACCAAGCGATCGTCTTTGAAGTTGAATACGTAGTGCAGGGCGAGCGTGAGTTCGACAGCCCCCATGCCCGAGCCGAGATGGCCACCGGTCTTGGACACAACGTCCATCAGGTACTCGCGCATTTCGCTGGCGACCTGCGGCAGTTGCTCCCGAGAGAGGTGCTTGAGATCTGCGGGCCAATTGATCTGTTCGAGGAGCTTATCCGTCACGGAGAGTCACCGATGGGCAGCCGAGCGGGCTGCGGAGCGGGGTTGCAGTCGCGGAGTCGATCGTCAGCCTGGCTAAGAAAGAAAGACGCCGAATAGGGCTTTCTAAACCGCGTCCTGCCAAAGCACAAACGGAGTTCAAGCCCCTCGCTGCACAATGAAGAGGGCGAGATCTTGGAGCATCCTAGCTTCCGCTTCCACACCTGGCAGACCGACAAGCGCTGCTTCGGCCGCTTTTGCCAGCCGCTCAGCTTCGGCCATGCTCGCCTCTAGCCCCACGCAGGCCGGCCAAGTCTGCTTGCCCTGCTCCTGATCTTTACCGGCGGTTTTGCCCAGTTCTTCCGAACTCTTGGTCTGGTCGAGACAGTCGTCGACGATCTGAAAGGCCAGTCCCATGGCGTCGCCATAGCGGCGCAGCGCCGCCAGCTGCGCCGCGTCCGCCCCGCCCAGGAGGCCACCGAGTTCGACGCTGGCCGTCAGCAGCGCCCCGGTCTTGCAGGCGTGGATGCGGCGCACCTGCTCGAGATTCGCTTCGCTTTGCTCGCCCTCCAAATCGAGGACCTGCCCCCCGACCATGCCGACTGCGCCAGCGGCTCGCGCCAGCGTCGCGCTCGCCCGCAGCCCGCGCTCGGCCGGAGCCGGGCCCCGCGCCAGCGTCTCAAAGGCCAGGGTCAACAGAGCATCCCCGGCCAGGATCGCGGTCGCCTCGTCAAAGGCCACGTGCACCGTCGGCTGCCCGCGTCGCAGCGCGTCGTCATCCATGGCCGGAAGGTCGTCGTGCACCAGCGAATAGGTATGCACCAGCTCAAGGGCCAGAGCCCCAGGCCAGAGCAGCTCATCGCTCGCCCCGGCCCAGCGGCCGGCGGTCAAGCACAGCGCCGGCCGCAGGCGCTTGCCGCCCGCCATCAGCGCATGCCGCATCGCCGCGATGAGCCGCGTGGGCCCGCCCTCGGCGAGGGCCAGCGCCCCCTCGAGTTGCTTTTCGACCTCAGATTTGAGCGCTGCTAGCCGCTCGGTGAGCACGGAACCGGGATTTGCCTGCATCCGCTGGATACTAGCAGCACTTCGCCAAGTCGAAGACGGCGGATCAGGAAGGAGATCGCCCTCCTGCTCCCAGCTCTGGCAGCCTTGGCGTTCCCGCGCCTCGCCACATTCTCCGGAAGATCTTGGCGAAGCTGGCCAGGCAAAGCTCTCTCGGCAACTTCGCAGGCTGCCCATAGCAGGGCGAGCAGGCGCTCAACAATAAAGCGAACTCAGGCGCCCCAAGGCCCAGACTCGATGAGGCCCCGGGAGGAGACGTATATGCGCATCGCCTGTAAAGACTGCCATCGCCAATACGACGTAAGCCATCTGCAGCCTGGTGCCAGCGTGCGCTGCACCTGTGGCGAGCTCCTGCAGGTGCAGAAGATCGAAGCCCGCGACGCCCCGATGCTGCGCTGCTCCTCCTGCGGCGCCAAGATCGAGGAAGGCGCCAGCGACTGCGGTTTCTGCGGCTCGGAGCTGCTCTTCGGCGACAAGGGCTGGGGCGAGACCTGCCCGGAGTGCTTCGCCCGCCTCGTCGCCGGCGCCAAGTTCTGCTCCTCCTGCGGCAGCGAAATGCGCAACGAAGCGGTGCTGCAGCCCCTGCACGACACCGAGTGCCCACGCTGCCACGGCAAGCTCGCCGTCCGCGAAGGCATCGAAGCCAGCATCACCGAGTGCACCAGCTGCGGCGGCATCTGGCTGCCGGAAGATCTCTTCGAGAAGGCAACAGCCGAGCAGGATAAGGGCGCCCTCAGCGCGGCGATGTCCCACCGGCAATCAGCCCCAATGCCCGAGCGCCGGGTCGAGCCGGTGAAGTACCTCAAGTGCCCGATCTGCTCGCAGCTGATGAACCGCAAGAACTTCGCAGGCGCCTCCGGCGTGATCATCGACTGGTGCCGAGGCCACGGCTACTGGTTCGACCACGGCGAAATCGAAGCCATACTCCAGTTCGTCCGTGACGGCGGCCTCGAACAAGCTAGGCAAAAGCAAGTCCTCCGCGAAAAGATGGAACTCGAGCACAAGCGCCGTCGCCTCGAAATCCAGAGCTACTCGCGCAGCGCGGGAATGTACGACAACAAACAAATCACCATCGAAGGCCCCAATCTCCTCGACGCCATCAGCAGCTTGATCGGGCGACTCTTCCGCAAATAGCTTTCCGATCAAGCCGCGCCTGCGATACCGCGGAGCATGGCAGCTTCTGCGGATTCTGTGGTGTTTGCGGTCAAGGCCGCCAGCTACGGGTTTCGCTGAACAACGAAGGATTTGGGCTTGCCGCGGCACGCGGAATACGCAAACTGCGTTACGCAAGATGCGTAATCTGGAGCCAAGGCATGAACCCGTTTTCGTATGGCGGCATCGTTGGGGACGCTGCCTTCTGCAATCGCACTAAAGAGTTGGCTGACCTGACAGAGATGATGAAGTCGAAGGGCAGGTCGTTTGTCTATGCCGAACGAAGGATGGGCAAGACATCGCTCGTCGTGCGAGCACTCGGCAAGCTCCCCAAGAAGCAGTTTGTCACGGTCTACGTGGACCTCTGGCCGACGGATGGCTCTGCCGCGTTTTCACAGGCCACGGCGAAGGCCCTTTCGGTGGCGGCGGCGGGGTCAAGATCGAAGCGCTTGCTAGAGCTCGGCAAATCACTCTTTGGACGGCTGCGGCCCAGTGTTTCGCTGGATGATGCAGGCAGGCCTAGGATCGATTTTGGAATCGATGGGCGTGCGCTCTCGAAAACGGACTTGGCCGAAGTGCTGGATGCGCCGCAAAAGCTTGCGGAGAAGACTGGCAAGACCGTCGTGATGGTCTTTGACGAGTTTCAGCAGATCCTGGGCTACGAGGATGACAGCACCGAAAAACAGATCCGAAGCAGCATCCAACACCACCAAAACGTGGCCTACGTTTTCTTAGGCAGCCGCAAGCACTTGCTGCAATCCATGTTTCTGCATGAAGCACGCCCGCTCTATCGCAGTGCCATGCACTACCCGATTGGGCCCATCGCCACAAAGCACTGGCAGCCATTTATTGCTAAGCGATTTCAAGGTGCCGACAAACAAATCACCCGGCAGAGCATCGCATCCTTGTGCAAGAGAACAGAAGGTCACCCTTTTTATACCCAGCACCTTTGTCACGTCCTTTGGTCGATGACGGAAGCAGGTGATGAAGTCGATGAGGCCGATCTCGATATGGCAGTGGCTGAGCTACTTCGCCGCGAAAGTCACGCATACACCAATCTTTGGGAAGCCATGACCAAGAATGAGCAGCGCTTCCTGCGCGGACTGGCGGAGAGCGAAGAAGCTCCCAAGCCCTTTTCCGCTGAGTTCACCGGCCGCTATGGCCTTCGTAGCGCATCTACTGCGCAACGGGCGGCTGCGTCGCTAGAAGCGCGTGACTTGATCGACCGGGAGGAATCGTCCTTTGTGATTGTCGATCGCTTCTTTCGGCTTTGGATTCAGCGGCTGTTCGCGACGTAGTTCGAACTCAAATCACGATCTGCTGCCAACCTGAACGTCGACGGGACGGTCAGAGAAACGACGTACACGATGCCCGCTTCCCTCGCCTGGGTTCAAAACCCGTACACGGCTCCGGTCATGAGGGATCGCGCTTCGCTGGGCTTTCTTCCGGGGAGGGGTAAGCGATACCACTCTTGGCCGAATTCGAAGCGGCCTTCGCGGCCTTCGACGAAGCCTTCGGAGAAGCGTAGTTCGACGCGGCCGCTGGCGTCGTCGACGTGGACGCGCAGCTTCTTGGCACGGAGGCGGCGTTCGAGCACGCCTTTGGCGCTGTAGCCGAGCAAGGTGACGACTCGGAACTCGTAGCCAGACACGCTGCCGAGTTCGTAGATCTCGTAGCGGCCTTCCTTGCGCGCGCCTTGCAGTAGCCGGTCCAGACGCTCCTTCCAGGCCTCCCGTTGCGCGAGCTGCTCCGCCCCTGAGTCCTCGGGCTTTGGCCAGGACTTGGTGAGATGGAGAAAGCTCTCAAGGCTCCGGGCCAAGCGCTTCGGCTCTTGCACCACGAACTCGAGACTGTGCCCGTCCTTGAGCTTGCGCTTTTTTCCGCGCCAGATCTCGATGGCGCCCTTCATACGCAGGGTGAGGATGCCGCTTGCACGATCAAGTTCGAGGCGCAGCTCATCGGCGTGGTAGTTCCCACGGACGATTCCTTCCAGGTCGCTGCGCAGGAGGTCGACGCCATGGAAGCTGCCATCGGCGAAGCGCGCGAAGTCCAAAAAGCGCAAGGTCCCCAGCCCTTCTGCCCGCAGACCGGTATTGAGTTCACGCAGTTGCTCGACCTGGCGGCTTTGCTCTGCGGGGTCAAAGCCTGGCTCCGCTTCCGCAGCAGGCTTGGTCATTTCCTGGGCCAAACGCGCCAGCGCCGCCTGCAGCTGACGAGCCTTCTCTCGCTGGCGAAAGAGCTGCTGTTCGAGCTGGGTAATGCGTGCCGCGCTCAGCTCCCGCTCGTCCTGGAGCATGCTCTCTGCAGCCGCGAGCTTGCCGCGAAGCCCATCGAGCTGCCCATGAAGCTCATCGAGTTGTCCGGCCAAGCCCTCACTCCGCTCAGCAAGCTCTTGCTTGGCCTCGCGCTCGGAGCCCAGTGCGAAGAGAGCCCATAACAAAGCCAGCAGCAGAAAGACAAAGAGCCCAGCCGCGAACGGATAGGCTCTTCGAAACGCAGTCATGGCGCCGGGACCCAGGCTCACTTCTTATTGCGGCTCACGCCCTTCTTGCTGCCGCCGTAGCCCAGCTTGTCCCAGTTCTTCCGCTTATTGTTATTCCACCAACGGAGCCAAAGCATCGGGTCCTTTTGCCGCTGGCCGGTCAGCTTGCTCAGCGTATTCATCCACGGGCCCTGAATCGCGGTAAAGGTCTGGGCCGCCTCTTGCGGAGCCCTGTCACCGAGCTGGCCGGAGTTCTTCATGTTGAAGATCGCGTTCAACTCAATGGCGAGCTTTTTGACGATCTCCTTGCGCAGCTTCTGATCGTACTTGGCATAGGAGCCAAGAGCTTCGCCGGCAGCTGCCCGGGCCAGCTCATCGGGATCCTGCACCGCGATATCGATCAGGAACTTCGCATGCTTGGGCAGGGCAGGACGGCCGAGCAAGAGGATCAAGGCCTTGCGCAGCTGCCGCCATTCCTTGCCCTTGAACTTGCCGTTATCCGCCTGCTTCATTAGCGCTTCGGCACCCTTGTCCCCGAACCGGGACAGTGCCTCGGCCGCCGCCAAGAAGAGCATGGCCTGCGCCGGCTTACGCGTAGCCCGAAAGACCAAGCTGGTGTCCTTGACGATCTTTCGCTGCTGTTTTTGGTTGAGCTTGTCGAACTTGCCGATCAGCGCCGTCAAGGCCGAGCTGCCCTGGGCATCGAGCGTGCCCCTGCGGTCCCGCATCGCCCCCTTGAGCTGTTTGAGCAGCTTGTCGACTTCAGGGTCGTCCTTGATCTTCTTCGCGGCCTGAAGGGGAAGCGGCGCTGCCATCGCGGCTCTGGCAGTGGCAAGGGGGACCGGCGCCAAGAGCGCTGCGATCAGGATCATGCTGCGGGTTCGTCGTGTCATCACATCCTCCGTTCGAAGCTCAAGGGCTCCCCTGCTTACGACAGCAACCCTTGCAAGAGCCGATCCAATCCACGCGGCCGAGTGAGTTCCTCTCCGTTCAGCTCACGAACAGGGACCAGACCATAGACCGCATTGCTCAGGAAGAGGGCCATTTCGGGCCTGAGTTCATCAAAGTTCAGGGTCCGCTCTCGACAAGAGAGGCCCAGCCCCGGCAACAGTGCCAGCAGCCGCGCCCTGGTGATCCCCGGCAAGAAAGCCCCGGTCAGCGTCGGCGTAACCAGGCTGTCGTCGGGATTCTGGGCAAAAACGTTCCAGCGCGTGCATTCGCGCAGCTCCCCGTGCTGCCCCAAGAGCAGGGCATCGTCGGCGCCATGCCCCCGGGCCTCGCGCTCGGCCGCCAGCTGAAAACTCCGGCTGAGGCATTTCAGCCCGGCCACCGGATCGTTGGGGCTCATTCGAAAACTGCTGACCCAGAGCCGGATGCCCTCACGGCGCTTCTCCTCGAGATCCTCAGGCAGCTCCTGCACCGTGAAGAGCAATCGCGGCCGCTCGGCCGGCCCCAAGAGGCTGATGCGCGCACGGCCCGCTTCCAGCTCGGCGAGCTCAAGCAGCTGCGTGATCACCGCGCCCCAGTTGGGGCCGTCCTCCAAAACGAAATGCATCCTTGCCGCTGCCCAGCGCAAACGCGACTCGTGCAGCTCAAGCCCCGGCATGGCCTCCAAGGACACCGCCAAGCTCTCAAAGAGCCCATCACCCAAGAGCAAAGCAGGGTCGAAGGCACTAAACAGTTCCTCTTCGCCCCGCTGGACTCGACCATTGAGCCAACTCGCCCGATGCGTCGTCATCCAAAATCTCCTATCCCTAGCGCTGCGGCCAGTCCACGCGCCTTGTGTACAGTCTCTTCGAATTCAGCGGCGCTATCACTCAAGGCCGTGATCCCACCACCAACACCGAAACGCAGCACCCCGTCATCCCACTCTGCCGTGCGAATAGCCACAGAAAGATGCGCTGTGCCGAACGGATCCAAATATCCAATCGCGCCGGTATAGATGCCCCGGCGGCTGCGCTCCACACGTTCGAGTACCTCGATGGCCTTGGGCTTGGGCGCTCCGACGATGGAGCCCGGCGGAAAGCTGGCGCCAAGCAAGTCCCAAACATCCCGGCCGCGATCGAGCCGCGCCTCGACGCTAGCCAGCAGGTGGTGCACCTGCGGCAACACCATCAGGCGCGGAAACTCCGTGACCAAGACCGAGCCTGCCTCAGCGACCCGCCCCAGGTCGTTGCGCACCAGATCCACGATCATCGTCAGCTCGGCGAGGTCCTTCTCGCTATCGAGCAGCGCCTCGCGCTGGCGAGCATCCTCTTCCAGAGAGCATCCTCGCGAACGCGTCCCCTTGATCGGCCGCGAACGAATACGCCGCCCGTGCAGCTGCAGATACTCTTCGGGAGACGATGAGAGCACCGCACGCTCGGCATCCAGCTGTAGATACGCGGAAAAACGCGCCGGGCTGGCCTCAGAAAGCTGCCGGAACAAGGTCCGCGGATCACCGTCCAGGTGCATCGACAGGCGCCGGCTCAAATCGGCTTGGAACAGGTCGCCGCGCAGACAATGCTCACGCACCCGCTCGACGGCCGCTTCGTAGTCCTCGCGATGAAAGCTCCCCAGGCGCTCCACGAACTGCGTCGGCGTCGTCTCCACGTCTAGCGGCAGGGCGAGGAACTCCTCCACCAAGGCCTCGCCACCGAAGATGCACTCCTCCCTCCGGTCGAGCACCAAAGGCTTCTCGTACCAGCCCAAATGCAGCTCAGGCAAGCGCGAGTTCTTGGGCAGATAACGAGCCAGGCCATATTCGAAGAGCCAGGCCAGGTCGTAGCCAAAGGCGCCGATAAAGCCGCCGCGGAAGGGCAAGTCAGCACCGGCAAAGGGCAGCCCCGGGCCATGCTCGTGGCTGAGTTCGCGAAGCGCCAGCAGCAGATCACTGGGAGCAATCTCCCGGACAATCTCTGTCCCACGCCGCACGCGGAAGCCGCTCAGCTCCCCCTCCACCACAAAACTCGGTTCGCAGGCCAAGATGTGGTAGCGGGCATCGGGCGCCAGCTCGCCGCCACTCAGCAGGGCCGCGGCGCCACTCTCGGGATGGCAGGCCGAGAGCCAGGCGTGCACCCGCGAGCACATCTCGCTCTCTGGCAGCGGCCGCCTGACCAGTCCCGGGCTCTTCGAAGCTTCATTCACGCCGGCATCATGCCGAGGCAGAGAGGCCCTCGCCATGAGCCAGAGCAAGTGCCTATGCTCGCCGCCGATGGCAGAAAAGGACCAAGATGCACCGCGCAGGATCGCCGAGCTCGAGGACTTCCTCGGCAGCTTGGCCGACCTACGCAACCTCAGCGCCCACACCCTGCGCGCCTACGAGCGCGAGTGCCGGCGCTTTTTGGACTTCGCCTTCGAGCGCGGCCGCGGCCCGCAAGAGCTGCGCCGCAACGACCTACGCGCCTATCTGGCCAGCCTTCGCCAAGGCGGTCTGCAAAACAGCTCCGTGCGCCGAGCACTCTCGGCCCTGCGCACCTTCTTCAAATGGCTACTTGAGCGCCACCCCAGCGCCAAGGACCCCAGCGTCGGCATCCGCGGCCCCAAGACGCAGCGGCCGCTGCCCAAGGTCCTGACCGAAGGCGAGGTCGAGCTACTCCTCTCCCTCGACTACGGTGACGGCTTCCACGGATGCCGCGATCGAGCCCTGATCGAGACCCTCTACTCCAGCGGCTGCCGGGTTTCCGAGCTGATCGGCATCGAGCTCGAAGATCTGTCACTGGGCGAAGGCGAAGTCCGTCTCCTGGGCAAGGGCCGCAAGCAACGCCTCGGCCTGCTCGGCGGCCCCTGCCTCGCCGCGATCGAAGCCTGGCTCCCCGAGCGCCGGCAAAGACTGCGCGAGCTGGGCGAAGAAACCCGCGCCCTCTTCATCGGCGAACGCGGCCCGCGCCTCACCAGTCGGCGGGTGCGGCAGATCGTCGAGCAACTGGCGATTCGAGCCGGCCTGGCCAGCATCCCCAGCCCCCACACCCTGCGGCACTCCTTCGCCACCCACCTCCTCGACCGCGGCGCCGATCTGCGCTCGGTGCAGGAGCTACTCGGGCACGAACGCCTGGTGACGACCCAGGTCTACACCCACCTCTCCCTGGAAAAACTGCGCCGGGTCTACGAGAGCGCCCACCCGCTGGCCTGCGGTTGAGCCAGCGCTACTCGGCGGCCGCCCGCGCCCGCAGCTGCCCACAAGCGCCGTCGACATCCTGGCCGCTGCTCTGGCGGATCGTCGCCCAAAGACCCGCCCGGCGCAGCCGCTGCACGATCTCGCCACCGCGCTCCCAGGATGGCCGCTCGTAGTCGAGCCCTTCGACCTCGTTGAAGGGGATGACGTTGACCATGCCGTGCACCCCCTGCATCGCCTGCGCCAGCGCGTCGATCGCCGCGTCGGAGTCGTTGACCCCGCGCAGCAGCGTCCACTGCACCTGCACCGGCCAGGTGATCTCGCGCGCATAGGCATGGGCGGCAGCCAGCAGCTCCCGCACCGCGACCTTGGGAGCCCGCGGCAGCAAGTGCCGCCGGAGCTCGTCATCACAGCTGTGCAGGGACAGGGCCAGGGCCGGCCGCACCGGCCATTTGCGCAGCTGCGCGAAGGTGCTGGGATGCCCCACCGTCGAGAAGACCAGGTGCTTGTGCGGGATATGCCCCTCGCCGCCCAGCTCGCGGCAGGCCTCGCGCAGCGCCGGCATATTGTGCGAAGGCTCGCCCATGCCCATGAACACGACGCGATGAACCTCATGCCCAGCCCGCCGCGCCTGCACCACCTGGGCCAATATCTCGAGCGAGCTCGCCTGCCGAATCAGACCCGAGCGCCCGGTCATGCAGAAGCGGCAGCCCACCGCGCAACCGATCTGACTCGAGACGCAGAGCGCCCGCCGGGGCAGGAAGACCGACTCAACACTCTGCCCATCACTGAGCCGCAGCAGCACCCGCTGGGAGCCGTCGCCCGAGCCATGGCGTTCGTCCAGCTTGGCCACGGCGTCGAGCCGGGCGTCGAAGCCAGCGAGCTCGACGTCGACGCTGCGCGGCAGCGGGGCAAAGCGCCGCCGCTCGATATCGACGAGTCGCCGCCCCTGCAGCCAGGTCCTGGTCAAGGCGATGAGATGCGGCTCCTTGGCACCGACTCCGGCGAGTTCGCTGCGCAGTTCCGCGAGGCTGTTCCAGGTCTGTGCGTGGGTTTCCGGCATCGAGCTCGAAGAAGATAGCGATAGCTCCGGCGAACGGGGAGACTGAGCGCGTGAGTGATTCGCCTAGCTACCGCACGCTACAAGCGCCTTTGCGCCACGAGATCGCCAAGATCAAGGGCTCGCGCTTTCTTGCCTGCATCGCCCCATGCCAAGACCGCGATGCTGCCGCCAGCTTCGTTGAGAGCATTCGCCGCGAATTCCACGACGCCCGCCACGTCTGCAGCGCATGGCGGCTGGGACTCGGCGACCAAGACTTTCGCTTCGATGACGATGGCGAACCCAACGGCTCCGCCGGCAGACCGATACTCCAGCAGATCGACGGCCATGGCCTCAGCAACTGCGTCGTTGCGGTGGTGCGCTGGTTCGGCGGCACCAAGCTTGGCGTTGGCGGCCTGGTGCGCGCCTACGGACAGGCCGCAGCCGAGGCCCTAGGCCGCGCCGAGATCGAGACGGTCGTGCTCAAGGAGCGCATCCTCGTGCGTTTTCCCTATGAACTCTCGGGCCCCATGCAGGGGCTCTGCGCCGCCCTCGACATCCAGCCCAGCAGCAGCGAATACGGCACCGAGGTGGAGCTCAGCTTCGACATCCCCCTCGCCGACTGCGAGCGCTTCGTGCACGAGGTCACCGAACGCTCGGCCGCGCGCGCCCAGATCGAGCGCCCGGAGAGTGGCTAGGGGGGACCTGTAGGCGTGAGGAAGTGGCGAGGCCGCAGAAGTGGCGCAGGCCCAAGGCGCCGGACGGCAGCCTCGCCCGCGTGCCCTACTTGTCTCCCCGCAGGTCCAGCTCCAGGCGCGCCGCATAGAGCATCGACGGGTCCTGGTCCCGATGCGCCTGCTCCAGCAGGAAGCGTGGGTCGCGCTGCAGCTTCACCTCGCGCAGGTCCCGGCCGTTGACCGTGAGCTTGAGCGGCTTCTCGAAGTCGAAGACCTCGGGGCTGAGCAGCAAGGCGACTCGCGAGATGCCGCTGCTGCGCAGGGCCACACGATTCCCCTGCCGCTTGGCTTCGATGCTGCCGAAGGGCTTGTTGCGCGGGAAAGCCGGCTTCGCAGCCACGGCGGGGAACTCGCCCTTCAGCGCCAAGATCTTCTCGCCCCGGGCCACGCGCAGGGTGAACGTGCTGCCAAAGTTCACCCGCCCCAGCAGCGCGCGCAGCGTCTGCATCGACTTGATCTCGACACCGTTCATCGCCAGCAGCACATCCCCCTTCTTGAGTCCCGCTGCCTTGGCCGGACTCGCATCGGTCACCAGTGAGAGGCGGCAGCCGGGCCCAGCGAAAGCCCGGTCGAGCTGCACGCCCAGGCGCACCCGCGAGGGCTTCATCATGGGGTTGGGGTCGGCGAACTTCGCGCCCTTCAGCCCCGCATCCACCCCGAGCACTTCGAGCCAGTGCACGCGAGCCGGAGCGTCGCCGCTGCCTTGCCAGAGGATCCTCTCGGGATGCGGCTGGCGCTTCTGCTTGCGGATCCACGACCAGATCAGCGGCCGCTCCTTCGGCAAATAGCTCGGCTCATGGCCAAAGCCCTCGACCATCGTGTAGTCGATGTCGACGCCAAGCCCCTTCATCGCCGCGATAAAGGGCGAGACGCTCTTAGCCGGATAGAGCGAGTCCTTATCGGTGTTGATCACGTAGAGCGGCTTGTTGACCAGGCCCTGCAAGTGCACCTGCAGCCCTCCCGCGCGCGCGACCGCGACATGCCCGTTGAGCGGCACAAAACCGGCGAAGCGCGTCGGATGCGTCAGCGCCAGATAGAAGGAGCCCGACGCCCCATCCGAAAAGCCGGTCGAGAAGACCCGATTCGGATCGATCTTGTAGCTGCAGCGCAGGCGATCGATCTGAGCCAGGACGTTGTGGCTACCGACGCGGCTCCACCACTCGGCGCCGCCCTGCCCCGAAGGGATCAGATGGAAGAAGCCGTGCTGCTCCGCCTGCTTCCCCCAGTAGAAGCGCGTCTGCCTTAGCTGCTCATGCGTCAGCGCCTGCGGGCGCGATACCCCCCCATGCAAGTGCATCAGCAAGAGGTAGCTCTGCGCCGGATTGTAGTCCTTCGGCACGTACACGAGGTAGGGTCGCTCCTTGCCGTCCTCGCAGCGCATCACACCTTCGACCCAGCCCCTAGGGACATCCTTCGAATAGCAGGGGCCAGCGCGTAGAGCCGAGTAAAGCTCCGCGAAGCCAGGCTTCGTCGACAGCAGCTTGCCGATCTGCCGCTGGAAGCTTTCCTCCGCCAGCTCCTCCCAAACCACCCCCAGCTTAGCCCGGAGAGCATCCTCTTGGGCAAGAACTGGGGGCGCCAGCATGGCGGCGAGGGCAGGGAAAAAGGCGAAAGAGAGTGGGTGCATGGCGTGACTCCGGGAACGGGAAGCCCCCATCACAAAGCCCCCGGCCTCCAGACACCAAGGCTTTCGCCGCATCGCTGCACTCGCACGGGCGGAGAACTGGCCACCCAGCACTCCCGACACTCAGCAAAGCCAGCAGGCTCTTGATAAAGGCCCGGGAATAACAGCGGGCCGGATCCGGCTCCCCCTTGCTGCCAGAAAACGCAGGCGAATCCACGGGTTCATCGAGGCGATATGGCACCAAGGGAAGGTCGCAGACGCTGCTTTGGCGCCGTGCGCTTTTTCAAGGTCCTGCTAGCTCTTGCTCGGGTCGGCAACGCGGCCGACAAAGAGCAGGGCGCCGGTTTGGCGGTGCCGGATCGCGAAGACGAAGGGGCGGTCCGCGACGAAGTGCAGCGGGTTTTCGGGCCTCCTCTCGAAACCGAGCTTCAGCATCACGGCGGTGGCTGCGGCTGCTTCGGAACCCTTCTCATCAATGGAGATGAAGGCCTTGTGCAGCACCGGGCCAATCACGATCGGCTCCTTTCTGCTGATCTTGCTGAACTCCGCCTTGGAGACGTCAAAAGCGTCGACCATGCCCATTTTCTGCAGGGCCCTGCTGATCTCGAAGCTGCTCGTCATCTCGAACTTGGGCAGGGTGAGTTTGACGCCGCATGGCTTCATCTGCGCGATCCACTCCTTGGCGGTCTGGGCATCGAGCTGCTTCTCGAGCGTATCTAGCGGGGTGCCCTTCTTTGGCAGCAGGAGCAGCATCTCGCACTCGTTGCCCTTGTAGGGAATCGCGAGCAGCTGCGCGCTCTTGCTCTCGCCGTAGGCGTAGGTCTTCGTGCTATTCATCATCGGCACGTCGATGGTGCTGCCGTCCTGCCGATGAAAGGCCTGCTCCTTAGTCGCCTCTCCCTCAAATTCTTTGGCCCAAGCCGCTTTGAAGTAGATCGCATTGCCGAGGGCGATCAGCGTATCTGGAGTCGGAAGCCCGGCCGGCATGATGTCCTGAATCTTGTTCCGCGTCCGCTCGGCGACCCAATCGTTGATCAGCTTGCGGGCCGCTTCCGTCTTTTGGAAATCGCTGCGACCGATCGGCGCGTGGTAGGACTCCTTCTGCGCCAGCGCGAAGTCATCGCCGATCTGCAGGCCCTGCTGCAGCCAGATGCGGTTGGCGACATCGAGCGTGAAGACAGGCACCTGCTTGCGCTTCTTGCGCCAGCCCTCTGTGAGCTTGCCGGGCTCGAGCGCCTTGGCCAGCGCCGCGTGCAGCGCTGGCAGCTGCAGCCCCTTGGCAGCGAGCACCGCGTCCATCTGCTTGGCCGTTTCGCCATCAGCCCCGGCCCGCGTCATCGCCAGCCCAACAGCAACCGAGTAGGGCGAGTAGAAGAGATTGCCCTTCGCCTCACGGATCTGCTGGAAGAGACGAAACCCAAACTCGTTGCTGGCCCGGGCACAGACAGCGGCGCGGTCCTGACTCTGATCCTTGCTCTGCGCGGACAAAGGCGAGCTCGGCAGCAGCAAAGCGAGAAAGGAACAGGCCACGAAGCCGAGAGCTAGGGAGAGAAGGCGAGGATCATGCATCGGGATAGGCTCCGCTTGAGTGTTGGCGGCGCCGAAACGCAGACCTGGGATCAGAGTTCGCGGCGATCCTCTTCTACCTACGCCAAGCTGGTGCCAGAGCCAGATCCCATAGCGCCTCGCAAGGTGGAAGAAGGGCCTGAAGCAAGCCGAGGCCTACCCGAGCGAGGGAGAGGCCAAAGCAAAGCCCAGCGTAGGTCTCCACTCCCGAAGGGCCTTGCCAAGGGTAGGACGCAAGAAGCCCCTCGCCTTGGAGCTGGCTGGTATTCCGAAGCTGCTAGGGAGGTAGCGCTTGCTACGTACAAGCGGCAGGCGGGCTTCGTGCGAGAGCAAGAAGCAGCGAGTCGCCGGAACTTGTCGCAATCGGGGCTGCGCGCCAGCGCCGAGACCGTTACCATCCGCCGCCCGAATCGGGACTGAGAAGCCGACATGAGCAAAGAACTCTCCAATCTTCATCTTCAGGACTGGAACGAACGCGTGCGCCTGGCCGAGGCTTCGCTGCCGCTCCTAGGTCGCCTCTTCCGCGAACACGGCGTCATCACCCTGATGTACGGTCGGCCGATCATCGAGAAGCCCCCGATCGACATCCTGCGGCAGCATCGCTGGGTGCGGATGGCTGAGGAGCGCGAGCTGTCGATCCGCGATACCTACCCGCTGCTCGTCGAAATGGACAAGATGAAGCTGGGCGCCTGCCGCGTCGATCTCGGCAGGCTCGCGGTCGAGTGGATCCACGGCGGCCGCAAGCAGGATCCGGCCGAGTTCGTTCGCGAGCACCTACGCGACTGCGAGAAGCTACCCGAGCACGTCATCGACAAACCCCAGGACGTGGTGCTCTATGGCTTCGGCCGCATCGGCCGCCTACTCGCACGCATGCTGATCCAGCGGACCGGCCGCGGCGACGCCCTGCGCCTGCGCGCCATCGTCGTGCGCCGCGGCGCCGAGGAGGATCTGCACAAGCGCGCCAGCCTGCTACGGCGCGACTCCGTCCATGGCCGTTTCGCCGGCTCCATCCTCATCGACGAGGAGAACCAGGCCCTGATCGCCAACGGGCACTTCATCCAGGTCATCTACTCAGATTCGCCCGAAAGCGTCGACTACGAGGCCTACGGCATCCATGACGCAATCGTCATCGACAACACCGGCAAGTGGCGCGACGCCGAGGGGCTGGGCAAGCACCTGCAGGCCAAGGGCGCCAGCAAGGTCATCCTGACCGCGCCGGGCAAGGGCGATATCAAGAACATCGTCTTTGGCGTCAACGACAAGGTCATTGGCAGCGACGACAGCATCCTCTCAGCAGCGAGCTGCACCACCAACGCCATCACCCCGGTGCTGCGCGCAGTGCTCGACGAGTTCGGCATCATCGGCGGACACGTCGAGACGGTGCACTCGTACACCAACGACCAGAACCTAATCGACAACTACCACAAGAAGATCCGCCGCGGCCGCGCCGCCCCGCTCAACATGGTCATCACCGAGACCGGCGCAGCGAAGGCCGTCTCCAAGGCCATCCCCGAGCTAGAAGGCAAGCTGACCGGCAACTCGATCCGGGTGCCGACCCCCAACGTCTCACTGGCGATCCTCAACCTGACCCTTGAGCGCGAGACCAGCGTCGAAGAGCTCAACCAGTATCTGCGCAAGGCGGCGCTGCACTCCAAGCTGGGCCAGCAAATCGACTACACCACCTCGACCGAAGTGGCTTCTTCTGACCTCGTCGGTTCAACCCACGCTGGCGCCATCGACGCGAAGTCCACCGTCGTCAGCGAAAACCGCTGCGTCATCTACGTCTGGTACGACAATGAGTCGGGCTACAGCGCCCAAGTCGTGCGCGTCGCCCAAAAGGTGGCTGGGATCAACTACGTGACCGAGCCCAAGCAGTAGCGCCGCAAGCTCAGAGGCCGAAGTCTCCGGCAGTTCTTTTTCAGCTCCTGCGTCACGGCCGGGGCAGGGTAACGCTCCATCAGAGGTCTCCGGCGTTTCCGCCGCCCCCCCTTCCCCCTCGGAGCGCCCCATGGAACTCACGCAGCCCCTGCCGCTGGCACTGAACGCATTACTCTCCGGGGCGGAGATCCTCCTCTTCGCTGGGCTGGCTCTCCTCTATCTGGTTGCGCGGAAACACAAAGCGCTGGTAGAGCAGGGACACCAGCAGCATCGAGATCGCGAGGCCGAAGAGGGAGCCGACCCGGTAGAGACCCTCGAGGCCGGCCAGGTCGTAGAGGAAGACCTTGAGCAGGGTGCTGAGCAAAAACACGAGGCTGAGCTGCCGCAGCCCCGGCACCGTGCGCAGCATCCCCAGCGCCAAGAGGACGAGGGCGTAGAGCGCCCAGACCAGGGACATCGTCAGCTTGCGCGCGGGCACACTCGGTCCGTAGACCTCCAGAAGATCCCCGGGTGAGAAGGCGACGAGGACCTGGAGGTTTAGCCAGACAAAGCCGTGCACGGCCGTCATCACGGCAAAGAGCAGGGCCAGGCGGCGTAGCCACTGCTGTGCCGACGGGTTCGGCCTTGGCCGGTGTTTGGCCCCTAGGCCGCTGCGCAGCAAGAGGCTGATCGCCAGCGATACGAGGACCGGCAAGCCAGCGAGCCCGCTCGGCCAGTTCCAGAACAGCAGCTTCGAACCCAGCGGCACGATGTAGGCCGGATCCGCCTGCCCGATCGCCACACACTCGGTGATGAGGCCGCCCAGCGCAAAGAGCCCCGCAACCACGATCAGGGCGTTCCAGCGGCGCCAAGACCAAACGACGGTCATGAAGCCGGCGATTAGGGTCAAGGCAAAGGTCAGCGTCAAAGGCGAGGGCGTGAGCCAGCGCGCGAGCAGCGACGCGAAGAGGATGCTCACGGCGCTTCCAAGCCAAGCGATCGCCGGTCCGCTGCCCTTCGCTCCCAAAGTGAGCCTCAGCCCCGCAAGCAGGCCAGTGCCGAGGGCGACTAGGACGAGCAGCACCCCCTTGGGATCGGTATCGATCCACAAGATCGGAAAAGGAATCCGATGGGGCGGGAAGTAAAAGTACAGCAGAACCAGGCCACTGGCGGCCATCGGCAGGTGACGGCGCCCGAGGCTTTTTGGCGCCATGAGGGGGACGTAGAGCAGGGCCAGGAAAGCCAGCAGATCCAGCCAGGGCAGGGCCTGCCCTAGACCGTTTGAAGGGTAGAGCCCGTACAGGGAGCAGTTCTCGCCCCCGCGATGCACGGCATAGGCGAGAAGCGACAGGCTGTGGACCCATGGCGCCCTGGCCGCAGAGATCAGCGACGCCAGCATGCTGAATCCAAGGACCAGCAAGAGTTCGAGCCGAAAGCTCGCCACGGTCGTGCTGTCCTGGGCTGCCAGAGCAACAACCAGGGTCAGGACGAAGAGGCTGGCGGCGAGTTCGCTGGCCCAGAGGCTGGCGCTGCGGCGCTCGCTCGGCGGCTGCCAGCGCAGCAGCAGTGCCGGCAGCGCCACGAGACCCGCAGCGGCGAAGAGAGTCACCACGGTCCAGCCGTCGAGGAGCCTCGTCTCTAGGTCGACAGAAGCGTTGAGATACTGCCCCAAGAGGATCGCCGCCAGCAGCGCGGCGACGACGCGCAGAGAGGAAACGTCGGGCGCCTGCTCGGACCTGAGGTAGAGATCGAGGTGCAGGAGCAGAAGCAGGGGCAGGGTCAGAATGAGGTAGGGCCAAATCGCGCCAGCAGCGCCGTGGCGACCAACAGCAAGGACACTGATCGCCAGCATGCCGAGGATCAGGATCGAAGCGGGGGAGATCAGATCCGACCTGGGCCCTGGGCACCCTTGTCGCCGCAGAAGCAGGTCGCCGCCAGTAAAGAGCAGGGCCAGGCCAGCGCTGGACAGCGCCCAGTCGTAGCCGATATCGGCGCTGCCGTTGCCAAAGATCCAGGTCGCGGCGACGGCCAAGATGGCAAGGAGCATCGTTCCTGGAACCCAGTCGCCTTCTGGCAAGCGCTGCAGCGGCAAGGCCGCGAGCCCAAGCACCCCGAGGAAGCAGGCCAGCGGCCAGAACTCGGCGCTGAGTTCGCTGTGCCCTGCGAAATAGAGGGCAAAGCCGATCGGCAGCAGAACGGCACCAGCACGGCTCAATAGCTCAAGCAGCTGGTCCGAGCGCTTGCTGGAGCAGCTCGCCGGAGTGAGTCGCGTGAGGAGGAGGGCAAAGAGCCCAAAGGCCACCAAGGCCAGCGGCAGCATATCGGCGTGGCGATGGGCGGCGGTCCAGAACACTTGGACGATGCTGGTGCCGACGATCGCCATCGTGCTGAGCATCGGCCAGCGCTGCTTGCGGCTGAGACCAAGGAGGGCGAGATCAAGGAGCAGGAGATAGCCAAAGAGCCCAAGAGGATGCTCCTGGTGAACCGAGAGCAGCAGCGGCGTGGCGAAGCCGCCGAGCAGGCCGATGCTGGCGACGATCTGCGAACGAAAGCGGATGGCAACAAAGACGCAGACCGCAGTCACCAAGGCCATGAGCGGGAGGGCCAGCGCGAGTCCGATGAAGCCGTATAGGCGGGACGCGGCCCATATCGTGCCGTAGAGGATCACGCAGCCTGCGGCCGAGATCCCGTCTGGGGCGAAGCGGAAGCGCCTACGCCAGAGAGATTCGCCTATGCCAAGGGTGATGATGCCGAAGACGGCCCCTGAGAGGATCCTCCTGAGAGGTGTAATCCAGCCTTGGTCGATCGCGTGCTTGTAGAAGAGGAGACCGGCAAGGGCGAGCAGGAGGCCGCCGACGACAGCGGCGCCGCGCACCCCAATCCACTTCTCCCAGCCACCACTCGGCCTGGGAAAGCTGGCCGGCTTCGAGGCGGGCGCAGCGGGTTTCGATGCCGGAGGCTGGCTGAGTGGACCCTCCTCCTGCTTGGGAGATGGCTGCGATTCAGGCAGCGGCTGCGCAGCTAGCGGTGGAGGTGGCGGCGGACTAGACGGCGGAGCTGGCGGCGGCGAAGCAGAGAACGCTGGAGCTGGAGCTGGAGCGAGCGGTCCAGGATCAGGAGAGGATGCTCCCAGCCTATCCTCAGGCCCTGGGACAGCTTGCACCTCGGACTGGCTGCCGGGAGGCTGCGTCGCGGGAGGCTGCGTCGCGGGAGGCTGCGTCGCGGGAGGCTGCGTCGCGGGAGGCTGCGTCGCAAGGGGCCCGGTAACCGGCGATGTAGCTTCGGGGAACACAGCATCAGGCTGAGCCGGCCTGCCCCCACCCTTCCTCTCAGCCAACTCGGCCTCAAGCCGCCGGAGCCGGCGGCGCAGATTACCCATCTGGACCAGCCCAGCGATGGCCAAGATCAGCGGCAGGATCAGAAGAACGAAGCCGACGATGATCGTGACCACGATGAGTTGCTCATCCATGGGGCCCGAGAATGCAGGAGTCGGGTCCCCTTTGCACCCCCAATCCCCGGAGCACAGCTCCCGGGCGGCTAGTCGCTTCCGCTAGCCGCCTGGCAGGCTTTCCAGCGCCAGCAGCTAAGCAGATGGTCGTTCACCAGCCCCGTCGCCTGCAGGAAGGCATAAACGATGGTCGGACCGACGAACTGGAAGCCGCGCTTACGCAGCTCCTTGCTAACCCGCCTGGAGAGTTCCGTTTCCGCCGGCACCTGCTCCATGCTCTGCCGCCTCTCGACGAGGGGACGGCCCTCAACAAAGCCCCAGAGCCAATCACCAAAGTCGAGCCCCTGCTCCTGCATGGCGAGGAAGGCCTGGGCGTTGTTCCGGGCCGCCTGCATCTTGAGTCGATTGCGGATCAGACCCCGGTCCTGCATCAGCTCTGCCAAGCGGGCGTCGGAGTAACGCGCCATTCGCTCGGGATCGAGTCCATCCATCGCCTGGTAGTAATGCTCGCGTTTGCGCAGCACGGTGATCCACGAGAGCCCGGCCTGCACCCCATCGAGGTAGAGCTTCTGGAACAGCGCCCTGCCCTCGTAGACCGGCAAGCCCCACTCCTCGTCGTGGTAGCGCACGTAGAGTGGATCCTCTCCGCACCAGGGACAGCGCTCGGTCATACCTCGGCCTCGGAGCGCAGCTCGAGGATGGCGTCCTCGATGATTTCGCGAAGGGCAAAGCGATCGCCGCGCTCGTGCACACTCACCAGCGCCGCCTCCCGCGACTTGGCCAGCGGCTGCCAAAGATCGGCATCGACAAGGTCGCGTTTGTTGTAGATCGTGAGCCGCGGCAGCTCGACCAGCCCGGTCGCCTCAAGCGTCTCCAGGACCTTTTCTTCTTTCTGCCGCCAGTCGCGATCGGAGGCATCAACCAAATGCAGAAGCAGGTCGCTGCTCTCCACCTCGCTCAAGCTGCTGCGAAAGGAATCCTCCAGCCCTTCGGGCATCTCGCGCAGAAAGCCCACCGTATCGACGAAGAGCGCCTCGGTGCCCATCGGCAAGCGCGTGCGCCGAACCGCGGTATCGAGGGTGGCAAAGAGCAGATCCTCGCTGAGCCCAGCCGCCTCGGTCAGGGCGTTCAACCACGAGGTCTTGCCGGCATTCGTGTAGCCGACGATGGCGACGATGGGGATGCCGTTCTTCTTGCGCCGCCGACTCCGCGTCTCCGACTGCTTGGCGATCTTCGAGAGGATTCTCTCGAGACGATGAATGCGCTCGCGCATGCGCCGGCGTTCGAGGTCGAGGCGACGCTCGCCCTTGCCCCTCGTCCCCAGCCCCGCCGCCCCCGTTCGGCCGATACGCGAGAGCCCATGATCCCCCGAGCTCAGGCGCGGTAGCTCATACTGCAAGCGCGCCAGCTGCACCCGAACCCGAGAGGCGCGGGTCTTAGCCCGGCGCTCGAAGATGCGCAGCACCAGGTCGGTGCGGTCGATGACCTCAAGCCCGGTGGCATCGGCCAGGTTGCGCTGCTGCACGCCGCTCAGCTCCCGGTCGACCACCAGCACGCTCGCCCCATGCTGCACCGCGCTCCTGGCGATCTCCTGGACCTTGCCCTTGCCGATCAGGGTGCGGGGATCGGGGCGTTCGCGCTTTTGCATGCTGGTCGCCGCCAGCGCCAGCAGCGCCGATCGTGAGAGTTCGATCAGCTCCTGCATTCGCGTGTTGGCATCCTCCAGATCGCCCGAATGGATGCCCACGAGCAGGGCACGTTCACCAGGCCCCGGGTCCTTGAGACCCAAGACGCTGCGCCCCAGCTCTTCTTCCAGCGCCGCCAGCGACTGCAGATAGTCGGGGGGCAGCGCGCTCAAGCGGCGCAGCAGCAGCTCGCCAACGATGGACGGCTCCCCACCCTCGACCTGCGCCGGATCGATGCTCGCTTGGCTCACCCAGAGCACCTCACCGACTTCGTCGAGCAAGAGCCGCACGTGGGCGTCCAAGCGATGGCGGAGCAGCTGCTGCTCGTCCTCAGCGCTCAGCTCCCGCTCTCCGCGCAGCTCGGTGCGCACGAGCCGAAGCCCACGCAGGCGCCCCGGCGCCGGTGCCGCCCCAAGCTCGGGCAGAGGAACCCCGTGCATGTCGCCGACCAGGACGCGTTCGACATGGGCACTGCGGTCGAGGAGCAGGCCAATGTTGCGCCCAAGCTCCCAGGCCGCCTCCCCCATCTCACGGGCCAGCTCCACGCCAATGACCCGATCGCGGTCACTGCGTCGCCGGGTCAGGCGTTCGAGCCGCTTGCGCTCGCTGGGCTTGAGTCCCTGGAGCTTGCCGAAGACCTTGGGCATCGAGGTGCTAGTTGAGCTTGAGGCGACGGCGGCGCCGTTCCTCGGCTTCGCGGTGGCGACGCTTCTCCTCGTCGCTCTCGGGTTCGACCTTGGGCACGGGCCGGGGGCGACCGGTGTTCTCATCCAGCGAGACAAAGGTCAGATAGGCAGAGGCGATCTTGTAGCGACGGCCCGAAGCCCGGTCCTCAGCCCACATCGAAACGCCGCACTCCATGCTGGTTCGATGGGTGTAGTTGACCGCCGCCTTGATCACCAGAATGCCGCCGACGCGCACCGGACTGCGGAAGTTGACGCGATCGACGCCGGCAGTCACGACGGGTCCACGGGCGACACGGCCGGCCGCAATCGCGGCGGCAATGTCCGCAAGGTGCATGAGTCGACCGCCCATCAGGTTGCCCAGGGGATTGGTGTCGTTGGGCATCACGATCTCGCTCATCTCCACGTAGGAGGTAGAGACCGGGACGGAGGCAAGTTCTTCGGTCATTGCTGCTGTCTTAGTCTTTGTTCTTGTTCCAGGGCAGGATCTCGGGCAACTCGGAGAGTTCAAGGAGAAGCCGGAGATCCTCCTGCATGCTCCCCATGCCCACAAGGACGCGCTCGCCACTGAAGGGATCTGTCCGATAGGCGCGACCGAGATGGTCGATCATCCCCGCCTGTTGCCCTGAGGCGTGCTCCACCAGGTAGAAGGGATCGGGCTTCGCCCGATCTTGCAGCCGCAGTTTCTTGAGGACACCGACCAGGCTGCCACTGCGCTCGACGCGCCAACGCCCGAGTTCCTCGACCGCAATCGGCCGGACCGGTGAGACCTTGGTGCTCTCGCTAACACAGCCCACCAGGAGCAGGGCGCTGAGCAGGAGAAGCGTGGCATATCGGGCTTGCATGGGCGCGAGTCTAACAGGCGCCAGCGGCAGCCCAGGAATGGGAAACAACAGGTAGTTCGAGGTCTGATCGAGCCTTTCCAGGGCAGATGCCAGCGGCTCCGAGTATCCTCCCGGCCATGCAGGGGATGGAGGAACGAATCCAGGAGCTCTTGGGGCCAGATGGCTCGCTGGCACGGCGACTCGCTGGCTACGAGCATCGTGATGGGCAGCTGCGCTTCGCCCGCGCCTGCGCCCGCGCTCTCGTTAGCGGCGGCCAGCTGGTCGCCGAGGCCGGAACCGGCATCGGCAAGTCCTTCGCCTACCTCGTGCCCGCCATACTCCTGGCCGAGGAACGCGGCGCCCCCATCGTCATCAGCACCCGCAGCAAGGCGCTGCAAGAGCAGCTCAACTCCAAGGACCTGCCCTTTCTACAAGCCGTGCTGCCGCTGGAGTTCACCTGGACGGTCGCGGTCGGGCGCAAGAACTACCTCTGCCTGCGGCGCCTGTCCCGGGCAAAAAAGCAGCGCAGCACCCTCTTTCGCGACGAGCAGCACAACGAAGAGCTCGAAGAAATCGCGGCACTGGCGCGCGCGGACCAAGTCGGCACCCGGGACGAGCTGCCCTTTGTGCCAAACGCCGGCCTCTGGGACGAAATCTGCGCTGAGCAGGGCAACTGCCTGGGCAAGAAATGCCAGTTCTACAGCCCCTGCCCCTGGCAACGCTCACGGCGCCGCCTGCACAACGCCCAGCTCATCGTCGTCAACCATGCGCTGTACTTCGCCGACCTCGCCTTGCGGCAGCAGGGTGTATCCCTGCTTCCCGAGCATGCCGCCGTCATCTTCGACGAGGCCCACCACCTCGAAGACATCGCCAGCCAGGCGCTTGGGCTGCAGCTAAGTCCGGGCATGTTCGACTGGGTGCTGTCGCGACTCCTAAGCCACAATGGGCGCCGCGGCCTCCTGGCCAAACACGACCCCAGCCGCTGGAACGCGGCGATCATGGACCTGCGCAGCCACGTCGAGCTCTGGTTCGCCCAGCTGGCGCGACTCTCGCCGGGTGAGGGAGAGACCCGCGAACTGACCCGCGGCAACGAACCCGAAGACAGCCTATCGCAGCCGCTGCGCAGCCTGGCCTCGGGCCTCGATCACTGGAGCGAGCAAGCTCTCGGCACCCAAGACCGCATGGAGCTCGGCTCGCGCACCGCTCGGCTCGAAGAACTCGCGCAGGCGGTGCAGCGGATCTGCAGCGAAGCGCCCGACAACGAGGTGCGCTGGATCGAACGGCGCCAGCAAAAGGACAAGCTGCGCGCAGCTCCGATCCGGGTCTCCCAGCTGCTCGCCGAATTGCTCTGGGGCCAGGAAGAGCAGGCGCGACTCCTGGTCTCCGCGACGCTAGGCCCCCCCGAGCGCGACTTCGGCTGGCTGCGCGAGCGACTGGGCATCGTCTCGGCCGAAGCGTTGAAGGAGCCCTCCCCCTTCCCCTACGAGCGCAACGTCACCCTGCAAATCCCAGGGAACCTGCCCGATCCGGGGCGTGCCGGCACCGCCTTCGAAGACGAGGCCTCAGAGCGAATCGCCGAAGCCTGTCTCGAGAACCAAGGCCGGGCGCTGGTGCTCGGGACATCCCGGCGCTGGCTCGAACGCTGCCGCACCCGCATCGGGGGGCGGCTGCGCAGCGAGGGGCTGGAGCTGCTGGTTCAGGGCGACGCCCCGCTGCCGCAGCTCATCGAGCGTAAGCGCGAATTCCCGGGCTCGGTGCTGATGGGCCTGGACTCGCTCTGGGAGGGCATCGACATCCCAGGGCCGGCGCTGACCCTGCTGATCCTGGTGCGGCTGCCCTTCGCGGTGCCATCCCACCCTTTGACCGCAGCAAGGATCCGAGAACTGACGCGGCGCGGAGGTAACGCCTTCGCCGATTTCTCCGTGCCCCAGGCCCTACTCAAGTTCCAGCAGGGCTTTGGGAGGCTCGTTCGGCGACAGAGCGACAGCGGCACGGTCTTGGTTCTCGATCCACGGATGAGGACCAAAGCCTACGGAAGACGCTTTCTACAGGTGCTACCCCGCTGCCAATTGGATTGAGCTGCGAATGCATTCCTGCGCAGGAAGCCCCCAAAGCGACAACTAGGGATCCAGGCCATGCCCCCAGGCACAGATACCTTGCCTTCGAGATTGCACCCTGTCACCGAGCCTCTAGCCTAACTTGGCCCTTAACGCCTCTTCTCCGGAGATACCCCCATGAAGTTCCTCGCCATCGCCACGGCAGCCCTACTGGGTGCCGCAACCCTTAGCGCCCAAAACAACCTCGTCAAAAACCCGAGCTTCGAATCCCCGACGCTTGCCCCTTGGACCCTCCGCTCCTCGGTGGGCAAGGTCCAAGTCAGTTTCCCGCAAAAGGCCAAAGTCGGAGCCATCGAAGACCGGGCACTGCAGGTCAAAATGGGCAATGTCGGCTCCAGCATTTACGCAATCGGGCAAGAGATCGTTCTGCCACACAGCGGCTGGTACCAACTCAGCCTCTCGGGTCGTCGCATCAGCGGTAACGGTTCGGTGACCTTGGACCTCGTCGCTGCAAGCACAGGTTGGACCTGGGGTCCCCGCGCCGTCACCCAAAACCACTTCGTCTCCGTCGGGCGCCCCGTTCGCCTGACAAAGGGGAAGCTCCGCTGCGCACTCTGGCTGCGTAACCAGGCCGGCTCAGCCTTTACCGCTCAAATCGACGAGATCGTAGTTCGCCCCATCCAGATGCCGGGCATGGTCTTCGATAACACCCGCATCTACGCCTACGACGTTACCGACCGGCACTTCCTCGTCGCCTACGCCTCCTTCCAGCGGCTCAGCAAGCCGATCACGATTCCAGGCTGGAAGGGCGGCTTCGATCTCGACCCCTTCCGTCCCCACAAACTGATCTATGTCGGTATTGGGGTCTCCGACCCCGGCCGGATTGCAACGCTGGTTCTGCTGCCGCCAAGCGTCCACAGCCTGGGACGCACCGTCTTCTTCCAGCCCGTCGACGTTACCGGCCGAGTCTTTGGTTCGCGGCTGGCCCTGCGCTGGCGACCGTAAGACCTCAGCGACAACGAACCTAGCTCGTCGATCTGCTCCTTGCTCTGATCGACGAGCTAAGCAGTTTCGTTGCAGCTGTCTTGCACTCCCCGCCCCGCCCCGCGAACCTCTCCCGCCATATGGCAGCCAATATGGACCTAGACAAGTTTCGCGAGGCCGGGCGTATCGCCGGCACTGTGCGCGAGTTCGGCAAGGGATTGATCCAACCGGGCGTCCGCCTTGCTGAGATCGTGCAGGCCTGCGACGACAAGATTCGGGAGATGGGGGGCGAGCCCGCCTTCCCCGCGCAGATCAGCCGCAATCACATCGCAGCTCACTACTGCCCCGCTCCCGACGACCCCCAGCTGGTCGAGAAGGGCGACATCCTCAAACTCGACCTTGGCGCCCACGTCGACGGCTATGTCGCCGACAATGCGGTCACCGTCGACCTCCGGGATGGCAATGACTCTCCCCTCTGCTTGGCCAGCAAGATGGCTCTGGAGAATGTCATCGCCAACGTCGGCCCCGGCGTGATCGTGAGCGAGCTGGGGCGAATCGTCTACGACACGATTACCGCCCTCGGCTTCAAGCCGGTCTACAACCTCACCGGGCACGGGGTCGCCCGGTATCAGGTGCACTGCAAGCCGCAAATCCCCAACTACGACGACAAGAAATCGATCCGGCTGAAGCCAGGCCAAGTGATTGCGGTCGAACCCTTCGCCACCGATGGCGAGGGATACATCAACGAAGTCGGCAAGGCCGAGGTCTTCCAGCTCGTCCGCCCACTCAAGAAGAAGGACAAGCTCGATTCTCGCATCGAGGTATTTCTGAGGGCGACAAATCGCCTCCCCTTCGCGCGTCGCGATCTCCACCGGCATTTTTCGAGCACAGAATCCGAGCTCGTGCTAGGGACACTGCGCAAGAAGCGCCTGATCCACGAGTATCCACCACTTGCAGAGAAGGAAGGGGTCCGGATCAGCCAGCACGAGCACACGATCATGATCACCGAAAGCGGTGCCGAAGTAACAACACGAGTTGCTAGCTGAGGCTGCGCGAACTCTTCGCCAAAGGGATACTCTGGTGAGCAGACGAGCGAAGATCGGGATAGATATTCGTGAGGCCGTCCGTGCCCAACCACGGGGCATCGGCGTCTACCAGGGCCACGTTGTCGAGGCGCTCGGCCGCCAAGGCGCGCCCTACGAATACGTCCTCTACCACGAACGGGATCGCGAGAGCGACTGGCCCAAGATCCCGGCGTACAGCAGCTCTAGCCAAATCGGGGCCAAGGGTAGCCGCTTCCAGTTCTGGGAGCGCTTCGCCCTCCCCACTCGGCTGCTCGCCGACGGGGTCGCCCTCTACCACGGCACCTTCAATACCCTGCCGCCACGGCCCTGGCCGCTGCGTGGGCCAAAGCTCGTGGTCACCATCCACGACCTCATCGTGACCTGGGTCAACGAAAACCTCGACGACCCCTATGTGCGTTATGTGCGCAAGGCCATGGGCCGCGTGATCAGGCAGAGCGACCGAATTGTCACCATCAGCGAATACAGCAAGCGTGACATCGTGATGCGCTACGGGGCGCGCCCCGAGACCGTGCGCGTGGCCCACAACGGCCTGCATCCACGCTTCTACGAGGATCCTCCCCAAGAGCAGCAGGCTCGGGTGCGCCAGAGCTTCGCCGACGGCAAGCCCTATCTTTTCGCCATTGGCGCACTCCTCTCCCGAAAAAACTGCGACGCTGTCTTCCCGATGCTCGCAGCACTGAAGGCTGATGGAAGCCTCGGCGACGCCGTGCTGGTGATGACGGGCCTCCAGGAGCAGGCGATGGAACTCCGCCGCAAGGCAGCGGAAGAAGCCGGAGTCCTGGAGCATGTCCGCTTCTACGGCTACCTCGACGTGGCCGATCTGCACGCGCTCTACGCTGGCGCCGAACTCTTCATCTACCCGAGCCTCTACGAGGGCTGGGGTATCCCCATCGTTGAGGCCCTGGCCTGCGGCACGCCGGTGGCGACCAGCGAAACCACCTCGATGCCGGAGGCCGGTGGCGAATTCGCTCGCTACTTCGACCCGAAGGACAACGAGTCGATCCGCGAAACCGTGCGCAAGCTGTGGAAGGAACGCAGCGCTTGGCGGGAACAGCAGGCAGAAGCCCAGGCTTTTGCCCGCAGCTTCAGCTACGACGAGCACGCACGGCGCCTGATCGAGATCTACGGAGAGCTGCTCGGGTGAGACGAAAGATCCCGCGCTTGGCGTTAGCCGCGGGAGCCTCTCTGCTCCTGCTGGCTCCGGCTTCGTGGCGCCACCACTACCTCTGGGGCGGAGACTACGCTGATTACTTGCACTTCTTCGAGCTGATCTCGCTCTTGCTATCCCAGGGGCTCGGGCTCTGGGTGCTCTGGCGGGCGCTGTGCCGCGTGGAGCGAGGTGCGATCGATCTACGCACGATCTGGCGCGGCAGCTCCTGGATCCTCCTCGCCTCGCTCTTCGTCCTGCCCTTCATGTCCGATGACGTCTTCGCCTACGACCTACGCGGGAGGATTCTCTCTCTGCACGGAGGCAACCCCTACGTCGACGTCGCCACACAGTATGCGGGAGTGGATCCTCTCGTCGATCCAGCGAACCGCTGGCACAGCTATCCCAACCCCTACGGCCCACTCTTTACGCTCTGCCAGGGCGGCATCGCCTGGGTCAGTTCCTTGCTACCCGGCGTCTCGGCGCAGGTGCAGCAGCTCTCCTCGCTCCTCTTCTACAGGCTGCTCGCGGCCATTGCCCTCCTAGGCATCGCACGGCAACTCGTGCTCTGGGCGCCCGATGCCAAAGCCGCCCAGCGCGTCGCCCTCTGCGTATTGTGGAACCCGCTGCTCTGGCTGGAGGGCGTCGTGCACGCCCACAACGACCTGCTGCTGGGCGCAGCCCTGGTCTTTGCCCTGAGCTCTCTGCTGCGAGAACGTTTTCTGACGGCAGCCCTATGGCTCTGGCTCGGCGTCCAGATCAAGTTCATCTCACTGGCACTAGGCCCGCTCTTCTTGGCGCTGGCCTTGCGCCGCAAACGCTTTGGCAGCTTCGCCCTCGGCAACCTGCTCGGGCTACTGCCCTTTGCGGCGCTGGGCTTCTACTTCTGGTCGGGCCCCGGCGGCCTCGACTGGCTAAGCAGGCAGGGGCAGCTGCACTGTGCATCGCTGCAGCTCCTCGTCGCCCAGCTCTTCGCGGCTCCCTTCGAGATCGTGCAAAAACTGGGCATGCTCCTCGCGGTGCTCTTCGCCTTCTGGGCGGCCTGGCGCTGCCAGAAGCTACAGGAGGCTCCCCTGTGGAGCGCGCGCCTGCTCTTCGTCCTCATCCTGCTCGGCCTGAGCTGGGCAGGGCCCTGGTACCATCTCTGGTGGCTAGCCCTCTGCTGGAACCCTCGGCTCCTGCCCGGCGCTCCGGCACGTAGCCTGATGCTGACGACGGCTCTCAGCTATGGCATCAGCCTCGGCGCCCGTGATCTAGGTAGAGACCACGAGTGGACCCAATGGGCGCTGACGATGGCCATCCCCGCCCTGCTCTTCCTTGCCTGGAAATCGAAGCCGCTGCCGACGGCTCCGCCCCCCGCTAGCTCCTCCGCGCCGGTGTCCTAAGAGGCCCTCCGGCTCGCCGCTCGGCGGCAAGGCCGTGCCTCTTCGCCCCGGGCCCAGGCTCAGTCCGCTTCGGCTTCCGGGCGCCCATGCCGCACGGCATTCTGGCCATGCTTGCCGCGCAGCTCATCGAGGGCGCGAAGCACCCGCTCGCTCTTCTGCCGCTGCTCCTGGCCAAAGAGCTGCTTCTGCCGCCCCCGGCCCTCGGGAACAAAGTCGCAAAGCGCGACGCCAAGCAGGCGCTTGGGGCGAGCCGCCTGCGGCAGCTTCTGCAGCAGCTCACACACCGTGCGGTAGATCTCCAGGTCGTCGAAGCTCGCCTCGCGGAGGCGTCGCTGCCGCGTGTGCGTCTCAAAGGGTGGAAAACGGCACTTGAGCTTGACGACGAAGCCGCGCAGGCCCTGGGCCCGGGCGCGCATACCCACCGCTTCGCTGAGCGCCAGCAGCACCGAAGCGGCCGCCGCCTCCCCCTCCAGATCTATCCCGAAGCTCTGCTCGTGACTGATGGACTTGGGCCCAGAGCTCGGCGCCACCGCACGCTGGTCCTGGCCGTGGGCCAGCGCCAAAAAGTGCCGGGCCTGCTCCAGCCCCAGCGCCCGCTCAAGGCGGCTGGGCTCGCATGCCGCGACATCGCCGATGGTGAGCAAGCCGAGATCCAGCAGCCGCGCTTGCGTCTTGGGGCCCGCTCCCCAGAGGCGTTTGATCGGCAGAGGCGCCAGGAACTCCGCCTCGCGGCCGCGCGGCACGATGGTGAGCCCATCGGGCTTCCTCAGGTCGGAGGCGACCTTCGCGCAGTATTTGTTGCTGGCGACACCGATCGAGATCGTCAGCTCGGTGCTCGCACGAACCTGCCTGCGGATCCTCTTGGCGATCTCCACGCCATCCCCAAAGAGCAAGGCGCTCCCGGTCACGTCGAGGAAGGCCTCATCGAGCGACAGCGGTTCGACCAGCGGCGTCACGCTCTCAAAGATCCCGCGCAGCTCACGAGCGAGTTCGACATAGACCTCCATGCGCGGCGCAACGAAGATCGCTTCCGGGCAGAGACGCTTGGCGACGCTCCCCGGCATCGCCGAGTGCACGCCAAAACGCCGCGCCTCATAACTACAAGTGGCGACGACCCCACGCGGGCCGTCGCCACCGACGATCACGGGCTTGCCCCGCAACTCCGGCCGATCCCGCTGCTCCACCGACGCATAGAAGGCGTCGAGGTCGGCATGCAGGATCGTTTGTTCGCTCATCCGAAGAGCATGCTCAACGCACGACTTCGAGCAGTTCCACCACGAAGACGAGGGTCGAGTTCGGGGGGATATTGCCGGTAGCCCTGGCGCCGTAGGCAATCCGCGCGGGAATCACGAAGAGGTACTTGCTGCCTTCCTTCATCAGCTGCAAGCCCTCGGTCCAGCCGGGAATCACCCGGCTCACCCCAAACTGCGAAGGCTCGCCACGGGAGTAGCTGGAGTCGAAGCTCTTGCCATTGGTCAACCAACCGGCGTAGTGGACCTTGACACTTTCATAGGCCTTGGGGCTCTTGCCCTTGCCCTTGCGCAGGACCTTGTACTTGAGGCCCGAGCCGGTCTTCTGCAGCTCATCGTCGGAGGGCAGCTCGAACTTGGGGAGGGGGAGGGGCTTAATGATCCGCACCATCTCCAAGTACCAATAGGTCGTCTCGCCAGCAGCGATGCCCTGTCCGGGACTCTTCTTTCCCCAGGCGAGCTTGGCCGGAACCGCAACCCACATTTTGCCGCCCTGCTTCATCAGCAGCGGTGCTTCCTTGAGGAAGGCAAGCCGCATAGCGGAAACACTGCCCTTGATCCGCTGTCCCTCCTCCATCCGCGACATCAGCATATTGCCGTCTTTGCTGAAGAGGGCGAGGGCCAGCTCGAAGGCCTCGTTCGCCTTGCAGCGCTCGCCTTTACCTTCGGCGAGGACTTCGTATTGGAGCCCGGACTTGGTCGTCACCAGCTTCTTCGGGTCGGGCTTGCGGAAGGCCGGCGGCTTGGGCAGCACCGTCACCCCGAGTAGCTCCACCTTGAACATCAGCGTCGCGTTCGGGCCGATCAGCGGCGGGGAGCCACGATCTTTGTAGGCAAGGTGGCCGGGGATCTCGAAGTAGAAGCTGTCGCCGACGGTCATCAGCTGCAGGCCTTCGTTCCAGCCCGCAATCACCTGCCCCAGCTTGAACTCGGCAGGCTGCCCTCTCTGCACCGACGAATCAAAGAGAACGCCGCCGTCCTTGAGCCAGCCTGAGTAATGGACCTTGACCTGGTCCCCCATCGCCGGCGAAGCGCCGCCCTTGGTGTCCTTGAGGACCCAATACTTGAGGCCGGACTTGGTGACGGTGGGCGCGGACTTTGGCTTGGGCTGAACGGGCTTGCCCTTCTGGGCGCAGGCCGCAGCGAAGGGTAGGAGAGTAGCGGCGAGCGCCGCGAGCAGGGTGCTGTGCTTCAAGGTAGAGGACCTTCTCAGGGGGGATTCGTAGCGGTTCAGGCGACGCAGCGTCGGGGAAGACCAGAGCCAGCGCAAGGCCGGAAGCCAGGGAAGGCAACTGGGACGGACAAAACTCGGCGGCGCTCCCGGGCAGGACGCCTTCACCTGGGGCCTGCACCGGGGGCCTGGCGGGCCAGGGCACCACTGCGCCGCAGCAAAAAGCCAAAGAAGCGGGGGACGTGCCGCACCAGCCACACGAGAACGCGGCCGTGCCCGGTGACCACCACCTCGCGGCGACGGCGGCGGATGGCGCGCAGCATCACCTTGGCGGCCCGATCGGCCGGACAGGCCAGCCAGGAAGGCACCGGGTCCTGATGCTCCGCATGGTGCACCCCCTCATTGTCGACCTGACGAAACTCGGTTTTGACGAAGCCCGGGGCGATGTGCAGCACCCGGACCCCCTCCTTCTCCAGCTCGCAGCCAAGCCCTTCGGCCAAGGCGCGCAGCGCATACTTGCTCACCGAGTAGGGCGTGACGCCGGGCATGCTCAGGTAGCCGCAGACGCTGCCCATCAGCGCCAAGACGCCCCGGCTCTGGCGCAGCGCCGGCAAGGCCGCCTTCGCACAGCGCAGGACCCCATAGAGATTGGTCTCGAGCTGGCGGCGGTAGTCCTCGAGCTCGAGCTGGTCGAAGGGCGCCGAGACCCCGAAGCCGGCGTTGGCAATCAGCACATCGAGACGAGCGAAGCGCTCCAGCGTCGCCGCGACCAGGCGCTGCACATCCTCGTCCTGGGTGACATCGCAGCCCAGAGCCATGCAGCGCTCGCCACTGGGGTCGAGCTCGGCGCAGAGCTCGCGCAGACGCTTGAGGCGCCGGGCGGCCAGCACCACCCGCGCCCCGCCTGCATACGCAGCGCGCGCCAGCGCCGCACCAATCCCCGAACTCGCGCCGGTGATCACGAAAACCTGGGCTTTGCGATTCATAGCTGGCAAGTTTCAGCCATCGGGCCGCGCCATTCCACGCTGGAGCGCGAGCTGCCGAGCCCTGCCCCTGCCAGCGAACTCCCCCAAACAGACCCGCAGAAAACTTTGGTCCCCGCAGTTCAAAAAACGGCAAGTGTCGACCATCGACCCGCGCCGCTCCATGCTGGCGCCCTTTGTCACGATCTCCCAGAACGCACATGAGTCCAAGCAAACGACAGTCCTCTTTCGCCGCCCTTGTCACCAGCTCGGCCCTCGTCGCCCTGCTAGGCGCGGCTCCTGCCTTCGCGCAAACAAACACCTTCGCGCAAAAAGCCAAGAAGGCGGCGCCAAAAGCCGCGGCCGTAACTTCTAAGAAAGCGACGAAGGCGGCCCCGAAGAAAGCCCCCAAGACCAAGATCCACCTCGTCTCCATGGCCGGCTCCTATGCCGACCAGGCCGGCGGCGGCCAGAGCCTACAGAGCTTGCTCATGGGTGGCGGCGTCAGCAATAAGTCGGTATCCGAGCTCATCGCTCAGCTGCAAGCGCTGGCAAACAACAAGAGCGCCGACATCGTGCTCTTCGACTTCACAAAGCCGATTGGAATGGACCGCGCCAACCTCCCCGAGGTCGCCGCCGCCATCCACGCCCTCAAGGCCAAGCACGGCAAGCGCACCTACGCCTACCTCAAGAACGCCAACGACGTGCAGTTCCAGCTCGCGGCGATGTGCGGCCGCATCTACATGGCGGAGATGGGCACCCTCGACCTGCCCTCGCCAAGCATGTCGACCCTGCACATGAAGAAGGCCTTCGACCTCTTCGGCATCGGCATGGACGTCGTGCGCTGCGGCGACTTCAAAGGTGCGGTCGAGCCCTACCTGCTGCCCAAGATCAGTGATCACCTCCGCAATCACTACCTGGCGATGCTCCGCAGCATCAACCACGGCATCGTCGAGCGCATCGCCAAGGGCCGCGACCTCGACCCCAAGTGGGTGCGGGCGATGCAGAAGAAGCGCATCTTCACCGCCAAGCAGGCCAAGAACGAAGGCTTGGTCGATGCCCTGGTCCCCTGGCGGGATGCCCTGCCGACCCTGGTCGCCGCCCTTGAGCTGGGCACGGACTACCAGAGCATCGACGTGCTGAAGAAGAAGACCAAGCGCGCAACCGTCAACCCGATGCTGATGCTGACCAATATGTTCCGGAAGAAGCGTCCGGAGAGGATCCGCAAGGACGCGATCGCCGTCCTGCACCTGCAAGGCACCATCGTCGACGGCTTCAAGCCTGCGCCCGGCAACATCGTCTCCGGCCCCACCGTTAAGGAAATCCAGCGCCTCACCAAGAGCGACAAGATCAAGGCCGTCGTCGTCCGCGTGAACTCGCCGGGAGGATCCGCCACCGCCAGCGAAGCCATCCTCGTCGCGCTCAAGGAGCTCATGGCCAAGAAGCCCATCGTGATCTCGCAGGGCAGCCTCGCCGCCTCGGGTGGTTACTGGATCTCCTGCACCGGCTCCAAAATCTTCGCCCAGCCCGCAACGATCACCGGTTCGATCGGCGTCTTCGGCACCAAGCCGAACTTCGGCAAGATCGCTGGTAGGCTAGGCCTGCACGAGTCGCCGGTCGCTTTGGACGAGTCGGCCGGCATGACCTCCCTGTTCCGCGGCTGGACGCCCGAGGAAAAGGCCCGCATCCAAAGCTTCGTCAACGCCACCTACGACCGCTTCCTCGATCGCGTAGCGGCCATGCGCAAGCTACCGCGCTCGGTGGTCGAGAAGCTCGCCGGCGGCCGGGTGTGGAGCGGCCTGCAAGCCAAGAAGCTCGGCCTCGTCGACGAGCTCGGCGGCCTGCAAGACGCCATCGCCTTCGTGCGCAAGGCAGCCAAGATCAAGGGCAAGATCGAGATCAAGCACTTCCCCAAGCCGAAGAGCTTCATGGAGAGCCTGGCAGAGTCCTTCGGCGGCGTGAAGGCCGCCCTGCCCGCCCCCGCGACCCTGCGCTTGATCGCCAAGCAGCACGGCAGCCTCGAGCATGCCCTGCAGATCCTCCATGACGCGCTCACGCACAAGCGCCCCTGGAACGTTTGGGCCCTCAGCCCCACGACCCTGCAGCTGCGCTGAGCAAGCAGCCGACCCGCCCGCTGCGCACGCAGCAGCGGGCCGTGTCCGATCAGCGGTGATCCCCGCGCCCCTGACAGGGGGCGAAGCCCAGGCTCTCCGGGCAGGACTCCTGCCCTTTGCAGAGGCTAGCGACATAGACCCTGCCCGTAAGCGTTGCTTGACGTCCACCTTGGCTTTCCAGTGTGTAGCTCTCGGTATCAGAGCACAGAGGCCAGTAGGCGCTCCCGCTCAGCTTCGACGTCTGCCATAAGGTGCTGTTTCCAGCCGTGCGGCGTGAGTTTGGTCACGTCGCTGCAGGTCGAGCCCCTCATCTCATGCCCACAGCGTCCGCAACAGGCGTTCGGAATCCAGGTGGGCGTCAAGTAACGCATACAGCCTTCCCAGCCTACTTCACGACGTCGTGGATGACGTTACTCAGGCTGCTGGCTTTGGGATTGAGGAAGTCGAAGAACAAGGCCTGGGTGTAGAGGTTCTGGCCGAGCAGGCTGGGCATCCGAGGGATCGCGAGGGATACAATCGCTGTTCCGGAGCTTCTCAGCAGGATGGTGCCAGGGAGAACGACACTGGCACTCAAGTCCAGCCCCAGGGTCCCGAGGGAGCCAGCGTATTGGCGCTTGGCGACGAGCCCCATGGCGAGAGCAACAACCTCCTTTTCCTGCCCATGGATCTCAATAGGGTAAGCAACGCCGCGCCGCGCCTCCTTAGGCGCGCAGATCTGGTGGTGGGTGTTGATAAAAAGCCAGTGATGACGGGTAGGGGGCGCTCGCCATATATGCCGGCCGAAGAGAAATTCCGGATCGCCGTCGCTGTCGAGATCGACCAGAGCAGAACATTGCAGCCTCTCAGAGGTGTAAGAAGTAAACCAGCGGCGGGAGGCGTCGCTGAACTTGCCCTTACCGTCGTTGAGATACACACGAGAGCTGGTGCCCTTCGGGTAGAGGTGAACGCGGATGAGGAACAAGTCGAGATCGCCATCGGAGTCCAGGTCGATCAGCGGGAGCGGAAAAAAGTTTTCACTACCTTTGGGCGTCCGGCTTGCACCCTCCTCCTTAAAGTGCCCTTTACCATCGTTGATCCATACCTTCATCGATGCGGGCGAAACCGATTGAACCCCACAAACGATATCGATATCTCCGTCCCCATCCACGTCCCCAATGCTAGGTCCGAGAATAGGGTCACGGTTGCCGATACGCACGCGCGAAGCGTCCGAGAAACTGCCCTTGCCATTATTCAAATAGAGCCAGGGCCCAGCCCCGAACGGGGGCACGAATACGATGTCGGGATAGCCGTCGCCGTCCATATCCTTTAAGAATCCACGTTCAAGCGCCCCGCTCAGAGATTGAACTTGCTTCGACGTCACATCCTTAAAGTTCCCCTTCCCGTCGTTCAGCCAAAGGCGCAGAGTGCTGGCGTTGGAAACAAACAGGAAGAGAACCAAGTCCAAGTCGCCGTCACGGTCAACGTCCGAAAGGCATAGATCATTGACCGGAACGTAACTTTGCCTGGGAGGCGGCAAGCAAGCCCTGCCCGCGTCGCGGAAAAACCCCTTACCATTATTCAGAGAAATGCGCACGCCGTGAGAGGATGAGGCTAAGGTGCCGAATACGGCATCAAGATCCCCGTCGCCATCAAGATCCCCAAGCGCAACGGAATACGAAACGTAACCTCTCGGCTTCATCGGCATCTGTGCTAGCGGAGCCGGGCGCAGGCCGCCGAATCCATCATTGAGCATGAGAGTGTCGTTCCATCCACTGCTCTTCCCTATCAGCATATCAATATCGCCATCGCCATCGACATCCCCTGTCGCAATATCAATACCTGCAACGTCATCATGCGGATAATTCATCTTTGGCAAGCGCCGAAAGTAGTACGTTTGCGCAAAGGCTATCGTGCCAAGGGCACAAAAGGTCACGAACACCAAAACCAATCGTCGAAGAAAACGCATCGTCACGATCCTGTTGGAGATAGTTTCAAGAAAGGAGCCCGGGTGCAACGAGAGGGCCCCAGGCTCCTCTGCAGATCATCCTTTACTTCCGACTCTTATTTTGGCGAAGTTCGAGCGCCTGCAGGAACTTCATGGCCCGCTGCCTAGCCTTCCCTTTGACGCCCAGATTGCGGCTCGCCGACTGGTTTTCACCAAAGTAGGACTCTACTGTGGCACCAGGCCCGCCATCCACGGCAAGGAAGCTCTGGAGGTTGTTATCAAAGACTCCTGCGTTTGACCAGTATTCATGATAGTCGGGAAGGATAAGTTCGCAGTTAATACGAACACCATGCCAACCGCTGCCCGGATAATAGGGAACAGCATCAGGAACAGGGTCGAAGCCGTTCACGCCAACGTTGTAGAAGTCTAACACGCTCCCGTAGTTGTAAACCAGAAGCGGGTGCCGCGTATTGGTAAAGAGATAGCTCTCCGTGGAAAGCACAAGCGCATCCTGCGGAAGCGTCAACGGTGGATTAATATGCCCACTTCGTATCCAGGTATTTGACTGACTCGAATCATAGTAGAGAAAACGATTGTCCGAGTACTTAGCATCGGGACTTCCGATCGGGTTCTCAAACCAGGGGTTCGACTTAAAAATATCGTCAAAAACCCCCGGGTGGCATCGGAACTGGGGAAACGGAGAAGCCGTAGGGCGGACGAAGTCAAATCTCTCGCCCCACCAGGGATACCATGCCGGGTGATTCGACTGCTCGGGTTGGACGTCGTGCACGAGATGCGGAGCAATATCGCAGCAGAGGTTCCGCATGAACTTCGGCAGCGGGGGGCGCACCAACCCTCCCGTTGGCGGAGAAGCGACAAACCACTCCCTCAGGTTATATAAGGCAGGGACAGAGCGTTTCTCGTACCTACCATTGGTGTAGTTCGAAGTTCCACTGCTATCGTACGGGTTCACGAGAGCCTGGTTGAACCACTCGCTACCGCGGTTGCCCTGCAACCTCGGGAAAGGGATATTGAACAGGATATCCGCACAGAAGTTAAACCAGGGCCTAGGATAGATATTCTGTGTACTACCGCTGCCATGGAAAAAGTTAAAGAACCACAGGTTCGCCGTGGCCGGGAACTGAGCCGTGTGGCTTGCGACCCATGGATGAGCACGGGTAAAGATCCTCGTGCTCGTCAGATACCCGGCTATCGTCAGCTCACCAGACTCATCAGCACCCAGATCAATCCGGAAGTCGCTCCCAGGCAAAGGATGCGTGAGAGCGTAACGACGATCAACGATCCGAGGATTGCCATGGCCGTCAGCGTCCCAGTCCCAGGCGTTCAACTCGGCCTTATCCTCAGGGCCGTTCACGCCCGAAGGGGGAAGCCCGGGAGAATGAGTCAGCGACAAAGAGTTCCCAAAAATCATCATGCCGCTGTGCCGCGGCGTCACCCGGATATTCTGGGCGGTCCCCGTAACCGTCACGCCAAAATCTACACCTAGGTTGATCAGCGGATTCTTAAGCATCCCATTGATGTTCTCAGCCATCGGAGCCAGGCGGAAGTCGTGGGCGCTGACCTTGAGCCAAACCGAGCTAATATAGTGCCGAAACACGTCCGTTATATATAAACATTTTCGGCCGTCGCTGGCCTTCTGGTAAGAACTCGATGGCTGGGTATAGGCACTGATGTCCGTTCCCAGGTACGATTGCGTGGGTGTTCGCGATAGCGTCCTTGGCCAGGCCGTGGGAGGAGCGGAAAGCGTATCACCCAGATTCACACGGCGCATCAGATTCGTCGAGTATTCGTAGGCGTTAACGTCACGCCCCACCCAATTGCCGTTCACCGAATTCACTGTTCGATCCGTTTGATCCAACCCCTCAAAGCACGAGACGCCGATAATGGTATTGAAATTGCTAACCATTGCCTGAGGAGTTGAGCTATCAAAGATGTTATTGAAAACGCGCAGCTTGCTTTCACCTCTGGACGGGATCGAAACTGAACTCCCGTTCCAGAGGCCGATTTGGTTCCAGACGATCGTATTATTCGCGATAATAGGATAGTGCTCATAGTCTTCCGCGTCCTTCCAGATCCCGATCCCGACGCTGTTGTCAGTGATGAAGCAGTTCGTAATGCTTGCCTTAACCGGCGTCTCTAAATCGATGAGGACACCAGCACCGGCCCTAGAGTTACCGCCACCACGTGCCCCACGGATCGTCACACTGTCAATGAATGTGTATTCAAACTCATGATGATGCTCGGGTTGAGGATATCCGATGTGGAATATCGACGTGTTGGCTATCCCCGCCTCCTTGCTTCTCGCATCGAAGATCGTGTCGAGTGCAGAAGCGCCCTGTATACTAACCCGCTGGGGTATATTTAAGGGAAAGGCTTCCCCGTTCCACGGAAGCCCCGAGACCGGGTCGTGCTCTTGCGACGTCTTCTTGGGGCCGTAAAGGCCCGGCAAGCAGTGGATCACTATATATTTTACGGACGCATGGGTATTCGAATTGTGCCAGGGAAGATAACGGCCCTGCTGTGCGGGTAAAAACTTCGCGCGAATGAAACCCAGGGCGGCCGTAACAGTTCGCCAGCTATATGGAGCGTGCTGAAGTAGCCCCCGCATGGCGGTCTGGGAGAGCGTAGGATGCTGCATCAGAGGCATCCTTGCCTGAATCGAGGGATCAGGGTTTTGCTGGCTGGCCAGGGTATCGTCCCCGTAAATCGGGTCGACATAGAAGTGCAATGTGAAGCTCGTGCGCGCGTCTTCAGCGACCAGGGGCGAAGCCGTGCAGTTCGCATTCGCGGCCAGGGCTATGGCATTGAGTTCGCGAGCGGGGCTCAGCAAGCCTACACCGGAACCAAAAATATGGAGGAAGAGAAGAGAAACGAAGACCAGGGCGAGGACTGATCGCCACGCCCAGTACGGAGTATGAGAGATCATGAAACCCCTAGACTTAGGTAAGAGCCTGTGAGAGCAGGCATACATGGACACATCGCACACTGAGGGCGATCCAAGCTTCCGTCAAGCCCCCTGCACAACTGAGGTCTCGTAAGCGTTGCTTGACGTCCCTGTGTCAGGGTACTTGTCGCATGGTCCTGCAGCTGGGCTGCGGGATCCCTGCCGATGCGCAGCATCGGTAGGGCAGAGCCCTGCTTCCTGCGCGCAGGGCAGGCGGCCCCATGGGCCTCGCTGCGCTGAAAAAATAATGCTGGCGGCAGTCGGGACCAGTAGGAGACTCAGGGCTGCGATAGGAGCAACGATGCGATACGGGTATCGACTTTTCTGGATGGCGATCGTCCTCGCTGTCGTCTTTGCACAATGCACCTCTAGCCAGTCGGCGAAGGACGAGTCCTACGACGTCGTCATCTACGGCGGCAGCTCGGCCGGAGTCACCGCTGCGCTGCAGTGCGCCCGGCTTGGGCGCTCGGTGGTCTTGATCGAAGCCAGTGAGCACATTGGTGGCCTCACGTCCGGTGGGCTCGGCGCTACCGACATCGGCAACAAGGCGGCGATTGGCGGGCTGGCGCGGCAGTTCTACCAACTGCTCTGGCAGCACTACGCCAAGGATGCGTCGTGGACTTGGCAGAAGCGCTCCGAGTATCGCAGTGTCAGGCAGCAGAGCTCCGAGCGCACGATGTGGACCTTCGAGCCGAGCGTCGCCGAAGCAACCCTGCGTGGCATGCTCGCCAAGCACGAGATCAAGCTCGTCACCAAAGAGCGCTTAAACCGCAGGGACGGCATTCAGATGAGCGACGGGCGGATCAGCGCGATTCGCATGGAGTCGGGGCGCAGCTTCGCCGGGCGCATGTTTATCGACACGAGCTACGAAGGCGACCTCATGGCCCTGGCGGGTGTGTCCTTCACCGTGGGCCGCGAGAGCAAGTCTCGCTACGGCGAGTCGCTCAACGGCATCCAGGTCAAGAACGCCGTGCACCATCAGTTCGTCGTCCCCGTCGATCCCTACGTCGTTGCCGGCGATAAGAGCAGCGGCCTGCTCCCGGGTATCACCGAGGGGCCTTTGCCGCCGGACGGCAGCGGCGACCACCGGGTGCAGGCCTACTGCTTCCGCATGTGCATCACCGACATCCCCGAGAACCGCGCCGAGTGGGTCAAGCCGAAGGACTACGACGAAAAGCTCTACGAGCTGCTCTTCCGTAACTTCGAAGCCGGCGACATGCGCATCCCCTGGAGTCCGATCTGGATGCCCAACCGCAAGACCGACACCAACAACAACTTCGCAGTGTCGACGGACTTCATCGGCCACAACTACGAATGGCCCAATGCCAGCTACGCCGAACGAGAGAGGATCTTCGCCCGGCACCTGAGCTACCAGCAGGGGCTCTTATGGTCGCTGGCGCATCACCCGCGCGTGCCCGAGCAAATCCGCAAGCACTTCCAAAAGTACGGGCCGGCCAAGGACGAGTTCGTCGACCACGGCAACTGGCCGCACCAGCTCTACGTCCGCGAAGCCCGGCGCATGGTCTCCGACTACGTCATGACCCAGCACGACTGCCAAGGCCGCCGCAGGGCCAAGGACGCCGTCGGGCTCGCCGCCTACACCATGGATTCGCACAACATCCAGCGCTACGTCGACGAACACGGCCACGTGCGTAACGAAGGCGACGTCCAAGTCGGAGGCTTCCCGCCCTATCCCATCTCCTACCGCTCCATCCGCCCCAAAAAGTCGGAGTGCAAAAACCTCCTAGTGCCGCTCTGCCTCTCCGCCTCCCACATTGCCTACGGCTCCATCCGCATGGAGCCAGTATTCATGGTGCTAGGCCAGTCCGCAGCAAGCGCCGCCTCCCTCGCCATCCAAGAGGGCGTCGCCGTCCAAGACATTCCGATCAAGGCCCTACAACAGCGACTCCTCGCCGATGGCCAAGTTCTCGACTGGGCCGAAGCAAAAGGCCGAACAAGCACGCATCGCTAACGCGCAAAGGCAGAGCCAGCGACGGCAAGGTCATGAGCGACGAGCTGCAGCTCCTGCCGCTTCGCTGAGCGCCAGCCAGAGCAGCAGCCGCCCTCCGGCAACGCCCCCTTGGCCAAACAGAACGAGCAGCGAAGCTCGCAAGCACACTGGCGATGACCAGAGAGAAAGCTCTCTACAACAAGAACTCGCCCAGCCCTCAGAAGCAGGTCGGGCGCACTTTGACGGCTCGCTCGGTGCTCGGGGCTCGTTTGCCTAGTAGCACTGGCAGCAGTTGGCGGTGCGTCGCTTTCACGGCTTCGGCGAGTTCGGCGTAGGGGCGTAGGCAGACGTCGACGAAGCCGATGTTGTAGTTTTCGCCGTCGAAGCGTCCGGTGATGGGCTGGTCGTTCCACTGGAAGTGGTGGGCGCCGACGAGGCTTGGTAGGGCGGCGCCCTGCTCGATGTAGTAGCGGTAGGCCTTGCCGCGCTCGCGCTGGTCGCGCACGCCGCGGATGCCGGTCGAGGGCAGGCCGCGGTCGGTGGCGCCGTGGTGGAACTCGCCGATCATCACCGGCAGCCCGGTGCGGCGGGTGATTTCGGCGATGCTCTTGGCGTTCGGCCGCTCGCGGTAGCTGTTGATCGAGAACACGTCGAAGAGCTCCCCGGCCGCGACATAGCAGAGCTCCGAGCTGACCCAGGCGTAGCGGATGCCGAGGTTGAGGTGATGCGGGTCGACCTTGCGCAGCGCCAGGCTCGGCAGCCGCAGGTAGCGGTCGACCATAAGCTCGCTAAACGTCCACAGCTCGTCCCAGGCCGGGCCTCGCTCGGGCAGGGCATCGAAGGCCTGGCTCGCCAGGGCATCCCAGGAAGCCAGCTCGATCCCCCAGGCCTCTGCCAGCGCCTGGGGCGTCCCGTGTCGCTCCCGCAGCCACCGCACCAGCTCGTCGCGCGTCGCCGAACGCTTCGCCGCCCCGAGCATCTCCAGCGCCAGGTTGTGCCGGCCAAAAGCCCAGTTCGGCTCGTTGCGTAGGAAGTAACCGATCAGGTAGGGGTCATCCCTGTGCTTCTTGAGCTGGCGGGCGTAGCGCTCACTGCGCTCGGCATACTCCTCGGCGAAGACGTCGGGGAAGTCGCGGTAGACCCTGAGCCTGGTCGAGGGGAAGCCACCGAGCGGCAGCACCCAGGGCAGCTTGGCCACGGCGATGAAGCGCCTGTCGGACCAGTTGCCGATCGTGTTACAGCCGAGCTCGAGCAGCTGGGCGCGCGTCGTGTCGCACCAAGAAGACCACCACCGCTCGCCAAAGGCGCGGATCAGATTGGCGCGACCGAAAGAGAAGCTGCGCATGCCCCGGTGTTGCCCGCTGCACGCGCCAAAGAGCGGGTCATCCGCCGGCGGCAGCCAGTCGAAGAGGTCCGCCATACCCGCCACCGGCCCCGAGCCCGGAGCCGCAACGCAGGTCGGGCCGACGCTAAAGAAGCCGCAACCCATGGGGTCGACCAGCCAGTGCCGCCCCTCGCGCTTCGCCGTGCGGAACCAGCCGCTGGCCTCAAAGGACACGGCGCGGAAGCCGCCGTAGCGACTGCGCCCTTCCTGCTCAGACTGCGGTCGACTCGGCCGCGCCCGGCGCAAGCGCTGCAGCAGCTCCTTCACGTCCTTGGTCTTGCCCGGCCAGTCCCGCGCCTTCCACTGCCCAAGCTCGTCGACGATCGGCGTCGCGAGCGCCGGTGCCGGCTGCGGCTCCTCGACCGAGAGCCCGATGCGTTCGATGCGCAGCCGCGCCTTCGCGTCGACCCCCTCGCTGAGCCTGAGGCTCACCCGCTCGATCGCCGACGGCAGCAGCCTCCGCCCAGAGACCACGCCCTTGAGCTGCCGCGGCCGCCGCGGGCAAAAGATCGTCTGCCCGTCGAGCATCGAGAGAGGAAAGACCAGCCGCGTCGGCAGGCCGGGCAGCAGGCCCAGCTTGGCGCTGATGCGCGGGCGCTTCTGGCCCTTCGCAAAGAACTCCAAGCGCAGCATGCCCGAGTGCTGTCCGTCGAAGCGCAGGTCCGCGAACCAAAAGCGCTGCTTCGCCCAGAGCTCGCCGCCCGCAAACCAGATGCGGCCCCCCGGCCTCGCGAGCAGCACGGTCTCGCCCGCCGCGCTCGGCGCCGCCTTCTCCACGCGTTCGAGAGCAAGCTCCCCGAGCGCGAACTCATGCTGCGCGGGCAGCGCCGGACTCAGACTGATAAGGGCGAGAACGAAGCAGGCATGACGCATGAGACTCCTCGGTCAAGACGCCCCCAGTCTGCGCGTCCGCGCCGCGCCTTCCACCCTCGCGTAGCTTTTCAGCAGCAGCGCCGCGTGCAAGGAGCATCGCATCACCGTCGGCAACGCCGCAGATTAGCGGGAGAAACGCGCGCCCTCCTGGCCACGAGGGCCGGGTGAGGACGCGCGTGTGAAGAGCATGCTCCAGGGCCGCCCTTCGGGCTCAGCGGCGCTTGGGCTCAGCTGCTCTTCGGTTTCAGGGAGCGCCCGAGCCAGAGAGAACTCATGACCACCGAAACGCTGGAGAGGCTCATCGCCAGCGCCGCTGCTGCGGGGCTCAGCGAAATACCCAGCAGAGGTTGCAGGGCTCCGGCTGCGAGCGGAATGGCGATGACGTTGTAGACGAAGGCCAGGAGGAGGTTCCTCTTGATGGTGGCGCTGGTCTTGCGAGCGAGCAGAAAAGCGTCAGGGAGTCGCCCGATGCCTTCGCCAAGCAGGACCAGATCCGCCGACGAAGCGCTCATCGCGTTGCGGCCCCCGACGGCGATGCCAACACTGGCCCGCGACAGCGCCGGCGCATCGTTGATTCCGTCGCCGAGCATGGCGACTCGCTGCCCGGCTTTCTCCAGGCTATCGATACGCGCCAGCTTGTCGTTGGGGGTGAGCTGGCCAAAGGCATCGTCGATGGCCAGTTCGTTCGCAGCGGCCTGCACCACTTCTTGCCGGTCGCCGGACAAAATCGCCAAGCGAAGCCCAAGCTGGCGACAGCCCTGCACCGCTGCCTTGGTCTCCGGCCGCAGCGCATCACTGAGCTGGAGCAAGCCGAGTAGCTTCCCCCCGCGAGCCAGCCAAACCTCGGAGGCCCAACCCTCGCCGGGGCTCTCGCTGCGCAGGGAGGCATCCAGCTCGACGCCATGCTCACGCAGCAGCCCCTCGTTGCCGAGCAGCAGCTCCTGGCCAGCGGACTCGCCGCGCACCCCCTGCCCTGGCAGCAGCTCGAGCATGCTCGCCTCCGCCGGCTCCACGCCCCGCTGCTCCGCCCCAGCGACGATGGCGCGTGCGAGAGGATGCTCGCTCTGCTTCTCGACGCCGGCGGCCAGGGCCAGGATCTCCTCTTCGCTAGCGCCAGCCCCAGGCCGCAGCGCCAGCAGCTCGGGTTTGCCGCTGGTCAAGGTTCCGGTCTTGTCGAAGCAGACGGTATCGATCTGCCGGGCGCGCTCGATCACGCCGCTGCCTTTGAGCAGGACTCCCAGCTTGGCCCCGCGTGCCGCCGCCACCACCAGCGCCGTCGGCGTCGCCAGCCCGAGGGCGCAGGGACAGGCAATCACCAGCACGCTGAGCAGGTGCAGCAGCGCCTGATCGAAGTGACCGGTAAACAGCGCCCAAAGCAGCCCGCTCAGCACGGCAATGCCAATCACCACCGGCACGAAGATCGCGGCAATGCGATCGACCAGCTCCTGCACCGGCGCGCGCTCACGCTGCGCCTGCTTGACCAGTTCGAGAATCCTCCCAAGGGTCGAACCCTCGGCATCCTCACTGGCCCGAACACGCAGGGGAGCAAGCCCGTTGACGCTGCCACCAGCAACCTGTGAACCAGGAGCCTTGGGCACCGCAGCGCTCTCGCCGGTGATCAGCGACTCGTCGCAGTCGCTGTGGCCATCGAGCACTTCGCCATCGAGGGGAATCCTCTCACCGGGCAGCACCAAAAACTCCACCCCAGCGCGCAGCTCCTCAATCGGAATCTCCGCCTCCTGCTTACCGGCGACCACGCGAACCGTCTTGGGCATGTGTTCGGCGAGCTCCGCGACCCCGCGCACGGCAGCCAGCCGCGCCCGCGCCTCAAGCATGCGCCCAAAGAGGACCAGCACCGAGATCATCGCCACCGCATCGAGGTAGAAATGCCCCAGCCCCGTCTCGCCAAGACGCTCCATCGTGAAGACCAAGAGCCCATGCACGAAGGCTGTCCCCGTGCTCAGGGCAATCAGGGTATTCATCTCGGCGCTGCCATGACGTAAGGAGCGCCAGGCCGAGGTAAAGAAGATCCTCGCGGGGAAGAGCAGCAAGAGGCCGGTCAAGACGAAGGCCAGCCCCTGACGCGCCACCTCAGGCAGCACGTCAAAGAGACTCGTCATCGTCAGCAGCACGGCGGGCACGCCAAGCAGCAGGGCCTGCACCAGCCGCCCAGCATACTCACGCAGCTCGGCACCGGTCCGCTCCACCGGCCCGAGGTCGGCGCTCTTACCCTCGTGGATCTGCACTGCATCCCCTAGAGCCGCACGCAGCCTTCGGCGCGAAGGCCCCGGTGCCAGGAAGCGCGCTTCGACCAGCCCCTCTCTCGGCTCGACACCGAGGAACTCCGGCAGGGCGGCCAAGGCACGCTGGGCACTGGCTTCATCCACCGACTCGAGGAGATAGCTCCGCCTCGTGGTGGAGAAGCCGGACTCTTCGACCAAAGCCTCCAGCTCGCTGCCGCTCATCGGGCCCGAGAGCTCGACTTCGGCCTCGGCCAGCGGCAGCTGAACGTGAACACTCTCGATGCGGTCGCTCTCCAGGAGCTTCTTCTGCACCTTGCCAGAGCAGCCGGCGCAGCGCATGCCCAGCACCCGCAAGGCGAGCTTCTCGCCACTCGAAGGCACGGACGCCCCCGGCTGCGAAGCGCTCACGCCGGATCCTTACCAGCACCCGAAGGCTGCTGCCGACGTCCCTCTTCGATGATCTGATCGGCGACACGCTGCGCAGCTTCGGCTGTAGGAAGCCCCTCGCGCTCGGCCAGGTCGAAGATCTCGTTCAGCGCCTCGGGGATGCGCTCGATCTTCTCGTAGGCCAGCTTCTCGCTGTAGCCCCCCGGTGCGAACTCGACGCCGATGTTGACGATGCCACCAGCATTCACCACATAGTCCGGCGCGTAGAGAATGCCCCGCTCCTGCAGCATGGCCCCATGCTTCGGCGCCAGCAGCTGGTTATTGGCAGCGCCAGCCACCGCCTTGCAGCGCAGCTTGGGAATACTCTCGTCGTTGAGGATGGCGCCAAGGGCGCAGGGGGAGAGGAGGTCGCATTCGCTCTGCATCAGCTCGTCCTGGCTGGCCGCCAGCTCGATCCCCAGCTCCGTCGCCAGCTGCTGCTGCCGCTCCTTGTTGATATCAAAGGCCAGGACCTGGGCGCCGCCTTGGACCAAGTGCCGCACCAGGCGGCCGCCGACAGCGCCGGTGCCGAGCACGGAGATGCGACGCCCCTCAAAGCTATCGCTACCAAAAACCCGCTTCAGCGTGGCCCGAACCGCCAACTCGCAGCCCTTGGCCGTCGCCGGACTCGGGTCACCTGAGCCGCCGATATTCTGCGGCAGACCGGTCACCCACTGGGTCTCTTCCCGCACGATCATGAGATCATCCACCGTGCAGCCGACGTCCTCGGCGATGCGATAAGCGCCGCCCAAGGAGTCGACGAAGCGCCCCATGGCCCGCAACCTCTCGGGCGTCTTGCCTTCGGGCTTGGAAACCATGACCGCCTTGCCGCCACCGAGCCCGGTGCGCGCGACCGCGCTCTTGTAGCTCATGCCCTCGGCCAGGCGCAGCACATCGGTCAGGGCATCCTTCTCGTCTTCGTACCACCAGATGCGCATGCCGCCAGCCGCAGGGCCCAGCACGGTCGAATGCACGGCGATAAAGCCCAGGAGCCCAGTCTCAGAGTCCTCGGCACGGAGGACCTTCTCGTAGCCCTCGACTTTGATTTCACGGATATCCACGTCGATCTCCTCTAGCAGGCCGTTGGAAAAGTACGCGAGCGACAGAGTGCCGGATTCGGCACCACCGGACACCGAAGACGGTGCTTTTCTGGCGAACAACTTTATCAAGGGCCTGCGTACAAGCGCTTGGAAAAGACGCGATGCCGCCGGGAATCCGGGGCCCTGGAGCCGCATGGCCCTGGCAGGCGAGGGGCACGAACAAGGAAGAGTCCGGCGTATTGCCCATGCCGATCCTTGCAAGTTCACGGCTCTGCGGCTTTCGTCCCCAAGATGCGCGTCATCGAGTTTGATAGTCCCGAGAGTTCCGCCGAACTCGTCGCCAACGAAATCCTCAGCGCCCTGGCCCAGAAGCCCGACCTGGTGCTTGGCCTAGCCACGGGCTCGACCCCCATCGGCGTCTACCAACGGCTGGTCGCGGCGAAGCGCGAAGGCCGCGCCGACTTCTCCCAGGTTCGGACCTTTAACCTCGACGAATACGTCGGGTTATCGGCCGAGCACCCTCAGAGCTACCGCTACTTCATGCGCGAGCAGCTCTTTGCCGAAGCCGGCATCCCCGAGGAGCACGTCCACTTCCCCCCTACCGAACTCGAAGGTCTAGCCGCAGCCTGCGCCGCCTATGAAGCAGCGATCCGAGACTGCGGCGGTATCGATATCCAAATCCTCGGCCTCGGCTCAAACGGCCATATCGGATTCAACGAACCGACGTCCTCCCTGGCCTCGCGCACACGGCTCAAGACACTGGCCAGCAAGACCATCGAAGACAACGCCCGCTTCTACTCCCCAGGCGAGGAGCAGCCTCAGCTCGCAACAACCATGGGGATCGGCACCATCATGGATGCAAAGTGCATCCTCCTGCAGGCCTTCGGCCAGAAGAAGGCGCCAGCTGTCCATGCGGCGATCGAGGGCGCAATCTCCAGCTTCTGTCCGGCGACAGTCCTACAAATGCATCCGCATGTGAGCTTCCTCCTTGACGCCGATTCGGCATCGCTACTGACGATGCGCGACTACTACCGTCGTGTCCGCGAAAACGAGCTGCGCCTACAGCAGCCGCAGCACTAAACCACAAATCGAAAGGTCCACGATGCTTCGCCGCTCCGTCCTGCCATTACTCGCCCTCCTAGCCACAGCGAGCATCCTCTCGGCGCAGGAAAAAACCGCCGAAGAATTCGAAGCACGCTGGAAAAAGATTGAGCAGGACTTCGTGCCCGGCCTGGCTCGCGTCGCCGAGTGGGCCGACCAAAAGAGCCTCCGCCACCAGGCCCATAAGCTCTACGCCCTGCTTCTCCAGTTTCAGCCCCAGCACCCGCGGGCCCGCAAGGTCCTCAAATACCACAAGACCAAATCCGGTAGCTGGGAGCGTCGAGGCCGCTATCGCCTGCCTCCACCCCGCAATTCCAAGCACAAAGACGAGTTTGAGCTGCGCTGGTTGACCGTGCAGCAAAGCCTAGTGACCCGGGCCCTGCGCCTGATCGAGGAGCTGCGCCAGGCCGAGGACGAGCAGGAAGAAGACCTGATGGAAGCGGAGCGCTACCGCATGATCCGCCAGACCCTGGTCGCCGTCGCCCCCGAAGACCCCAAGGTCCGCAAGCTCAACGGCGAGGCGCGCAAGGACGGAAAATGGCTGTTGGAGGAGAGCCTCCTGACCATGACCCGCCGCGCCGAGCTCATGGACCTCGCCCGCAAGGAACTCGAAGCCGTGAAGGCGCCACAAGCCTTCGAGATTTCGGCAGCGACCAAGAAGCTCGGTAACTGGAACGGCGCCGCTCGGAGCAAACACCTGCGCGTGGTAACGACAACGGGCCAGGAAGAGGCGGCGCTGATCGCCCGCTACGCCGAGGCCGCCGGCATCTTCGGGCGCAGCCAGATGCGCATGGCAGCGCGCTTCCCCGCCGGTTTCCAGATTCACGTGATGCAGTCGAAGGCCGAGTGGCAAAGCTTCCTGGACAAAATCCCGAAGCTGCCGCCGCAACGCCGCGCCCAGCTCAGCAAGCTCGGAGGCTTCTCATTTGGCCATGGCCAGCTGGCCATCTGGTCCAAGGAGCGGAAGGCCCGCATCGACAGTGTCTGCCGCCAAGTCATCCAGCTCTTCGCCAACCAATACTTTGGGGTCAACGACCAACACGCCTGGATCATGGAGGGCATGGGCCTCTACATCTCCGGCCTCGTCTGCGGCACCCGCCTGACATGGTTCGTGGCCCCCACCCGCTACGCGAAACGCGAGTCCACGCGCTGGGAACGCGCGATGAAGAAGGACTTCGACTGGCTGCCCCCAGCCAAGGAGCTGATCGAATCCAAAGAATGCCCGAGCCTGCGCAACTGCTTCCGGCGCAGCCTGAGCTCGATGAACGACAAGGAGGTGCTGCTTGCCTTCGCCTTCTCCGCCTACCTGATCGAAGGCCGCCCCGAAGACGTGCCCTGGGTCATCCGTGGCTGTGTTGAAGCCGAGAAGGAACGCGAGCGCCCCCAGGAGATCTTCGACGCGATGGGCCTGGACGAAGGCGAGGTGAACGCGCGCTTCCGCCGCTGGCTGAAGGAAACGCTCTAACGAGGCCACACGAGGAGCTTGCTGCGGCACGCTCTAGCCCCCAGCGCCCGACCGATCCTTACTCGGCGCTGGTGTTTGGGTAGTCGTCACACTCCTGTAGCAAGCCCTCAGGGAAGGGAGCGAAGTAACGCTGTCCCAGGAGATAGCTCACTTCGAAGCGCTTCGCCCAAGCGGCTAGGAGCCGCCGCGGGGCACAGAGAGGAAGCTCCCCCTGCCTGTAGCTATGCAGGCAATCGAGGAAGCGAGCTTTCTCTCTGGAGTTCAGCCGGTCTTTGAGAAAGCCCAAGCAGTGCTCAAGCACGTTGACCTGGCTCTTGCGGCTGGGCGGCTGGGTCAGGGCCTCAAAGAGAATCCTCCCATAGCGCGCAAAGCACTGGGCGGCACCGAGCCGTTTCCCCTCTCCCACGAGGCGGCCGAGCTGGCGCATGCGGGCTTCGTCGCAAGCCTGCAGCAGGAACTTATGCTCGGCCTGGAAGCGCTGCAGCGCCGCCAGCCCTTCCCGGGCAGGCAGGGCATGAAAACGTGCCTTGGTGAAGATGTGGCTAAGCCAGTGTTCGCGATGGGCGAGCTGGCTCAGCCGGGCCTCATCCTCCACAGCCGCCTCCGGAAAGCGCTGCATCGCCGCCCGGGCAAAAAAGCCGGCCCCCCGCTCCAGAACGCTATGCCCACCCTTGGCGTGGATCTTGGTGTCGCGGATCCCGCAGGAAGGCGACTTGCTCTTGAGGACAAAGCCATCGACACGCGTGCGCTCGGCGAGCCAGCCCTTCGCCCATTCCTGCATCGGAATCGTCAGCTCCCGCCGCGTCGCCGCTTCGATGAGTAGCTCCGCAGCATCATGCCGTTCGATGTGGATGGTCGGCCGCGGCACCCCCAAGCCCATCGCCAGCTCGGGACAGAGGATCTGGAACTCGACATGATCGGCGAGGAGCTCGAGGAAGCCGGAGCTGAGCTGCTGGCCGTCATAACGGCAGGCCTCGAAGCCCAGGCAAGCAGAGACCACGACGATCGGTCTAGGCCAGTCACTCATGTCGAAGAAACACCGCACAGCTCAGTCCTGCGAGCCATCCATCGTGCAGCAGTGGCAGGCTAGCTCCGGCAAAAAAAACGAGCCGCAGCCTGATGGCTGCGGCTCGTTAACGGCACACATAGTGCCTGGCATCCCGTAGGGGATTTGAACCCCTGTCGCCAGGATGAAAACCTGGTGTCCTAGGCCTGACTAGACGAACGGGACTCACTGGGAAGCTTCTTCGACGCGTTGACCGCCAAAAGATATGGGGGGGGCTACGCAGCGAAAGGCCGGGAGAGATTAGCCGCCGCGCTGCCCTGGTCAAGCGCGAGTAGCAAGCCATTGAGAAAGCCGCACAGTTCCCGAAGGCAGAGCCCGAATCTCCAGCAGCGCGCCCTCAGTATCCAGCCACTCGCAAGGCCCCTTCAGCGGCCCCTCAAGCAGTCGCCAGCGGCAGCGCCTCTTCGATCAAGAGCCGAGGCACGCCCTGCCAGACCGGATAGGCGCGGTCTCCAGCAGCGCGAACCAGGGCTTCGCTCAGCTCAAGGGTGACGGCCTCTCCCCCCACATTGCGAAGCTCCCCAGAGCGAATGGCAGCATTGAGAGCTTCCACTTCTTCGACGCTGGCACGCCGCAGCGTGCTGTGATCCTCGGGGCAGCGCAAACGCGCCAACCAAGCGTCATCGATTAGCAAGGGCTCTGTCATCGTCTCAAGGATCAAACGGAGAAAATGATGAGGGCGGAAGGACTCGAACCTTCGACCGACGGCTTAAAAGGCCGCTGCTCTACCACTGAGCTACGCCCCCATGCAGGGCCCCGCGCAGGCGAGGCCAGTCACAGGTCATCAGACCAGAGGGTCATCAGACCGTCATGATCTCTTCGTTCTTCGCCTTGAGGATCGTGTCGACCTCTTTCTCGTGATTCTTCAAGTGCTCTTGGATCTCGTCGAGGAGATCTTTGCCCTGATCTTCAGAAAAACCCGAACTCTTATCCTTCATCAGCGACTCGGCATGCTTGTTACCGTCGCGCCGCACGTTGCGAAGGGAGACCTTGGCTTCCTCTCCCATGTCCTTGGCCTTGGCCGCGAGCTTCTTGCGCTGCTCCTCGGAGAGTGGCGGCAGCGTCACGCGAACGAGCTTGCCATCGCTGCTCGGCTGCAGACCGAGATTCGAGGTCAACAAAGCGTTCTCGATCGGCTTGAGCGCATTCTTGTCGAAGGGCTTGATCGCAATCTGCCGGGCCTCAGGAACGCTGATCTGCGAGATCTGCCCCATCGGCGTCGGCGAACCGTAGTAGTCGACCTTGATCGTGTCGACGAGTGCGGGGGTGGCGCGGCCGGTACGCAAGCCGCGCAGCTCGTCCTTGAGATGTTCGACAGCCTTGAGCATGCGCTCTTCGACGTCTTCGAGGATGGCCTTGGGATCGTTCATCGTGCACTCCGACAGGTTCCTCGGCCACGAGCTAGGGCCGAGAGGGGACGTAAAACAGGCAGGTTAACGTCGAGTCGCTCTCAGTTCCTGAGCCATGTTCCGAGCTTCTCACCTCGAACCACTCGGGCCATGTTCCCAGGCTGGAAAAGATCAAAGACCACGATCGGCAGCTTGTTCTCACGGCAGAGGGTCATCGCCGTCGCATCCATGACCTTGAGGCCGCGCCCGAGGGCCTCCTCGAAAGTAAGGGCATCGAAACGCTCCGCGTCGTCGTGCCGCATCGGATCCTTGTCGTAGATCCCGTCGACCTTGGTCGCCTTGAGCAAGGCGTCGGCGCCGATCTCCATGGCCCGAAGCGCCGCGGCCGTGTCGGTAGTGAAGTAGGGATTGCCGGTGCCGCCCGCAAGCAGGACGACGCGCCCCTTCTCCATGTGCCGAATGGCCCGCCGCCGAATGAAGGGCTCGGCGACCGGGTTCACGTCAACCGCCGAACAGACCCGCGTATCGACCCCCATGCGTTCAAGGGCATCGCTGAGCGCGAGGGCATTGATCACGGTCGCGAGCATCCCCATCTGGTCAGCCGTCGGGCGCTTGGTGCCCGCTTCCGAGAAGAGGGCACCGCGCAGGATATTGCCACCGCCGACCACGATGCCGATCTCGACGCCGAGCTCCTGCACCTCCTTGACCTGTTCCGCCAAACTGCGAGCCATCGAAGGGTCGAGCGAGACGCCCTCGGATCGACCGAGAGCCTCGCCACTGATCTTTAGCAGAACACGGTTGAGGCGCATGGTCTTAGCTCACTCACCAAGGACGAAGACGGTGAAACGCGCGATCTTGATGTTCTCTCCGATCTTGCCGACCAACTCCTTGCGGTAGTCCTCGATGGTCTTCGCGTTGTCCTTGACGAACTTCTGGTTCAGGAAGCAGCGCTCTTCGAAGAAGACCTTCAAGCGGCCCTCGACCATCTTCTCCTGGATCTCCGCCGGCTTGTCCGCCGCCTGCTCCTGGATCTGCTTGCGCAGGAAGGCGGTCTCCTTCTCGACTTCCTCGGCCGGGACGGCAGAAGCGTCCAGGTACTGCGGCTTGGCGAAGGCCAGGTGCAGGCAGAGATCGTGCCCGAACTCGCTCATCATCTCGTTCTTGGCCACGAAGTCGGTCTCACAGTGGAGTTCGACCATGACGCCGATTTTGTCGCCAGCGTGGATGTAGCTGAAAATCCGGCCCTCGGCGGTCTGACGACCCGAGCGACTGTCAGCGGCCTTCAGGCCGGCGAGACGCAGCTCCTCCTTGGCCTTCTCCCAATCCCCATCCACGTTCTGCAAGGCGCGCTTGCAGTCCATCATCGGGGCGCCGGTCTCCTTACGGAGCTTGCTCACCATCTTCGCGTCGATATTTGCCATCGTTCTCTCTTGCTTTTCGTCCCGGTCTTTTCGTCCCGGCTTCTCGGTCCCAGTCTCCCGGTCCCGGTGCTTGTTGTGTCTGTTTCAATGCTCCGCGACTCGGCCAGCCAAGGGCACAGTGAGCGCTGGAACGGATGCTTGGAAAAGTTCCAGGTCTTGCCCAAGCGCCAGAACGGGCAGGGCGAGGACCCGGCGTCCTCTCGCTAGATTCAAAACTGCCCCGCGATGGCGGGGCAGAGCTTCTCCTTCGAGTGCACGCGGCCCGATCAGGCCTCGCCGCCCTCGTTGTTCTTGGGCTCCTCGCTTTGCTGCTCGCCAGCCTCGGGCTTCGGCGCATCGGCAACCGGGGCTTCGGGGGTCGGGGCCTCGGGGGTCGGGGCCTCGGGGGTCGGGGCCTCGGGGGTGGCTGGGGTCGCTGCGGCATCGGCGGGCTTGGCATTGCCCTCGGCCGCCTTCTTCTCCTGCGCCTCCCGCTCCTCTGCGGTCATACGCCCAAAGGAAGCCGAGTCGGCACTGCCGCCGCCCCTGTTGAAGCGCCCACCGGCACCGCGGTCCCCACCGCGCGGGCCACCACGGCCACGCTGACCACCACGCGACTGGTCTTCGCGTCCGCGGAGTTCGGGGATCTCGCTATTGAAGAACTCGCCATCGGTCGGGTTAGCCTTGCCCTCGATCACGGCGTCGACCAGCTTGCTGAGCAGGATCTCGACACTGCGCAGGGCGTCGTCGTTGCCGGGCACCGGAATGTCGATGCGGTCCGGATCACAGTCCGTATCCAAGATCGCGATGATCGGCACGTTGGTCTTCGCGGCCTCAAGAACCGCAATGTCCTCACGCTTGGGGTCGATCACCACGACCGCACCGGGCATGCCCGCCAACTCGCGCAAACCGCCGAGGTTGCGGCGGATCTTGCGCATTTCGCGGCGCATCCGTGACTGGACCTTCTTGGAGAACTTCTCCATCGTGCCTTCACTCTCGAGGCGCTCCAGCTCCTCAAGACGCTCCAGGCGACGGCGAATGGTCTTGTAGTTGGTCAGGGTGCCGCCGATCCAACGCTCGGTCACGACCGGCATGCCGCAACGTTCGGCCTCGCTCGCGACGATGTCCTTGATCTGGCGCTTGGTGCCCACGAAGAGGATCTGCGCCTTCTTCGAGGCCATGCGCATCAGGAAGTTGCGGGCACGAAGCAGCCCCTTGATGGTCTCACGCAGGTCGATCACGTGGATCATGTTGCGCTTGCCATGAATGTAGGGGCGCATCTTGGGGTTCCAGTGACTGGCCTGGTGGCCGAAATGGACCCCGCGGTCGACGAGCTGCTGAACGGTGACGATGGGCACTGAGGCTCTCCTTGGCTGTACTCCCGGTTACCGAGGGGTTCTACCCCGCGACCCCACAGTCGCGTTCGAGATGGCCCCTGAAGCACCGACCTCGCAGCTCAGCAACATGGCTGAAAAGGAGGCGAGGCGGCTCCGGCCCAGGTCTTCGAGAATCTTCCCCCACACGGAGCATTGGGCCTCTCGCCCGATCCCGAGGGGGTCTTTCGCTGGCGAAGGCCCGCGAAAGGGCCGAGCAGTATAGTCAGGGCCGAGGCCCCAGCAAGCGAGAATCGCGGCAGAATAACATGGATCAACCAAACCCCCTTAAATTTGAATCTTTGTATTAAGAAGAGCGTGACGCAGGAGCACTTATGTCGCTACATGAGAAACTCCACTATCACGGGTATCCAAGCATGTGACCGAGCGCCTTTGCTGCTATACCCCCTTGTCAGCAAAAACCATCCAGCCACTTCCACTTCCGGGGAGGCCGAACCCGGGAGCGAAAAACTCAGTGACCGACAGCTTCAAGATTCACCACGTTTTCCTGATGTGCCACCGCGCTGAGGCACAGGAAGCCCTCTTCCATCCCGAAGAAAATCCTGGTCTAGGAGAACATGGCTCGGGACGGCAGGGGCAGCGGCATAGTGACGGAACCGAGCAGACCCACGATCTACCCTCCCTGCTCTTCCGCTTACTGCAGGAACACGGCTACCAGGTCACGCTCAGCCGTAGCCCCATCGAATCCCGGCGCCTGCTCGAGCTTGTGCGCCCAAGCTTGATCGTCCTGGATCCCCTGGTCTGCTCCGCCGGAGCGGTCGAGTTCGAAACCGTCTCGGAGCTCCAGGGCCAACTCGACCCGATCCCCCTCGTCGTCCTCGTGGACGAGCTGAGCGAACTCCGGGAGCTGCGACGAGTCCCGGCCCTCTTCAAAGACTTCGTCATCAAGCCCTTCCGGCGCGAAGAGCTGCTCCATCGCATTGAGCTGCAGCTCCAGTCCAAAGAACGCTTCATCCAGCTGCAGTCGCACACCCGCAAGCTCGAAGGCCAAGTCATTCGCGACTTCAAGACCGGTCTCTACACCGAGCGGCACTTCCGACATCTATTGCGCCAGGAGTTCCAACGCGCCGAGCGGCACCACACCGCTCTCTCCTTCCTCTTGCTCGACGTCGACGACTTCAAGACCATCAACGACAGCTGTGAGTACAGCTTCGGCGACTACGTGCTCAACGAGTTCGCCCAGATCCTCCTTCGCAACGTCCGCGACATCGACCACTCGGCCCGCTTCGGCGGCGACGAGTTCATGCTGCTCCTGCCCAATACCACGACTGCCGAAGCGGTCCAGGTCGCAGCCCGCATCCGGAACCAGGTCCAACGCAAGACCTTCGACAACAGTAGCTACCAGCAACGCATCACGGTCTCGATCGGCATCGACACCTTCGACGGCCGCGGCCTGAGCTCCCCGGACGACCTGCGACGCCGCGCCAACCTGGCGCTCAAAGAGGCCAAGAAGCGGGGCAAGAACCGCATCTGGCTCTACTCCGGCGGCGAAGAGCCGGAGGACGCGCGTCTGAAGCAGAGCGCCTCCGCCGACGGCACGAGCTAGCACTCGCCCACGCTGCTAGGACACGCCTCCAAAGCGGGGGCGGGATTTCGGGGCAGGATTTCGGGGCAGGACGGGTCAAGGCGAGCCTCGATCAAAGGCGGGCTCGGAAGAGCCATTCGAAGCCGAGAAGGAGGAGGAAGCCCGCGCCGAGCAGGCCAATCTTGAACCAGGGCGCCCGCGGCTCCTCCCGAGACTGCACGGCCAGGTCCTTAGCAAAATCGGCAACGCAGCGGGCAGCCATCCGGGAAGCTGCCAGCTCCAGGAGCCCCGGCTCCCGCCCAGAACCCGCGAGCCAAGTCCTAGTTCGCGGCTCCAAGGTGAGCGACGCATTTCCATCCTCCCGCTGTAACCAGCTGCCCAGCTGTCCCAGCAGCTGCGGGAAGCTCTTGTCCTCGACAAAGTCCGCAGCCCAGCGGCCCCCATCGCTCCCAGCAAAGACAGCAACGCGGCCGAGCCCGAAGGGCGCCGTAGCGAGGGCGATGCGCCCTTCTTCACCGAGCGCGAGGTGCACCCGCGTCCGCAACTGCGCTTCGAGGGGCAGGGCCCCCGCCAACGGTGGCCACTCATGCGCTTCAAGCCCGCCCAAGACCGGCTCGCTCTCCACCAAGAACAGGTCCAGCTTCGGGGCCTCGGAGTCTTTGCTCGCTGCGGCAGGCTCCGGAGCCTCCTCCTTGGCTTCCGGCTTAGCTTCTCCGGCGGCCCTTTCCTCCGGTGCCTTTGCGCCCGCAGCCTTTGCCTGGCCTTCTTGCAGGCGCTGGGCACCGCGCACCAAGCGCAGCTCGCCCAGCAGCAAGCGAGGCAGCTCACGCGGATCACGGGCCACGGCAAAACGCCCGCCGCTAGCCCTGACAACGTCCCGCTCCAGAAAGGCGAAAGGATCGCCCCCCACCTGGTTCTCGCTCCAGATCCCGATCGCCGAGACAGAAATGCCTTCGCGGCGCATCTGCGCCAAGAGCCTGCGGTAGGGAGCCCGGAGCTGATCCTGCAGCTCACCGTCGGTCACCATGACCACGTGGCGCAGCGGGTTGCGCCCGAGCACCTGCTTGAGCTGCTCGTGGGCAGCGCGCAGCGCCGGATAGCCGAAGGTGGAGCTCGCCTTCGCCTCCAAATCCCCCAGCTTCTCCCGCAAGAGCTTGCGGCGATCGGCCCGCCCCATAGGCATCAGCAGCTTGGCAAACTCGCCGAAGCTAAGCACGGCAAACTCGTCCCCTTCACCAAGCTGCAGTGCCGAGGCGAGGACCGCCTGCTTCGCCATCGCGATCCGGCTGGGCCTGCCGACCTGCATGCTTCCGGAGGCGTCGATCAAGAAGACCACGGCGGCAGCCCGCACCTCGCGCTCCGCCCGATCCCTGGCCGCCTTGCTCCGCTCGGCCTCGCTCACCCCGCCGCTGCGCCGCAGCCCCGGGGCCATCGCTTCGGGATCCCCCTCCCCGGCCCCCGCACTCCCCGGCCCTGGCGCCTCGCCGGAGCTAGAAGAGGAAGCTCTTCCTCCCTCGCCTTCCTTCGCGGCCATCTCCTCGGGCTCTTCCAGCGGCAAGGGCACGACCGGGAGCAAGGGCAGATAGCCGAGATCGACGGGCTGGCCTTCGCTGGCAACGAGCAGGAGTCCGAGCCCAGCATCCACCGCGTCCACGAGCCCGGGCCCAGGCGCCTGCCCCATCAAGGCAAGCATGAGATCGGCAGACCCCTCCGCCTCGGCTAGCTCGAAGCCTTGGGTACGCAAAGCGCGAGTAAAGGCCCCGCTCGCCGCCACCCCTGGCCCCAACCGTAGCTGCGGTGGGGGCCCCACCGGAACGCGATAGCTCAGGCGCAGGTCACCGGCGCGCCCCTGGCGACGCCCGGTCCAGCGCAGCGAAAACTCAAGCAAGCCCGGCGCCAAAGGCGAAAAGCGCAGCTGCCCGGTCGCATGCCCCTGCCCCAGGTTGAGCTCGACGCGCAGCGGCGCCTTTCCCGGGAGCTCCAGCCAGAGTTCATCGGAAGCCAGGGCCGCCACCAGCTCGACATCCACCAGCCAAGGACGGGCAGCTCGTGCCCTGCGGCCGGCTTGCAAATGCAGCGAAGCCGGATCGAAGACCCGCAGCGGCACGCTAGGCCGCAGCTGATGCCGCACTGCTCTGGGATCGGGCACGAGCGCCAACGCATCCAAGTCCTCACGCCGCTCCAGGCCAAAATGCGTGTGTCGTTCCACCGCGCCGGGCTGCTGCGCCGGGCGCAGAGCCCCGAGCTCCGCCTCCTCGACGGGAAGAGGCTGCTGCGAGCGCTGCAGCAGCGGCCCCTCCCAGACCAGCCATAGCAGCCCAGCCGCCAATACGAGGTGGAGGCCAAGGCGCAGGATCGAGAAGAGGGAGCGGGACATCGGGCCTTGCGCCTTACTTCACGAAGCAGGGCTCAAGCCAGCTCGCCCGATCACCGAGATGCTGGGCCGGCCCGAAGTCGACAACGAGCCGCAGCTCCTGCCCGGGCTTGACCGGGAGAGGATCCACCAGCAGGGCCGCGGCGCCAGCGCGCAGCGCCTTGTGTTCACGCACGAGCTGGCCATCGAGGAGGATCCTGAACTCGCAAGCCCCCGGCCTTTCGAGCTGCAGCGCCCCGTCGTCGATTCCGACCAGGGTCACAAAGCGCTTCACCCCAGCGGGCACGACGTAGCTGAGCTCACTTCGACTATGCACGCCCAGCCCGCGCAGGTAGACCTGCCCCGCCGTAACCAGGGTCTCGTTATGCAGCAGGCTCGGATCCCGAACCGGGCGATCTCGGCGCCAGGGCCAGTGCACCGGAGCGTCCGCACCGAAGAAGGAGCGCTCCACCACTTTCTTGGGGCTCAGCTCAGACAACGGCAGCCGCGAGGCCGGGTGCTCGACATGGATGAAGAGGCAGTCCTTGCCCGGAACCCTGAGTTCGCCCAAGTCCCCGCCGTCCAGGATCAGGGTGCTGCCGTCGAAGCTCTTGGGTCGCCCGCGCAAAACGCTGTCGTCGCTCAGCACCACCCTCAGCATCGGCTTGCTCGCGGCCTGGCGGGCCTCGGCGTCTTCACCGAGCCAGAGCCCGCCGAACTCGGCCCAGGGATAGAGCTTGGGCTCTTTGGCACCGGTCCACTGGAAGAGCAGGCCCTTGTTGCTGGCCCCCTCCAGGTAGCCAGGCACCGGGTCCAGGCCCGTTGCGATCCGGCGATAGAAGATCTCGCGCAGAGCATCGCCGCTGGGACGGATGCGCTCAGGCGCCTGAACCCGGCCATCGACCTGCACCCGGATGCTCTGCACCAGGTCGATGGCCAAGCGCCGGCTGCCCAGCACCGGCATCTCGATGTCGAAGCTCTCGCCCCCCTCATCCCCACCAATGATGCGAGCCGAAAGCCGGCCGCCGGAGACCAGGTCGAGACGCAGCGGGGCGCCCTGCCCGGGCTTGCCCTTGTTGGGGCGCAGCCACAGCAGGCTCGCCCACGGCAGCCGCTGCTGCCTTCCTTCCACAACGAAGCTGGCCGCCTCGGCATCGAAGGAAGCAAGCAGGCCGGGAACGGAGTTCCCACTCGTGTCGAGGGCCTTCAGCGAGGCCGCAGGCTCTTGGGGCACAAGCAGGGGCGAGAGGAGGGACAGGGCAAGGCAAGGCATCAGCATGCAGCGGAGCATCGCAGCTGGGCCCCGCGACGTCCATGCCAGGAACCTTCATGCCAGGAAGGCAGCCTTCCCGCAGGCCCAGCGCCCCGGCTCTGCCAGCTTGGCACGAGACGCTGGACCCTAGTCCCAAGCTGATGGGCAGCGATCCGTCAAGCCCCTATAGATCAGCAGCTTAGCTTCGCTTCTATTTTTGGCCGCAACACGGCACGGGCTTTGCTTAGCGCGCGAGCCATCCTTTGCTGCGGGCGCGGCCGCCTCTCCTGCGTGGGCCCCCCCCAAAACAAGCCATATTCCCTGCGAGTCCAGGAAGGATCTAAGACGCATGGCCAAACAGTTGATGTTCGAGTCCGAGGCCCGCGAGGCCGTTCTGACGGGTGTAGCGAAGCTCGCTCGCGCCGTCGTCTCGACGATGGGTCCCAAGGGACGTAACGCTGTCCTCGACCGCGGTTGGGGCGGCCCGATGATCACCAAGGACGGTGTCACCGTCGCCGAAGAGGTCGAGCTCGAGGATCCAAACGAGAACATGGGCGCCAAGCTCGTGCGTGAGGCCGCGAGCAAGACCAGCGACGTGGCCGGCGACGGCACGACCACCGCGACCCTCCTCGCCCACACCATTCTTGGCGCCGGAAACCGCGCCCTCGCCGCCGGCGTCGCCCCCAGCGCGCTGATCCGCGGCATCCGCAGCGCGACCGACAGCATCATCGGCTCGCTCAACAAGCAGTCGAAGAAGGTGCCCTTCGAAGACAGCAAGGCCATCCAGCAGGTCGGCACGATCTCGGCCAACAATGACCAGAGTGTCGGCAAGCTGCTCGCCGACGCCCTCAAGCGCGTCGGCAAGGACGGAGTCATCACCCTCGAAGAGGGTAAGGGCACCGAGACCGAGGTCGACGTCGTCGAAGGCATGCAGTTCGACCGCGGCTTCCTGAGCCCGCACTTCGTGACCAACCAGGAGGACATGGAGGTCGAGTTCGACAACTGCTACGTCCTCGTTCACGAGGAGAAGCTGAGTTCGGTCAAGAAGCTCCTGCCCCTGCTCGAGCAGGCGATGAAGGCCAAAAAGCCCCTGCTGATCATTGCCGAGGACGTGGAGTCCGAGGCTCTGGCCACCCTCGTCGTCAACAAGCTCCGCGGCAACCTGCAGATCGCTGCCGTCAAGGCGCCGGGCTATGGCGATCGTCGCAAGGCCATGCTCCAGGACATCGCCGTGCTCACCGGTGGCGAAGCGATCTTCAAGGACCTCGGTCTCGACGTCGAAAAGGTCAAGCTCGAGGAGCTCGGTCGCGCCAAGCGCATCCGCATCTCGAACGACAACACCACGATCATCGAGGGGGCCGGCAAGGCTTCGGACATCTCCGCACGCGCGAAGCAGATCCGTCGTGAGATCGACGCGAGCACCAGCGACTATGACCGCGAGAAGCTGCAAGAGCGACTGGCCAAGCTGACCGGCGGCATCGCCGTCATCCGTGTCGGCGCCGCGACCGAGACCGAGGTCAAGGAGCGCAAGGCCCTGCTGGAGGATGCTCTCCATGCCACCCGCGCAGCCATCGAAGAGGGGATCCTCCCCGGTGGCGGTGTCGCCCTGCTGCGCACGCTCAAGGCGATCGACAAGCTGAAGCTGGAGGGCGATGAGCAACTCGGCGTCGAGCTGATGAAGCAGGTGGTCCAGGCTCCCTGCCGCCAGATCGCCGACAATGCCGGCGTCGACGGGGCTGTCGTGGCCCGCAACCTCCTCAAGGAGAAGGGCAGCTACGGCTACAACGCTCTGACCGACAAGTATGGCGACATGATCGAGTTCGGCGTCGTCGACGCGACCAAGGTCACCAAGAGCGCCCTCACCAACGCTGTCTCCGTTGCCACGCTTTTGCTCACGACCGACGCGATCGTGACCAGCAAGCCCGAGGACGACGAGGACGACGACATGCACGACGGCATGGACATGTGATGCCAAGGCGCCAGCAGGGATGAGCTTGCCGGCGCCTTCCGTATCCCCATCCGCCCCCGTCGCCTCCCCAAGCACAAAGCCGACCCCAGAGTGTCGGCACTACAGATTTGAAAGATTCAGGAGCTAGTGAAATGGCTATTCGCCCCATTGATGACCGTGTCGTGATCAAAGTCCAAGACGCCGAAGAGACGAGCGCCGGTGGCATCGTTCTGCCGGACAGCGCCAAGGAGAAGCCGCAGCGCGGCCAGGTCGTCGCCGTCGGCAGCGGCCGCATGCTGAAGAACGGCAAGCGCGCCGCCCTCGATCTCGCCGAAGGCGACATCGTCATCTACGGCAAGTACTCCGGTACCGACGTCAAGGTCGGCGGCGAGGAGTTCAAGATCATGCGCGAGAGCGAAGTCCTCGCTCGCGTCGAAGGCTAATCAAGCGTTAGGAGCAAACACCATGGCCAAACAGATTCTGTTCGACGACGAAGCACGTCGTAAATTCCTGGCCGGCGTCGAGAAGCTCGCGCGCGCGGTCAAGGTCACGCTCGGCCCCTCCGGCAAGAACGTGATCATGGAGAAGTCCTTCGGCAGCCCCCAGATCACCAAGGACGGCGTCACCGTCGCCAAGGAGATCGAGGTCGAGGACCCCTTTGAGAACATGGGCGCCAAGCTGATCCGCGAAGTCGCCTCGAAGACGAACGACATCGCCGGTGACGGCACGACCACCGCAACCATCCTCGCCGAGGCCATCCTGCGCGCAGGTCAGAAGTTCCTCGTCGCTGGGGTCAACCCTGTCGAACTGCGCCGCGGCATCGAGAAGGCCGTCGCCACCGCCGTCGAGTCGATTGCCTCCCAGAGCAAGCAGGTCCGCAACAAGGACCAGATCATCAGCGTCGGCACCATCTCGGCCAACAATGACCCGGAGATCGGCGAGCTGCTCGCCGAAGCCGTCGGCAAGGTCGGGAAAGAGGGCGTGATCACGGTCGAAGAGGGCAAGAGCCTGGAGACCGAGCTCGAGTTCGTCGAGGGCATGAGCTTCGACAAGGGCTACGTTTCGCCCTACTTCATCACCGACGTCAACTCGATGTCCAGCGTCCTCGAGGATGCTTACATCCTGCTGTCGGAGAAGAAGATCTCGAACGTCCGCGACCTGCTCCCCCTACTCGAAGCGGTCAACGGCAAGGGCAGCCCGCTGCTGATCATCGCCGAGGACATCGAGAACGAGGCCTTGGCGATGCTGGTCGTCAACCGCCTGAAGGGCATCCTCAACGTCTGCGCCGTCAAGGCGCCGGGCTTTGGTGATCGCCGCAAGGCCATCCTCCAGGACATCGCGACGCTGACCGGCGGCACCGTGCACAGCGAGGAAACCGGCACCAACCTCGAGAGCTTCGGCATCGACATGCTCGGCCGCGCCAAGAAGGTCAAGGTCGGCAAAGACGACACCACGATCATCGAAGGCTCCGGCAAGAAGGCCGAGGTCAAAGCCCGCGCCGAGCAGCTCCGCGCTCAGATCGAGAAGAGCAGCAGCGACTACGATCGCGAGAAGCTGCAAGAGCGCCTGGCCAAGCTGACCGGCGGCGTTGCCGTCGTCCGCGCCGGTGCCGCCACCGAAGCCGACATGAAGCAGAAGAAGCAGCGCATTGAGGATGCTCTCAATGCCACCCGCGCAGCCGTCGAAGAGGGCATCGTCCCCGGCGGTGGCGTCACGCTGCTCCGCGCTTCGCTGGCCGTGGCCGAGATGAAGGGCCTGCGTGGTGACGAGAAGCTCGGTGGCCAGATCATCGCTCAGGCCCTGCAGTCGCCGATCCGGCAGATCGCCATCAACGCTGGCGAAGACGGCAGCGTCGTGGTGGCCGAGACCCTGGACAAGAAAGAAGGCCAGGGCTTCAACGCCGCGACCGGCGCCTATGGCGACATGTTCAAAATGGGCATCATCGACGCGACCAAGGTCGTGCGCAGTGCCCTTGAGAACGCAGCGAGCATCGCCGGCCTGATGCTCACCACCGACTCCCTCATCACTTCGCTTGACGACGAGAAGAAGGGTGTCGAGGGCGCGATCCGCTGAGCTGATCCGCATAGCCCCGGTTTAGGACGTGGAGCGGGGGCAGCAGCCTCCGCTCCACCCTTTCATTTTTGCTAGCAAGAGCGGAATACAGCGATGAGCGACAAGCGCGACTACTACGAGGTCCTGGGTGTCCAGAAGGGCGCCAGCGCCGACGAGATCAAGTCGGCGTTTCGCAAGATCGCTATGAAGAACCACCCGGACCGCAATCCGGATGACAAGGGCGCCGAGGCCCGCTTCAAAGAAGCGGCGGAAGCCTACTCCGTGCTCTCGGACGAAGAGAAGCGCGCCCAATACGACCGCTTCGGCCACGCCGGCCTCAGCGGCGGTGCTGCTGGCGGCGGCTTCGGTGGCCAGGGTGGATTCTCCGTCGATGATATCTTTGAGGCCTTCGGCGACATCTTCGGTGGTGGCGGCGGTGGCGTCTTCGAAGGGCTCTTCGGTGGCGGCCGAGCCTCACGCGGCGGCGCCCGGCGCGGCGCCAGCCTTCGCGTCGACCTACAGGTCACCCTCGAAGAAATTGCGACCGGCGTCGAACGCAGCATCGAAATCGCCCGCAACGTCACCTGCGACAGCTGCTCCGGCTCGGGAGCCAAAGCTGGCTCCGCCCCGGTGATCTGCAATACCTGCGCGGGCCACGGCGAGGTGATCCAGTCTCAGGGCTTCTTCCAGGTCAGACGCCCCTGCCCCCAGTGCCGCGGCACGGGCAAGACCATCAAGGATCCCTGCAGCAGCTGCCACGGTAGTGGCCGCGTGCGGCGACGGGAGCCCAAGAAGATCTACATCCAACCAGGCGCCGAAGAAGGCCATGTCGAGCGCTTGCCCGGACAGGGCGAAGCTGGTGAAGGAGGTGGCCCTCCCGGGGACCTCGTCGTGGTCGTCCACGTGCAAGAGCACGAGTTCTTCCAGCGTCACGGAGCCGACCTCCTCTGCGAGATCCCGATTCGCTTCGGGCAGGCCGCCCTCGGTGGCTCAACCCAGGTCCCCACGCTGAGCCGCCCGGTGGAGATGAAGATCCCCAAGGGCAGCCAGCCCGGCCAGCTACTGCGCCTCCGTAACCAAGGCCTGCCGATGGGCGGCGGCCGTAGCCGCGGCAACCTCCTCGTTCGACTGACCATCGACGTGCCCAAGAAGCTGAGTTCGCGCCAGGAAGAACTGCTACAGGAGTTCGACGAACTCGACAGCAAGAATCCACGCAGCAAGACCAGCGACGGCAGCAGTGACTCTAGTGGTCATTCTGGCAAGAGCGGCGACGAGCGCGGTTTCTTCGACCGCATCAAAGACATTTTCTAGGCCCCCTCAGCGGGCCCAACGTGAGCAAGCCTTCGTAGACAAGCCTTCGTGAGCAAATCAGTGATGGGCAAGAAAAAGAACAAGAAGGAAGAGAAGGCGCAGGAGGAAGCTCTCGAACAACTCGAGGCCTTGCGCGAAGAAAAGCAGGCCCTTGAGGACAAGCTCCTTCGAGTTCAGGCTGACCTGCAGAACGTCCGTCGCCGTCAGTTCGAGGAGCTGCAGCGCGCGCGCGAGGGCTCCTTCGAGCGCTTGTTGGGTGAGCTGCTCCCTGTGGTCGACGCCCTGTCCTTCGCCGAAAAAACGGAGAGCGATGGCGACGAGATCCGCCAGGGCTTTTTGCTGTTCAAGCAGATCTTCGAGGACCTCTTCTCGCGGCACGGCGTAAAGCGCGTGCAGCCGGAGGGCGAACCCTTTGACCCCAACCGCCACGAAGCCCTGGCCGTCGACATTCGCGAAGACGTGGAGCCAGGAATCTGCGTCGCCGTCCACCAAGACGGCCTGATGCTGGGCGACAAGGTCTTGCGTGCCGCCCGGGTCGTCGTCAGCCAAAGGCCTCCGAGTGAAGAGCCTGCCGAAAGCTCCTCTGAAGAAGAGACCAGCGCCGAGGAACAGGCCTGCGAAAACGCTCCCAGCCCCAGCGAGACGGAAACCGACACAGGCGAAGCCACCCCGGAGGCGAACCCTGAAGACAGCAAGTCGGAGAACGGGGGCGCGGAGGAAGGCGACAAGAAGCAGAGGGACTGAGATGCCGACCTACGACTATGTCTGCGATGCCTGCGGGCACGAGATGGAAGCCTTCCAGCGCTTCTCGGAAGAGGCTCTCGACACCTGCCCTTCCTGTCATGCGCCGAAGCTGCGCCGCCTCTTTGGCTCCGGCGGAGGAATCCTCTTCAAGGGCAGCGGCTTCTACGAGACCGACTATCGCAGCGAGAGCTACAAGAGCGCCGCGGAGAAGGAAGCGGGCGCGAGCAGCAGCCCAGCTGCAAGCCCCAAGGCCTCCGAAGCCAAGAGTTCCGAGACCAAGGGCTCGGCGCAGAATGGCTCGGAACAAAAGGGCTCTCAAGGCAAGGGCTCAAAGGGCAAGGCCTCGGCATAGAGCGCCAGCCGCTGATTCTGCCCCAGGGGCAGCATCAGGGTCGTGGCGCGTTCTAACGCCAGTCGAGAACCCCAGCCCAGCCCTCCCAGTTTCTCTGAGTCGTAAGCAGGAAGCGAGACGCTATGCTCCGCCGCATGCGCGCCATCCCCTCCCTCGCACTCGCGCTGAGCCTTGGTCTCAGCTCCTGCCATATCGACCGCATCGAATCGGCCGACATCCCCCTCGTGCGCATCCAAACGACGGGCGGCTTCGAACAGGGCGTCAGCACCGACTTCGGAGTGCTGTTCCTAGGCCGCACAGCCCAGAAGGGCCCCGCCAAACTGCTCTATTGGCTCGGGCCCTCGCCGCTGATCGAGGCAGGAGAAATCGAAGTGGTCGGCGGCCCCGTGCATAGGATCCGCACCGATGTCCCCATCCCCTCGGTTCCGATCAGCTTCGAGCCCGTTGCCCCAGAAGAGCAGCTGGTCCTGATGGGGATGGAGGGTCAGCTACCTTGGCGCCTCGATGTCCAGCTCGCCAAGGACGAGATCGTCCGAGGAACGGCCCTGCACTACCCCGCGGGACTGCAGCTCAGGCCCGATTCCGTGGGGCTAGGGATCTTCCGCGAGACCGAAGCCGGCCTCGCCCTAGTCGGCTTGGTCAAGGCTGCCGCCGAGCTCGACAACGGCAAGCGCTTCCTCCTCTTCGCCGGACTCAGCGAAATGCGCGAAGCCTTCGCCAAGGCCAGGCGGGCCATGCCGGTGCGCGAAGTCGAGTACCGAGCCGACGGCAAGAGAATCCTCCGCTATCGCCGCTGACCCCAGGGCTGTAACCATGGCCGATTCCAAACGCAGTGGTGTCCCTTTCGACCGGGCCTGCTCCGCCCTCGAAGACATTGCCCCACTCTCTCTTGCCAGCGACTGGGACAACGTCGGCCTCCTGATCGAACCCCTGATGCGGGCGCGTCGGGTCGAAACCGTCCTGATGACCATCGACCTGACCGGCGAAGTCCTCGATGAGGCGCTGAACCTCGGGGCCGACTTGATCGTCGCCTACCACCCACCGATCTTTGCCGGGCTCAAGCGACTCACCCAAGAGCGAGCCCGCGAGCGCACTCTGCTCCGAGCGATTCGCGAAGGAGTACCGATCTGGACCCCGCACACCGCCCTGGACTCGGTGCAGGGTGGCATCTGTGACTGGCTAGCCGAAGCCTTCGACGTCGAAGCAAGCGAAGCCATCGAAAAGGCTCCGGGCAACGAGGTGATGGGCATGGGGCGCTACCTGCGCCTGGCTCGCCCGATTCGTTTGCCCAGCCTTCGGCGGCGCATTGCCAAACACATCAATCTCCCCCGCCTCCGGGTCGCGGCCTCCGAACGCCACATGGCCGGTGAGCCGATCGAGAGCATCGCCCTCTGCCCAGGAGCAGGGGCAGAGGTCCTCCAGCAGGCTCCAGCGGACGTCTGGCTCACCGGCGAAATGCGCCACCATGACCTTCTGGCAGCAACGGAGAACGGCACCAGCGTCTTGCTCACCGAGCACAGCAACAGCGAGCGCGGCTACTTACCCCGCTTCGCCAAGATGCTCGAGGCAGCACTGGACGGGGAAGCCCAGGTACTCTGCTCGAAGAAGGACCGCGATCCGATCGCCTAGCAGCGAGTGACTCAGCAACGAGTGACTCAGCAGCGAGTCGCCCAGCGGGCAGTAGTCAGCAGCAGGCAGCCCAGCTGGCCCTGGAAAGGCGTCGAGGATGTCGAGTTTGCGACCTTGAACTGGATCGACTGGTTCAACAACAGGCGACTGCTAGAGCCCATCGGGCACATTCCGCCTACAGAATACGAGGCACACTACTACAATCAGCAGGAAGCATCTGCCTCAGTGGCGATGCTCACATAACCGAGTCTCCGGGAAACCCGGGGCGGTTCATAGGCGAGTGCTGAATCGCGCCGCACAGGCCCATGGCGGCGAGTCTGTCGAGCTGGGCGGGGCTTATCTTGCCCTGGCGCGGTCTGGCTGCTGGGTCTGGCTCCTAGGGGGCAGCGGCGAGCAGGCCGCTCCTGCCAGCCAGCGACGCTAGAGGCGAAGCGCTCTGATTGACAGGATTCGGCTTGAGAGGATGAGGGCGCGGCAGAGTCGGTTTTCGGGATTGGCGGAAAGGGGAGGGGCGTGTCGACGCTGGGCGCTTCGCTGGGCAAAGGGGATAGCTCAGCGGATGGGGCGAGGATCTAGCGAGGAATCCTTGCCGCCGACGATTAGTGCTCCTGATATTTTATATTCGACGCCGGGTATGTCTTCGGAAACGGATACCGTCAATCTTTGTGGGGAGGTGACGGTTAACCGTTGAAATACCTGCCAATGAGTGGGTTTGCCTGCCGATGAAGCTCGGATCTCCAGGAAAAGGTTGGCCTTGAAGTCCCCTGACGGTAGGGCCCAAAGTATCGCGAGGTCTACTTCGACCTTAGCGCGTTGCGAGAACGTAACTTCTTTGCCCGAGTCCTCCGGCTTGACTATGGCAATCGAGCCGTCCTTGGCCACTAGCCAAACTGTGTCCCACGCCTTCGGCCCAGGCTGAATGGTACAACTGTTCGTCGTAACATGGAGAATCCCCTCGCCCCTCGCAGAGGACCAAGGGTCGATACTTAGAGGTTCAATCGCAGCGCTGTTTCTCCTCACGAACCCACAGGCAACCTTGCGCCCTGTCTTTACGGTTATGGGGTCTGCGCCATCAGTTATGGAGACCCGAATTTCCTTAACGGTCCGCCAATCTACCGGCTTGGTGATGATTTTACCGGATTCCAACCTGACAGTTACGGCCCCATCTTTACCTCTTAGCGGTATGGGGGCGGTCTTGTCTTTTTTTAGGTAGACAGTCCCCACCCCTCGATGAAAGGGGAGTAAAGACCTGCGGCGATACCCCCAGAGGGCCCAGAACCATCCTGCGGCGAATTTATCGATCTCTCCGTTCTGGTCTTCAATGATGATGAGGATGGCGTCCTTCTCCCGCTCTCCTACCGTGAAGTTTAGGCGAGCAGGTGCGGTAACTACGGGCTGCCCTGGACTGGTCTCAAAGCCAGGGACATATATATTGACAGCGTAATGCAGGCCATCAATACCCCAGAATTCACCAGTTTCCACGGCATA